>Ga0163144_10020000_pt1 | contig 13425 bp, 10 predicted proteins | sample OliLak19BULKMAT1_FD_123175 | JGI IMG/M metagenome (GOLD analysis project Ga0163144, IMG submission 123175) | Freshwater microbial mat bacterial communities from Lake Vanda, McMurdo Dry Valleys, Antarctica - Oligotrophic Lake LV.19.BULKMAT1 | ecosystem: Environmental > Aquatic > Freshwater >... | reverse complement strand
TTGGCCTGCACACCGGCACGGACCTGTGCCGAAAGGTCGCTGCTTGGCACACGCGCGGCGATCGGTGAAGCGACGCTCGCGATGCGGCCCGCCTTGGGACGACGACCACGCTTGCCGACGATGCCCTTCTTCTTGCGCCACGAATAGTACGTGACGGGCTTCACTCCGAAGCGCTTCTGCACCTGCTCGGCAGTGAGATCTTCCTTGGCAGCGGCGTCCAATATCTCCTGACGCTGCTTCTCGGTGTAACTTTTCTTTGGTCGCTTGGCCATCGTCGGGTCCTCGTTCGGGGGCACGGGAAGTGTGGTGGAATCACATGGGGGCTGCCGTCAATAGGCCACACTCGCGTCTGCCCGTCAATATTCATCGCACGATTGCAACGTGTCACGCAATGAATATGAAATCGTCCGATTCCGACATGCCTGACGAGGTGAGCCAAGTACGCCATTTTGTCCGGGCCGACGCGGACAGGAACACGAGAACCAGACCGGATTCCAGACTCCCGCTCTTGCATCCTCGCGGGCCGCTCGCGTGCAGGGTGCGCTCGACAAGCGGTCCCAGCGCGGCTTCCCACCGCCGCAGGCTCTCGCCCACACCAATCAGCGTTGCCTTGCGCCCGTGGAGCCAGCGTGACAGAGCGTCGCGCTTGAGCGCGGTGAATCGCTCGTGTGTATAGCGAGGGTCCGTACGGGTGGAGCTTGCGGCGTGCTGGCGCCACGCGTACAGGCGGCGCGGAAGCTTCGCGAAACGGGCCCCGGACTCGAACATGCGGATCCACAGGTCGAGATCCTCGGCCCAGCCGCGTTCCTGCCAACCTTGTACACACTCGAGTGCACCGCGACGGATCAACGCGGTGCCGTGACAGAGCGGACTGTCGATCAATCGCTCGCGATACATCGCCTCGTGGCTGAGCAGCGAGTCATGCCACTTCACCCAGCGGCGCATGCCCTCTCCGTAGGCTCGATCCGGAAACAGGCGTACCCGACACCCGACGACATCCACTTGGGGATGGTCGGCCAGGAACTCCACCTGCGCGCCGAGTCGGTCGCGACGTGAGAGGTCATCGGCGTCGTGCCGCATGAGAAGTTCCCCCTGGGCTGCGGCGAGCGCGCTCTGCAGGGTGGCGGGCAGGCCCTCGTGCGCTCGCCGCAGGACCCTCAGCCGGGGCTCCGAACCGGCGAGCGATTCGAGCAGGTCGGCGGAGTCATCGCTCGAACCATCATCCACCGCGATGATCTCGAAGTCCGGGTAGCGCTGCCGCGAAAGGCTCTCGATCGAGGCGCGCAGCCAGGGCGCCGCATTTCGCACAGGAAGCAGGACGGAGACATGGGGCATGGGAACATGTTAACCCGGCCGCCTCGCGTAGGCGCGGGGCGGACGCAATGCTAGTGTCGCTGGTATGGCGGGACACAAGCTGTTGGTGCTGGGGGGAGGCTTCGGCGGGCTCGATGTCGTGCGCGCGATCGGGCAGTCGCGCGAGGCACGCGGCTATTGGGACACGCTGCTGGTCGACAAGGAGAACTTCTTCCAGTTCAACCCGCTGCTGCCGGCGGTCGCGGTCGGTGCCGTCGAGACGCGGCATATCGTCTATCCGCTGCGTGAGATGGCGCGCATGCGACACATCCGCTTCCACAAGAACAAGGCGATCCGGATCGACCTCGAGGCCAAGCGGGTCGAACTGCACAACGACCGGGTGGAGTCTTACGACACACTGGTGATCGCGGTGGGGAGCGTCACGAACCACTTCGGCGTGCCGGGCGCAGAGGAACACACACGCCCGTTCAAGACCATCGTCGATGCCATGACGCTGCGGGCGCGCGTCGTGGAACTGTTCGAGATGGCGGAGCAGGCCGAGACCGATGCGCAGCGCCGACGCCTGTTGTCGTTCGTCATCATCGGCGGCGGAGTCACCGGCGTCGAGGTCGCGGCGGAATTGCTCGATATGGCCCGCGACACGTTGCTCCCGCGTTACCCGTCGTTGTCCGCCTCGCACCTGAGCGTGAGCATCGTCGAGGGCAATGAGCGTCTCGTGCCGACAGCAAGAGTGGAGCACTCGGAGTATGTGCGGCGTTTCCTGGAGCATCGAGGCATCCGGCTCGAACTTGGCACTCGCGTGACGCGGGTCGAGGACAAGCGGGTGCATCTGGGCGATGGCCGCACGCTCGAGGGCTTCACGTTGATCTGGACCGCTGGCGTGGCGCCACCACCACTCGTTCAATCGCTGCCACTTCAGAAGCACAAGGACGGGCGTCTTGTGGTGGATGAGTTCCTGCACGCGCTCGGGCTCGACGGCAAGCCGCGCGAGGACGTGTTCGTGATCGGCGATTGCGCCGCCTCGCTGCGCGAGGATGGCCAGATGCAGCCGCAGTTATCCCAGACGGCGATTGCGATGGGGGCGCACGTGGGCCGATCGCTCATCCGCATCGCGCGCGGGCAGTCACGGGAATCATTCCGTTTCAAGGATGTCGGCTATATCATCTCCCTCGGCAAGCACAGTTCCGTCCTCGAGCTGTTTGGCCTGCCGCTCTCGGGCAAGCTGGCTTGGCTTCTGTGGGCCGCCGCGTATCTGGTGAAGATGGTCGGCGTGCGCAAGCAGATCGAGGTTGGACTCGACCACCTCACCCATCTCGTCTTCGAGCACGACACGTCGCAGATCCTGAATCGCCGCGCGGTCCTCAGCGATGACGAGCTGAACCTTTCGCTGGGAGCCGCCGAAACCGACAATCCATTGCCAACGGTGACGTTGCCCCCCCGCTGAAGGGGAGGCCGGGGTGCCCGTCGCGGGCGGCGGCCTGACCCGAGCGAGGCCGCTCATGCTCGTCACGCGCTGACCGAGACTTCCATAGGAACGGGAACGCCCACTCCCAGTTGCTTGGCGAAGGAGCGGGCTCGAATCGGCTGTCGGGACTCCGCCACGGGGGCAGGAAGCTTATGGAATCGTTCGATCTGGTCGTGATCGGAAGTGGCCCCGCAGGTCAGCGCGCCGCAGTCCAGGCCGCCAAGCTGGGCAAGAAGGTGGCGATCATCGAGCGTCGGCACGAGATGGGCGGGGTGTGCATCAACACCGGCACCATCCCGAGCAAGACCATCCGTGAGGCGGTGCTCGATCTCTCCGGTCAGCGCCAGCGCAAGCTCTATGGCGAGGACTTCGCCCCGCAGCGCCGGCCCACGGCACAGGATCTACTCGCGCGCGCGTTCCAGGTCATGAACGCCGAGCGCGATGTCATCCGCCAGCAACTCCAGCGCAATGGCATCCGCATGCTCGAGGGCGATGGCCGCTTCGCGGCACCTCACACGCTGCAGGTGCAGAACGGCGATGAGATCACCATGCTGCAGGCGGCGAATGTCGTGGTCGCGGTTGGGACCGTTCCCGGGCTTCCGAGCGGCATCGAAGTCGATCATCGCGTGGTGCTCACCAGCGACGATCTACTCTCGCTGCAGCACCTGCCGCGCCAGATGATGGTGGTCGGCGCCGGCATCATCGGTCTGGAATACGGCAGCATGCTCGCGGCGCTCGGCGTCGAGGTCACCCTCATCGACATGCGCACGCAACTGCTCGAGATGGTCGATCGCGAGCTGGTCGATGCGTTCTGCTACCACGTACGCGAGATGGGCTTGACGCTCCGACTCGGCGAGCAGGTCGACCGCATCGAGACCGGCTCGAACGGCCAGGCGATCATCACCATGAAGAGCGGCAAGCGCACGGTGGCCGAGATGGTGCTGGTCTCGGCGGGCCGGCAAGGTGCGACGGCTGGGCTGGCGTTGGATCAGGCCGGGCTCGAGGCCGATGACCGCGGCCGTATCACCGTCAACGATCACTACCAGACCAAGGTGCCGCACATTTACGCAGTGGGTGATGTGATCGGGTTTCCCGCGCTGGCCTCGACGAGCGCCGAGCAGGGCCGGCATGCCGCATGCCATATGTTCGGCATCGAGACTCGCACCGTGCCCACGCTGTACCCGTTCGGTATCTATGCCATCCCCGAGATCAGCTGGGTGGGGGCGCACGAGGCTGAGTTGACCGCAAAAGGCGTGCCGTTCGAGACGGGCGTGGCGCGCTACAAGGAGATCGCGCGCGGCCAGATCCTGGGGGACGATAGCGGGTTACTCAAGCTCATCTTCCACATCGATACCAAGCAGATCCTTGGCGTCTGGTGCATGGGAACCGGCGCGACCGAACTCGTGCACATCGGCCAGGCCATCATGTCGCTGGGCGGCACGCTCGACTACTTCGTGAATACTGTGTTCAACTACCCAACGCTGGCGGAATGCTACAAGGTGGCCGCGCTGGATGGCTTTAACAAGCTGCGCGAACTGGGCGCTGCATCCGAGGTCCAGGTGGCTCGGCTGGAGCAGGGGAACATTTGAGCTATGAAGGCACGCTGACGCTGAAGACAGTGGAGGGGACGGGCCTGCGATTCGAAGCCCGTTTTGGTGAGTGGAGCTATGAGATCGACAGCGGCCCCGGAGCGAGTTCCGCTTCGCCAATGATGGCGCTGCTCGGTTCGCTCGCCTCGTGCGAGGCCATGGACGTGCTGTCGATCCTGCGTAAGAAGCGACTGCAGATCCTGGGCTACGAAGTGAGCATGCGAGGCGAGCGCGCTCTCGAGCATCCCAAGCGCTTCACACACATCGAGATCGTGCACCGGCTCACCGGGCGAGGTATTCCGCCTGCCGCCGTGGCCGAAGCCATCGCGCTCTCGGAGCAGAAGTACTGCTCGGTGCGGCACTCGCTGCGGACGGACCTCGAGGTGGTGAACCGCTTCGAGGTGATCGAAGGCTGACCGCGCCGCGACTGCGCCGAACTTTTCGCACACGCCGCTGCTGCGCTAGAGTCCGCTGCGCTCGCCTCCCAGCCTTTCACCCGGCGCACCCGCCGGGCCGCATCCCCTCTTGAGGAGCCATCCCATGTCCGAGTTCCGCACCGAGAAGGACAGCCTCGGCGAGATGCAGGTGCCCGCGTCCGCCCTTTACGGACCGCAGACCCAGCGCGCGGTCGAGAACTTCCCCATCAGCGGCCAGCCGCTCCCGCCGGCTTTCATCCACACGCTCGGGCTGATCAAGTCCGCGGCCGCGCGAGTCAACAAGGACCTCGGTACCGTGTCGCCCGATATCGCGGACGCGATCCAGAAGGCTGCGAACGAGGTTGCCGAGGGTCGCTGGGACGCACAGTTCCCGATCGACGTGTTCCAGACGGGGAGCGGCACGTCGTCCAACATGAATGCGAACGAGGTCATCGCCCGCATCGCCTCGCAGCAGTCGGGGCTCCAGGTGCATCCCAATGACCATGTGAACTTCGGGCAGAGCAGCAATGATGTGATCCCGACCGCCCTGCACGTGGCGGCGGTGGTGCGTATCGAGCGCGACCTGTTGCCCGCGCTCGCCGAGCTGTGGAAGACACTCGACGGCAAGTCGCGCGAGTTCCACGATGTGATCAAGGCAGGCCGCACGCACCTGATGGACGCCACTCCCATCCGGCTCGGGCAGGAGTTCAGCGGCTATGCTTCTCAGGTGTTGCACGGCATCGCGCGGGTGAAGGCCACGCTGCCGGATCTGCGCGAGCTCGCCATCGGCGGCACGGCGGTCGGCACGGGACTCAACACACACCCGGAGTTCGGGCGGCGCATGGCCTCAGAGATCGGCAAGCTCGCCGGCACGCAGTTCTCCGAGGCGAACAACCACTTCGAGGCCCAGGGCGCGCAGGACGGGGCATGCTGGGCGAGCGGCGCGCTCAACTCGGTCGCGGCCAGCCTGATGAAGATCGCGAACGATGTGCGGCTCATGAACTCCGGGCCGCGTTGTGGGTTCGGTGAAGTCACCTTGCCGGCGATCCAGCCCGGTTCGAGCATCATGCCCGGCAAGGTCAACCCGGTCATCTGCGAAGCCGTCACGATGGTCGGGGCACAGGTCATGGGTAACCACGTGGCCATCACCGTGGGCGCGCAATGGGGGCAGCTCGACCTGAACGTCATGCTGCCGATGATCGCGCGCAATCTGCTGGAGAGCGTGCAGCTGCTCGCGAATGCCTCGCGCGTGTTCTCGGACAAGGCACTCAAGGGTCTGGTCGCCAACGCTGAGACCTGCCGCAGCTACATCGAGATCTCACCCAGCATGGCGACTGCGCTCAATCCGCTGATCGGTTACGACAAGGCCGCGGAGATCGCGAAGCGCTCGTTCAAGGAACGCCGCACGGTCCGAGAGCTTGCCGCGGAGATGACCACGCTGACGCCGGCCGAGATCGACGCCGCGCTCGATCCCGCGCGTCAGACGCTTCCCGGACTCGACCTGGGGGGCGGCGCGGGTGGCTGAGTCCGCCTCGTACGCCGACGTCCACGGCGTCCCCGATCACGAGGCGCTCGTATACCGATTCGCCGCCGCGCGGGCTCGGGTGGCCGGAGCGGCACACCGCACACCGGTGGTTCGGTCGCGGACGCTCGACGAGCAACTCGGGGCGCAGATGTATCTCAAGTGTGAAAACCTGCAGCGCATGGGCGCGTTCAAGTTCCGGGGCGCGTGGAACCTGATCTCACAGCTCGATGAGGCCACGCGCGCGCGTGGCGTGGTTGCCTACTCCTCGGGGAATCACGCGCAAGCGGTCGCGCTCGTGGCCCGTTCGCTCGGCGTTCCCGCCGTGATCGTCATGCCCAGCAGCGCACCCGCACCGAAGCTCGCTGCGACCAAGGGCTACGGCGCCGAGGTGCTTTACTACGATCTGCTCGGGGAGGCACGTGAGGAGCTCGCGCAGAGGATCGCGAATGAACGTGGGATGACTCTGGTGCCGCCGTTCGACCATCCGGACATTGTCGTGGGTCAGGCGACCGCGGCGGCGGAGTTGTTCGAAGAGGCCGGCCGGTTGGATCTGTTGCTCGTGCCGGTGGGAGGCGGTGGATTGCTCTCGGGCTGTGCGCTTGCCGCGGCGACCCTGCAACCCCATTGCCGTGTGATCGGAGTGGAGCCGGCCGGCGGCGACGACGCCGTGCGCAGCTTTCGTAGCGGAAGGTTGCAGGCGATCGAGCGCGCCGACACCATCGCCGATGGTGCGCGCACGTTGTCGTTGAGCCCGCTCACGTTCGCGCTCATCCAACGCTACGTCGTCGACGTGGTCAGCGTGCCCGATGCGGCGCTCGTGGCGAGCATGCGGTTCGCGTGGGAGCGACTCAAGCTCGTGGTGGAGCCGACTGGCGTGCTCGGGCTGGCGGCCGCACGCAGCAACGTGGTGCCCGTGCGAGGAAGTCGCGTGGGCGTGATGCTTTCGGGCGGTAATGTCGATCTCTCGCTCGCGCTCGAATGGTTCCGGGATCACGAATCGGCGGGAGACGGGCTCGGGAGCGTCAAGTCCTCCGCTTAGAGCCCGACCGCCGCGAGTCGCATGAACCGCCGTTGTTGTCGCTCAGTCGATCCCGGCTTCGCGCAGCGCGTCCCGCAGATGTTCCTCGGGGTGGGCGCCGACCAGCGCTCGGACCACGTTGCCATCCCGCCCGATGATCACGGTCAACGGAATCGAGTTGGCTCCATACGCCGTTCCGACGCTGCCATCGCGGTCCATGATGACGGGCACGTGTACGCCGGTCTTCTGCAAGAACGCATGCACCTGCGCGTCACTCTCGCGCAGGTTGACCGCGAACACTTCGAGGCCCTTGGCCTTCAACTCCAAGTGGGCCTTGTCGACGATGGGCATCCAGCGCCGGCACGGTCCGCACCAAGTGGCCCAGAAGTCGAGCACGACAACCTTGCCTTTCAAGGCGCTCAGCCGGACTTGATTCGCCGCAGCGGCGGCCGCGCGTGCTTTGGCCGTGCGAGGAGCCTTCGCGGCCGGGGTGGCCGAAGGGAGACGCGTGAGCGTGAAGTCCGGGGCTGGCTTGCCTTCGATCGAGGGTCCCTGCTGCTGCTGCGCGCCGAGTTGGGTGACCAGTCGATCGCCCTCGCGCGGCTGGAACCGGAACACCTCATCTGCCGGGCGCGCATCGGAGAACCTCACCATGCGCGTCGTCTGGGCTCTTCGAACCGTTCCCATCTGCGGATGCGCGATGTCGGCATGGAGTGAATCGCGCAGTACCAGATGAGTGATCGGGTCCACCCACAGCATGCGCGGGTGCAGGACCACGTCGCGCACGTTGCTATCCGGTGGGGTCGTGACCTCGAGCATCACCGTCTCGACCACGCGGTCGGTGAGTTGCACCGTGTCGCGGCCTACCGCCCGCACGAGCGTCGCCGTCGAGGCCATGCGTGCGTACTCGCTGAGGGGATCCGCCTGGCGCGCGAACGCCTCGTTGCCGCTGCCGGGTGACATGGAGGGCGCGGGCTGCCGCACGTATTGCTGGAGCGAGGGAGCGCTCACCGTGAGCGTGTCGCCATCCGAGATCATGATCGAGGCCATACCCGGATTCTGCATCTCGGTGCGCAGCCGACTGGGGCGGTCGAACGCGTACAAAACCGGCACGTCCACGCTCTGGTTCACGCTGCTGCCGGAGACCACGACCTGCACCACACCTTCGAACGAATAGTGGGTCAGGCGCGCATAGCGCGCACCGACTGAGTCGAGCTGGGCGCGGGCGGACAGCTCGGTGCCGGCAGATTTCTTCGGCTTGGCGCCAGCGGCGTCGGCGTGATCGACGGTGAGTAGCGTGCACGCCAGAAGGATGCAGAGGCGGTGGAGCATGGATGCGGGTCCCTTCGAGGAGTGCGGCTTCGCTTCGTTCACTGCCCCGGACCCTTCTGCGCCAACATCTCGCGGCGTCGGGTCTCGAGAGTCTCGAGCAGGTCGTCATAGCTCTTGGCGAAAGATTGCACGCCCTCGGGTTCCAATTGGTCGATCAGGTTCGCGACGGGAACGCCGAGAGCGGTGAGTCTTGGGAACAGGGCCCGGGCAGCCTCCATGTCCCGTTGAATGCGCGCTTCGACCACGCCGTGGTCGTTGAATGCCACAAGCGTCGCGGGCGGCATGGTGTTCACCGTATCCGCCCCGATCAACTCTTCCACATAGAGCACGTCGCGATACGCCGGGTTCTTCGTGCTGGTCGAGGCCCAGAGCGGACGTTGCGTGTGCGCGCCCTTGGCCTTGAGCACTGTGAACCGCGGGCTCGCGAACACTGCTTCGTAGGCGGCATACGCCAGCCGCGCATTCGCGACGGCCGCCTTGCCGCGCAAGCTCTCGAGCTCAGTGCGTTCGGTCGCGCCGGCGGGCAGCATGGCCGCTCGCTGCTCGATCGCCGCATCGACCTTGCCGTCCACGCGCGAGATGAAGAACGAAGCCACTGAGCGCAAGGTGGAGAGATCGATGCCCTTGGCCGTCGCCTGCTCGAGCCCGGCGAGATAGGCGTCCATCACCTGGGCATAGCGCGCGAGCGAGAAGATGAGCGTGACGTTCACGCTGATCCCGGCCGCGAGCGTGGCGGTGATCGCCGGCAGACCGGCGGAGGTAGCGGGAATCTTGATCATCACGTTGGGCCTTGCCACCGCGGCGAACAGCCGCTGTGCGCTCGTGATGGTGCCCGCCGAATCGTTCGCCAGTCGCGGGCTCACTTCGATGCTCACGCGACCATCGAGCCCGTTCGAGGAGGTGTACAGCGGCGCGAGGCGGTCGCACGCCAGTTGGATGTCCTCGACCGCGAGCGACTCGAACAAGGGCTCGCCTTCGAGACCCGACGACACGCGCGCTGCTATCGCCGTGTCGTAGTCGCTGCTCTTGGCGATCGCCTGTTGGAAGATGGTGGGATTCGAGGTGACACCCACGACGCCCGCATCACTCACGGTACGGTCGAACTCCCCCGAGGCCAGGTGGCCCCGACGGATGAAGTCCAACCAGACGCTCTGGCCGAGCGAGAGCAACTGATGCGCGCGACTCTGCATGACGGACACTCCTGTCGGAGGGTGGGTTCAGCTCGGAGCCAATGCGAATAGGATGCCGACCGGCCACAATCGGCGCAAGCGGTGTGCTCAGTCCTGACAGCGGCTGTACAAGACCGCGAGCGCCCGCCAGCGAGCCGCCAATTCGGGGGTGAGAGCGCCTGAGGCCAACCGCCAGCCCCAGTTGCCCGCCGCGCGGCCAGGGAGGTTCATGCGCGCCTCGCCACCGAGCGACAACAGGTCGGGAATCGGGGCGATGAAGCCGTCGGCCACGGACATCATGCCGGCGCGGATCAAGTCCCATGCGAAGTCATGACCATCGACTCCAAGATAGCGGCGGGCGAAGTCGCGTTCGACCTCGGGCGCTGTCTCCCACCAACCCAGCGCGGTGTCGTTGTCGTGTGTTCCCGAATAGACCAACGCGTTCGGGACATGCTGATGCGGCAGGAACGGGTTCTCCGGCCCAGTGAAGCCGAACTGGAGAATGCGCATGCCGGGGAACTCGAAGCGGTCACGCAGTGCCACCACTTCAGCGCTGATCTCACCCAGATCCTCTGCCACCAATGGGAGCTTTCCGAGTCGGCGTTCGAGCGCTTCGAACAACGCAGGGCCGGGACCCTTGCGCCACTGGCCGTGGCGCGCGTCGGGAGCGCCCGCAGGGATCTCCCAGTAACGCGTGAAGCCGATGAAATGATCGAGCCGGATGCGATCCACCTGCCGCAGCGCAGCCCGCAGTCGTTCGGCCCACCACGCGAAGTCCTCCTTCGCGAGTTGATCCCAGTGATACAGCGGATTTCCCCAGAGTTGCCCTGTCTCACTGAAGTAATCCGGCGGCACACCGGCGACGACCGTGGGTCGACCTGCGGCATCGAGGTGGAACAAGTCCGGTCGCACCCACACGTCGGCGCTGTCGTAAGAGACGAAGATCGGAGCGTCGCCCAGCAGTTCGATGCCGCGTGAGTGCGCGTACTCGCGCACCGACTGCCACTGTCGGTCGAAGCACCACTGCGCGAACTGATGCGCGTGCAAGCCGCTCGCAAGGTTGGCCTTCGCATCGGCGAGCGCCTTGGGCTCGCGCGCGCGCAGTGCCTTGGGCCACGTATCCCACGAAGCCCCGCCGTGCGCGTCCTTGAGTGCCATGAATAGAGCGTAGTCCTCGAGCCAGGACTGCGCCCGGCACCATGCTGAGAACTCCGCCTGCAGCGGATGTGAGGGATTCGCCACGAACGCGCTCGCGGCGCGCGCGAGGAGCGCCTGCTTCCAACTGATCACGGGCCCGTAGTCGACGACCGAGTCGGGGAAGACCGGGTGCGCGGCGGCCTCAGTGGCCGAGAGCAGCCCATCCTCGACCAGACGGTCGGGGCTCACGAGATAGGGATTGCCCGCGAAGGCGGAGAAGCACTGGTAGGGCGAGTCTCCATAGCCGGTCGGGCCGAGCGGCAGGACCTGCCAGACCTGCTGGCCTGAGAGCGACAGCCAATCCACGAAACGCAGTGCCTCGGCGCCGAGATCGCCGATGCCGTAAGGGCCCGGCAGCGAGGTGGGGTGGAGCAACGAGCCGCTGGAGCGGGGAAAGCGCATACCGGTCTCCTGAACAAGGGGCCATCTCGGGCTGAAGCGGCATCGGTTGATCCCATTCTGGGTGGAGCATGCGTCGCGCGCAAACGCTACCGCGCTTACAGTGAGGCGGACTTGCTCCCAGAAGTTCGTCCCTCCGCCCGAAAGTGGCCATGCGTTCGATCCTTGCGACGTCCGTGATCCTTCTCGCTCTGTGGGCACCTCTGTCTTCGTTCGCGTCGGATGCGCCGGGCTTCAACAGCACGCGTGGCACGTTCCTGCTGACCTCCGCGAACGACACTGTTTCGGTGGAGCGATTCGAGCGTACGCCGACGCGCCTGAGCGGTGAACTGCTGTTCCGGATCGCAGATCAGCGCTGGACCTACGAGCTCGATCTCGATCCGGGCGATGCTCATGTCACGCACATGCGCACCGCGTTCCGACGGGCGAGTGCGGGTGTGGACTCGCCGCCTTTGCAATCGGGCACGCTCGAGTTCGTGGGGGACAGTGTGTTCGCGCGAACAGGGGATCGGTCACTCGATCGGATCGCCACGCGGCGCGGTGCCACGCCGTTCATCAATCCTTCCTTCGCGATGCAGGAACACATGGCCCGCATGGCGCTGGCGATTGGGCCCGATGCGCGTGCGACAGCGTTCGCCGTGAGCGGGGGCTCGACCTTCGAAGTCCATGTGACGCGCGTGGGCGCGGACTCCGTCGTGCTCGAAGTGGGCGGCATCGCCATGCGCATGCGAGTCGACGGGCACGGTGATTTCCAAGGCGGCGTGATCCCATCGCAGGGGCTCACGCTCAAGCGACTCGCCGTACTGGACCCCACGCTCTTCACCTCAGCGGGCCCCGACTATTCCGCGCCGGCGGACGCGCCCTACACCGCGACCGAAGTCCGGGTGCCGACCCGCGGTGGCTTCGCGCTGGCGGGAACCCTGACGCTGCCTCGCGCCGCGCGTGGCCGCGTGCCCTGCGTCGTCACGATCACTGGCTCGGGCCCTGAAGAGCGCGATGAACGCATTGCGGGCGTGAAGGGCTATCGGATCTTCCACCAGATCGCCGATCGGCTCGGGCGAAGCGGCATTGCCGTGCTTCGCCTGGACGATCGCGGCACCGGTGGCAGCGGTGGGCGGTTCAAGGGAGTGACGACGCGGGATTTCGCGGACGACATCGAAGACGCGCTTGGGTGGCTCCGCAAGGACGTGCGCGTCGATGGGCGACGTCTCGCGCTCCTTGGACACAGCGAGGGCGGGATCATCGCACCGATGGTGGCGGAGCACGATGCCCTGCTTCGCGCGATCGTATTGATGGCGGGGCCGGCGTATACCGGTCGGCGCATCCTCGAGTACCAGAACGGCAATGCGGTCGACCGCGGGCGGCCTACCTCGATTGCCACGCGCGATTCCCTGCTGCAGCTGGCCATGGCGGATGTGGATTCCGCAGCCGCGCGCGATCCATGGCTGGCGATGTTCCTCTCGCACGACCCGTGCAATGTGGCGCGTCGCGTTCGCACCCCGGTGCTGGTGCTGCAGGGCGAGACGGACCGGCAGGTGACCGCGGAACAGGCGGAGTTACTTGCCGCCGCGTTCCGCGAGGGAGGGAACCGCGCGGTCGAGGTGAAGCGCTTTGCGGATCTGAATCATCTGTTCCTTCGAGATGCTTCGGGTGATCCGGTGGGTTACTCGCGGTTGCCGGACACCGCAGTGCCGGCCGAGGTGCTGGACGCGATCACGACGTGGCTGCAGGCGCGCATGCGCTGAAGTCCTGCGTCTCATGCACGAAGGCCCGCCGGGCGAAGTGCGCGGCGGGCCTTCGTGTCGATTGAAGCGGAAGCTCAGCTCTTCGTGCGGAACTTGATGCTGCAGCCCAACGCCTTGGTCTGGGCGGTGGCCACGCGCTGCCCCGCAGCCACTGCATCGACCGCCTGCCGCAGCCACGGCTGCTTCACCGCGCTCGCATCGCGCGAGTTGTCGTCGATCGTGCCGTGGTAGACCAACTTGCCCTTGGCGTCGAACA
>Ga0163144_10019999_pt1 | contig 13425 bp, 8 predicted proteins | sample OliLak19BULKMAT1_FD_123175 | JGI IMG/M metagenome (GOLD analysis project Ga0163144, IMG submission 123175) | Freshwater microbial mat bacterial communities from Lake Vanda, McMurdo Dry Valleys, Antarctica - Oligotrophic Lake LV.19.BULKMAT1 | ecosystem: Environmental > Aquatic > Freshwater > Lake... | reverse complement strand
CTACTACAGCCGCGCACGGAATTTGCACAAGACCGCGCAGATCCTCATGAGGGATCACCATGGACAATTTCCCAGCGATGCTGCGGCGCTCGAATTATTGCCCGGTATTGGTCGCTCCACGGCGGGCGCAATCGCGGCAATGGCTTTCGGAGAGCGGGCGGCGATACTCGACGGCAATGTGAAGCGCGTGCTCTGCCGATTTCGCACCGTTGCGGGATACCCGGGCGACGGTACCGTGTCCAGGCGCCTGTGGGCAATTGCCGAGGAACACACACCAAACGAACGGGTAGCCGACTATACCCAAGCCATCATGGATCTGGGCGCCACAGTGTGTACACGGCGCCGCCCGGCATGCCCGCGATGTCCCCTGTTCGAACGATGCGAGGCACGCATACAGGAAGTGGTAGATCGATTTCCCGAACCGAAACCGAAACGATCGTTGCCTGAGCAGGAGCGCAGTTTTGTGCTTCTGGTCAGAAGAGACGGTGCGTGTTTGCTCGAACGACGACCGCCCTCCGGCATCTGGGGCGGTTTGTGGTCACCACCAGAAATGTCAGCCAACGTTCTGCATCACGAGATTGAGGCTGAATTCGGGATGGAAATGATCGAACATGGTTCAATCGAAATTCAGCCGTTTGTACACACCTTTACCCATTTCAGGATGCAAGTGCGACCACGGGTTCTTGAGGTGACCGACAATACCGCCCATCATGTCGCTGAACATACAGACCGACTCTGGTACTCGCCAGGAGACAATCAACCCATCGGATTGTCGGCCGTAGCAAGCCGGTTGTTACGCGAACTCAAGGAAAAACGTCAACCGTGACAAGAATGATAACGTGCCGAAAATATGGTACTTCCCTGGAGGGGTTGGATGTGCCGCCACTACCGGGCAAACGGGGCGAAACCATCTTTGCCACAATTTCAAAACAGGCATGGACGGAGTGGCAGGCGTTGCAGACCACCCTCATCAACGAGAAGCACCTGCGGCTTATCGAACCGGAGGCAAGACGATACCTGAACGAGCAAATGGAGCGTTTCTTCAACAACGAGGGAACCGACGTTGCAGAGCACTTCGCACCGAAAATCGAGTAACCCGATCGGCAGCTGCGGTGTGAAAACGAGTGCCTTTTGTCTCGTCGTAGCCAGTTTTCTGACTGCCTGTACAACCATGAGCAGCTATCGGGTTCCCTCAGCCCCCTCTACCGCGCCGTTTGCTGGCCCCGCAATACAGGCACGATTGTACTACGTTGATGGTCTGGTCCAGCAGAGCCCCTGCACGACGTACAATCCCTCTTTCCGAACCTGCAACACCGGCAGAGAGCTTGCTTTCAATGAGCTCGATGCGCCAAACGGGATGGCACAGGCTGGAGATATCATCGTGCTCCGAGAGGGGCTCTATGCTACCCCGATCAAACCAGCTGCTTCAGGCACATCTGCATCTCCAATCATTTACCGTAACCAGACGGGTGAAGTTGCTGTCATAACCGTTACGGACGAACCCGCAATCCAGCTCACGGGTGTACAACACATCCTCGTATCCGGTCTGGTGCTCCGCGATTCTCTCGGCTGGGGACGTTTTGAGGATGCTCACTACAATGTCATCTCAGGCAACAAGTTCATCGAGGCGATGGCACGTGGCACCACTGGGGGATTGAAACTCGTCCGCAGCCATTTCAATCAAGTCGAACGGAACAGCTTTTTTCGAGGTAACGACAGCATTGTCCTGCAGGAGTCCGATCACAATCTCATTGCCTTCAATCATCTTGAGTTTGCCCGCCATAGCCTGATCAGTGTCCGCTGCAGCAACTTCAACGTCATACGCGGCAACTACCTTCACAATGAAAGGCAAAAAGCATCGGAAATCTATGACTGCGAGGGAACCAGCGATGCGCCGATGCGATTCGACGCAACCAAGCGCAATCTGTTCGAGGGCAACAATTTTGCCCACGTAACTGGCTCAAGCAGCCCGGACCAGTACAACGGAATCCAGTACAGCCAGCAACTGGGTATCGTGCGCAACAATCTGTTCAGGGACAATCAAGGTGGCGCAATCCACTTTGCGATCTACGAGCAGGAAGCGCTTTACAACTACGGCAATCGTGTTTACGGCAACCGGTTTGTAGCCAACCGATGTCAGGCAGTCAGTGGGGCGATCGGCACTGCGCTTCGAGCCAACGACAATCGCGTTTTTGGCAATCTGTTGGTAGACAATACGGATTGTATTGGAAAAACGAATAACCAGCTTCGCGCAAGCATTTTCACCAGCCACGAAAACTACTCTTCCGCGTCCGCAACCGATGAACTGCCATTGATATGGCATGCTCGCACGCTGACCACTGGGGACGGGCGACTGGTGGCAGTTGACGATGTCCTGCCGTTTTTTGACGGCTTTGGCAATCCGGGTGAGATTGGCGATGAACTGGTATTTGAAAGTTCTGCCCAAAAAGCGCGTGTACAACAGATCGACTATGCCGCCGGCACACTGCTCCTGGACCGGGAAATGACCTGGACCGCCAGCACAGGCATCAGGATCCTCCCCCAATCGCTGCCGGATCCCCGAAGCGCCCTGCCCATGCCGGATATTCGCCAGTAGACAGCGAAGGAACAACGGTGTACTTTTTTCTTTGGCTTGGATTTCTCTCGGGAAACCAAGACCTTGTAGAGAAGAGGCCACGAGGCTAAGAGGCTGAGAGACAAAAGAGAACAGTAACGTCCACACTCCCGTGACACCGTCACGTGAAGGACTTGATCCGCCCTCCAGGGCAAAGGGACAGGTACCAGTCATGAATATTCTTGATTTCAAGAAGCGAAAGAACGTTCGTTCCCCAATCTCCATGTTGACTTGTTATGACTACGCGTTTGCGCGGTTATTGAATCAGTCCGACGTGGATGTGTTACTCATCGGAGACAGTGTTGCCATGGTGCAACATGGTTTTCCGAGCACCCTGCATGCCGACGTCAGCATGATGGCATCGCACACAGCAGCCGTCCGACGCGGAGCCCCCGACAAGTTCATCGTTGCAGACATGCCCTTCCTGAGCGTCAGGAAGGGGCTGGAGCACGCCATGAACGCGGTGGGCTCACTCATGCAGGCCGGCGCCAACGCGGTGAAGATCGAAGGTGAGGCAGGTCAACTCGATCTCACGCGACACATCGTCGAATCCGGTGTGCCGGTCATGGGGCATCTGGGTCTTACGCCGCAATCAGTCGAGTCGTTGGGAGGACACCGGGTCCAGGGACGGTCCGAAGGCGCAGCCGCAGAAATGATGGCCTCTGCACAACGACTTGAACAGGCAGGATGCTTCGCAATCGTCCTTGAGTGTGTGCCAGGTGTTCTTGGTCGGAGCGTGAGCGAGTCGCTGCAGATTCCGGTAATCGGCATAGGAGCTGGTGACGGTGTGGATGGCCAGGTTCTGGTTCTACAGGACATGCTGGGAATGAACGAAGCCTTCAAACCGAAGTTTCTCCGCCACTACGCGGAAACACATACCGCCGTAAGATCCGCAGTCAATCAGTTCCACAGCGATGTGCAGGGGCGCACGTTTCCAGCCCCTGAGGAGTCCTACGCGTGAAACTCGTGCATTCAGTCCTTGAGTGGCAGTCGGTGCGCAGGCAGATGCCGGTGTCGATCGGCTTCGTTCCGACCATGGGCGCACTCCATGCAGGCCACGCCGCTCTGCTCGATCAGTCCGTTCGCGAAAACGACTGCACCGTCCTCAGCATTTACGTGAATCCTACACAGTTCAACAATCCGGAGGATCTGAACAACTATCCCTCCACACTCGGATCAGATCTCGAACTCGCTAAAGAGCGGGGTGTCGACTTTGTGCTGATGCCGCAATACGACGATCTTTACGCTGACGACTATCGCTTCCGGGTTGACGAGCATGGCGCGAGCCAGACACTTTGTGGGGCCCATCGACCGGGTCACTTCACTGGAGTCCTGACTGTCGTTCTCAAGCTGCTTAATCTTGTACAGCCTGCGCGCGCGTACTTTGGTGAAAAGGACTACCAGCAGCTGTCTCTCATCCGCGACATGGCAAAGGCGTTTTTTCTGCCGGTTGAGATCGTATCGGTGGCAACCGTACGCGATACGGATGGACTTGCACTGAGTTCGCGCAACGCACGGCTCACGCCGGAGGCTCGCCGTCTGGCGCCGACATTCAGTCGACTGTTACGCGCTGAAGCTCCGGATGGGGCCATTCGTGAAGAACTCGAACGGACTGGATTTACTGTTGACTACATCGAGACCCATGCCGGACGAAGATATGGAGCGGTGCTCCTGGATTGTGGCACACACTCCGTTCGCCTCATCGACAACGTCCAACTCACTGTTGCCTGACGACACACAGTTTACCGCTCGTCACGACAACTCGTAGACTGGCGCCTTGTCACAAGACGGGCGCCCGATGCTTCCACAACGCAAGGATCACATCTACACGCTGGGTGCATCACTCCTGATCGGCTTCAGCGCCATCCTTGGGCTGAATCAGGCGCTGGTCAAACTGGTCAATGCCGGCATGTCGCCCATGTTTCAATCGGGATTGCGCAGCGCGTGTGCTTTTGTCGTCGTGCTGCTTTGGACGCTGATTCTCCGCAAACCGATGGATTTTCGCGGCGGGAGTGTGCCGTGGGGTGTTCTGATGGGTGTGCTGTTCGCCCTGGAGTTTGCGTTCCTGTTCATTGCACTGGACTACACCACCGTCTCCCGGGTGTCGCTGTTTTTCTACAGCATGCCGCTGTTTACTGCCATCGGGGCGCACTTCCTGATTCCAGAAGAGCGGTTCCATCCAGCGAAAGTGTTCGGCCTGGTCATCGCGTTCGCAGGCTTGTCTCTGGGGCTCACTGACACGAGCTCGCAACCTTCAGCTACGTCCTGGATAGGTGATGCGCTCGCAATTGCAGGTGCCCTCTGCTGGTCGGCAATCGCACTTGGCATCCGGACTACCGTATTGATCCAACGGCATGCAGAACAGGTCATGCTGTTTCAACTGGGCGTGTCCGCAATTCTCCTGTTGGGCGCCGCTCCAGCTTTTGGGGACACGATACGCAACATGACGATGACCATCGCCTGGATATTCGCGTTTCAGGTGATCGCAGTTGCCAGCATCGGTTATCTGCTCTGGGCACGCATTCTGGCCATTTACCCCGTGGGTAACATGGCGTCATTCAGCCTGTTGGCACCGTTGTTTGGCGTGTTGTCGGGTTGGGTGATCTTCGACGATCCACTGACACCGCGTTTTGCAATCGCGCTGCTTCTGGTCGGTATCGGACTGATCGTCATCAACCGCCGCGTCGCCGCAGATCGAGCGTGAACGGCAAGTCAGGATGGACTCGCTCAGGTCGTAGCGTGATACGCCCCTGCGTGCCCCCATGCGCGTGGAAGCGCGCGCCACGCCGCGCTTCGGCTTCATTTGCATTCAACGGGAAGGTCGAGTAGTTGCGCCCACCGGGATGGGTGATGTGATAGACCCCGCCACCGATCGATCGCTCATTGGCGATATCGATCAGGTCGAACACCAAAGGACCATGCACATCGATCGTGGAGTGCAAACTTGAAGATGGATTCCAGGCCTTGAAACGAACCCCGGCGACGTATGTGCCCTGCTCACCGGTCGGATGCAATGGCACCTGACGACCATTGCAACTCACTGCATATCGGTCTCCGGGCAGCCCGCGCACCAGAATCTGCAATCGCTCCACCGATGAATCTACATAACGAGCGGTTCCCTGTCCGGTGCTCTCTTCACCCAGGACATGCCAAGGCTCCAGCGCCGAATGCAGCTCGAGAGACATGCCTCGCGCCTCGATCCGGCCGATGAATGGAAAGCGGAACTCGAGGAATGGCAGGAACCATTCCGCTTCGAAGGCATAACCGGATCGCTGCATACTCCGCAGGACATCCTCGAAATCTTGCCAGACAAAGTGCCGAAGCATGTATCGATCGTGGAGATCGGTACCCCACCGAATCAGTGGTGCCTTGTAGGGTTTGTTCCAGAAACGTCCGACCAACGCGCGAATCAGCAGCATCTGCACCGTACTCATGTGCGCATGAGGCGGCATTTCAAACGCCCGAAACTCCACCAGGCCTCGGCGACCACCGGCAGTGTCCGGTGAATACAGCTTGTCGATGCAGAACTCGGACCGATGTGTATTGCCGGTCAGATCAACGAGAAAGTTGCGAAGAACACGGTCAACGATCCATGGCCGGTCAGTATCGCCATCTGGTAATTGATCAAGCGCAATCTCCAATTCGTAGAGGTGATCATCACGTGCTTCATCGACTCTTGGCGCCTGACTGGTCGGCCCGATGAACAGCCCGGAGAAAAGGTAGGAAAGGCTCGGATGCCGCTGCCAGAACCGCAACAGACTGCCCAGCAATTCGGGTCTGCGCAGGAACGGACTATCTTCGGGTTTTGCGCCGCCAAGCGTGACATGGTTTCCGCCACCAGTACCCGTGTGACGACCATCCAGCATGAATTTTTCGGTTCCCAGGCGCGTCAGTCTGGCTTGTGCGTACAACTCTTCCGTATTCGCAACAAGCTCACGAAAGCTCGTCACTGGGGGAACGTTGACTTCGATGACACCAGGATCAGGTGTGATCTGCAGCACACGCAAACGATGATCCTTGGGAGGCTCATATCCTTCAACGGTGACACCAACCTTCAGGCGATGCGCTACATCGCCGATGATGTCCGCCAATGCAAGGTAACTTTCCAGGCGCTCCATGGGCGGCATGAATACGTAGAGCTTGCCACCTCGCGCCTCGATGACCAGCGCTGTGTGGATGATCTCACGTGGTTTCCCATCGACAGCTTCTGTTTCATGCTCACCCGCAAACGGCAGATCTTCCCGCGGCGAAAAAGGATCGACAGCGGACTCAACTTCTCGCTCTTCGGGTTCAACCCAGGGCAGCGAGGCAAGGGGCAGCCGCAAGCCCATGGGCGAATCTCCCGGCAGCAACAGCATCGCGCCGGACCGGAATCGCCATTCGCTGGTCAGCCAGCCACCTCGACGGCCTTTTGCCAGCCACTTCAGTGGCAGGGCATAACCCACTGGCGCCGTCAGCCCGGTCGTGAATATTCTGGCCAGTCGTTCACGCTCCAGTGGATCGTCCAGACGTGAATCAGTGGGCGAAACGTTTTCTGGAAGTTGTTGTTCCTTGATGAGGTTCAGGAACACATCCTCATGGCCTGGAAAGATGTGCTTTTCGCTCAGCTTGAGTTTGCCGGCGAGCCCGGTCATGAGCGCCAAAGCATGACTGGCATCGAACGGTCCCGGATGTTCACCGCCACACAGCGTTTCCGGATGCTTCACAAGCGGTTGGCCATCTGTTCGCCAAAACAATGACATCACCCATCGCGGCAGTGGCTCACCGGGATACCATTTTCCTTGTCCACGATGGACGAGACCTGTCGGGGCGTAGCAAGCCCGCAGTCGGTCGAGCAGCGTTGCAGCGAGCACCTGTTTTGGCGCCGACAAAGCCGTGTAATTCCACTCCGGGCCTTCCATATCGTCTATGGAAACGAAGGTCGGCTCGCCGCCCATCGTCAAACGGACGTCACCACGCTCCAGGTCCCGATCGACCTTGTCTCCAAGTTTGAGTATACGTTTCCATGCAGCACCAGAAAAGGGCATGGTGACACGAGGATCCTCATGGATACGGATCACTTCATTGCTGAACGAGAACTCGACATTGGCTGGCCCGATTGCGCCCGTTACGGGAGCGGCGCTTGTCGGGTCCGGTGTACACGCAAGGGGGATATGGCCTTCACCTGCCATGAGACCGGATGTCGGATCCAGACCAATCCAGCCCGCACCGGGAAGATAGACCTCCGCCCATGCGTGCAGATCCGTAAAGTCGTGAGCAGTGCCCGAGGGTCCATCCAGCGCTTCGACATCGGCTTTCAGCTGCACGAGATAACCCGAAACAAATCGCGCGGCCAGACCGAGGTGACGCAGAATCTGCACCAGCAGCCACCCACTGTCCCGGCACGACCCGGAGCGCCGCCCCAGCGTGTCATCGCAACTCTGGACACCTGGCTCCATCCGCACGAGATACTCGACGTCTTTCTGCAGCCGCTGATTCAGCGCTACCAGAAAATCGACCGTGCGAGCGTCCTTCGTATCTACCTCAGCAAGCCAGGCGGTGAGCTTGGGCCCCCGTTCGGTGACTTCCAGATAAGGCGTCAGATCCCGGCGAAGTTGCGGTTCATAGTCAAACGGAAAGCTCTCGACACCTTCATCCAGGAAAAAATCGAACGGATTGATCACCGTCAGGTCAGCAATCAGAGAAACTTCAATGTGCAGTTCCGTCGCCGGTTCGGGAAAGACAAATCGGGCGAGGTAGTTTCCAAATGGATCCTGTTGCCAATTTACGAAGTGATTCCCTGGTGTCACCTTCAGTGAATAGGCGGAGATCGGTGTACGACAGTGTGGCGCTGGACGGAGGCGAATCACATGTGGGAACAATTCCACCCTGCGATCAAAACGGTACGTTGTCTTGTGATCGAGGGAAACGCGAATAGTCAAGAGGACTCCTCGACCTCCCAATCAATGATCGGCAAGCGCGCAAAAGCGATCTTGATCTCTTTGTTCCAGTTTCTTTTCACGTCCCGCAGATAATCATCGTCCGCTTCGAAGCGTCGATATCGCCCTGGTTGCAGGGAGCCAGCAGCGTACGCAACGATCTCGATCGGTGGCGCAACGGTGAGATTGCTTCGCATCGTACCGTCCATGGACACCAACGCGCACAGCGCGGCCTGCTCCAGGGAAGACTCCATGGTTACCACACGATCCAGTATCGGCTTGCCGTACTTCGACTCACCGATCTGCAGGTAGGGAACCTGATTGGAACTTTCAATGAAATTGCCTTCCGGATAAACCATGTAGGACCGGCATCGAGCACCCCAAACCTCGCCCGCGACGAGGAAGCTTGCCTCAAAAACGTGGCCGCCAGGGGTTTTTTCCTGCTCTTTTCGACTCAGTGCTCCAACATAGGACGCAGCTTCACTGACGTTTTTCACAGTTTTCAGGCTCGTAGTTGCATCGTCCCGAAAATCTCTCTCGATCTGTGCATAAACGCCCTGGGTAGTCGCCAGATTTCCCGAGCAGCAAAGCACAAACTGGCGATCTCCCGGCACGCCAAAGATGCGCATTTTGCTATGCGTGCTGACGCTGTCGACCCCAGCGTTGGTGCGCGAGTCGGATATCAGCACCAGTCCCGCGTTGACATGTATGGCGAGGCAATAAGTCATCTCAAAACTGCTCAATCAATCCGATAATCAAAAAATGCACATGCGAGCGCCGCTCATCCAGTATCTTGATTCACGAAGCTTGCCAACTTCTAGGAAGCGTAGACCAATCGGCGACAAACGCGGATACCCACAAATCTGCCTGGCGATACAATTGAGCCCGATCCCGCGCACAAATCATTGCACAGAATTGACCTCCGGTGCTCTCCATCCCGTTGCCCCATTGTGTGCTGCACGCAACTGTTTGCCAATGCTGACCAAAGCCACCTGCATGGATAGCCTGCCTCAATGGTAGCTGTTCAGGTTGACGCTCCGGGGGCTGACCGGTTTAATACGCGGCCTTTCTTCGGCCAGGTAGCTCAGTCGGTAGAGCAGAGGACTGAAAATCCTCGTGTCGGCAGTTCGATTCTGCCCCTGGCCACCATCCCTTTAGTCAATCTTCTCACGGTTGGCACCCCAGGCTCTCACCTTCAGGGCAAGCAGCATGACCGCAATTGCCGTAGATCTCCCCGAAGACGTGGTGAACGCTCGCGCAGGGCTTATCGCGTTCGCGGACCAGGAAATCATCCCGCGGCATCGACAACATCAGGCGCTGTTTGATGATCCGCGTCAGCTCTATCGGGAGGATGGTCGCTTTTCCGATAACTTGCTCGCCTTGATCAGGGAGGTGCGCACCGCTTCAGCCAGTGCAGGTTACTACCACATGTGTGTACCCGAGCATCTGGGCGGCGCGGGTCTGGGACATCTCGCCTACTACGTCGCCTGGGAGAGCCTCTTCCACCACTGTGGTCCAAAAAACTGGTTGATGCTGCACGCGCTCGCACACTGGGCATTTGGACCAAGCCGTCTGCTGGATCAGCTGACCCCAGTTGCTCGCGATCGTTTCCTGCCGGGTCTAATGGATGGAACAAGGTCCATGTGCTTTGGGCTGTCGGAGCCAAATGCAGGCTCCGATGCCAGCATGCTCCGAACCCGTGCCACCAGGGATGGTGATGGCTGGCGGATTTCCGGGCGCAAGATCTGGAACACAAATGCCCCGGTCGCCGACTACTGCGTGCTCTTTGCCATCACGGATGCGGAAAAGGCTGGGAACAAACAAGGTGGTATCAGCGCATTCATGGTTCCAACTGACACGCCTGGCTTCAAGGTGCAAAGAGTCATCCGGCTGTTCGGTCACATTGGCGGCGATGAAGCAGAGCTTGAACTCGATAACCTCTACGCTGAACCTTGGCAACTGGTAGGCAAGCCCGGAGCCGGCTTCAGCGCGGCACTTTATGGCGTCTCTCTTGGCAGGGTCTATAACTCGGCTCGCGCTGTCGGCTACGGTCGTTGGGCCATTGAACAGGCCCTCGAATACTCGAAATTACGCGAAGCCTTCGGTCAGAAAATTTCCGAGTACCAGGGTGTGACGTTTCCGCTCGCTGAATCCGCGACCGAGTTGCATGCCGCTCATCTGATGGGCCGAAACGTCAGCACGCTGCTCGATCAAGGCCACGCAGCTGTCAAAGAACTGAGCATGACCAAGGCCTATTCGGTACAGGTCGGTTACCGGGCAGTTGACCGGGTCATGCAGACCCATGGTGCCGTGGGATTTACGAACGAATTGGGGCTCACCGAAGCCTGGCATGCGCTGCGAATCGTCAACGTTGCCGATGGAACCAATGAAATTCTCAATCGCACCATAGTCCAGAGACTTCTGAAGGGAGATGTCGAACTCTAGCCCGCATTATTCATGAATTGCCTACTGCGGTCGCCGATAGCAGCGAAAACACTGGGCGTGCTCCTTCCGCGTGCTCCAGTCCGCGCCACCACGCGTTTTCACTGCTCTCGACGCCCTCGCTACGCCCCTTCATGAATAATGCGGGTTAGGAGTCTGCGCGGCAGAAGATCAGCAGGCTGCGGCGGAGCAACGATGGCCCGCTTTTCCGTTCGTTTTCGTTACGTAGCACTTAACTCAAGTGCCTCAAACGAACGAAAAATCGGTCTCGAATTGACACTCGCCTCGCACCGCCGCCTTCTGCCGCGCAGACTCTAGCGCGACCCTGGAAGCAACAAGGTACCGCACGCACCATAGGGCCGTCGAATGCAGGCCGCATGCAGGAAATTGTTGCAACACCTCATATCGCTCAAACCGTGACTGCATTTCGCTGCAACCGCGCGCGTTTCAACAGACTCTACTACCGACAGCCAATTGGGGAACAGAGAACCGAGCCCTGGAGAATCAAATTGTGCGGTTGGAGCCTCAGGCTGACCACCGGGACAAAGTTTTCCTGGCTGACGCGCTAGATGACGGATGGCTCGGGCTGCCAGCAACGCCACCGACCCGAAATGACCACACAATCAGGGTCTGTACACCAACATCGGTTCGGTCGACATACCACTCGGATCCAGCGGATTACCAACCGCTACCGTCTCCACGAATGTGTCAGCCAAAACGTCCCGGAGGTTCGCCGGTCGGTAACACCATCCAACCGTGGCAACGGAACATTCCTGTCATCTACCGGAGTTTCAACTTGACAAAGCGGTTTGCGCATTCGTCGCTATATTCTAATGAGCCGCAGGTCGTGGAACCTCTCGGGATCATCGGGCAAGATGAAACATTCAATTTCCACTCAAGTCATTTCGATGGATTGGCAAGCCTGGTTCGCCATAGGCATCACTGGCAGTGTTCTCGCAATACTCGCTCTCGTACCTCGGTTCAGCGTCGACATGGTTCTGCTGGCCGCTCTCCTGATTTTGAGCATTACCGGGATTCTTTCCGCACAGGAAGCACTATCAGGATTCAGCAACCCCGGCCTTGTCACGATTGCGGCTCTGTTTGTGGTTGCAGCCGCCATTCGTTCGTCCGGCGGTGTGGACTTGATTGTTGACCGCCTCCTCGGTCGCCCCAAAAGTGAAAGAGCCGCGTTGGTAAGATTGATGTTTCCTGTAACGGCAATATCGGCCTTCCTCAATAACACACCGGTCGTAGCGACAATGATCCCGGCTGTGCTGCAGTGGGCCAGGAAAATCCAGGTATCCCCTTCGTCCCTGATGATCCCGTTGAGCTATGCCTCCATTCTTGGCGGATCCATCACACTGATCGGCACCAGTACCAACCTCATCGTCAATAGCCAGTACGAAGTGATTACGGGCAATCCAGGCTTTTCACTGTTTGCAATCACCCCTCTCGGACTCATCAACGCTGCCGCAGGTCTGCTGTTCGTTCTGATTTTCGGTCCGTTGTTACTCAGGCCGCGACAAAGTCCGACGGAAACTTTTGCAGACAAGCGCAGTTTTACGTTTGAAGTCGCTGTAGCCAGTGATGGGCCTCTGGTGGGCAAAACCATTCAACAAGCTGGTCTACGCAATCTGCAGAGTATTTTCCTGGCCGAAATCGAGCGTAGCGGCGCAGTAATAACGGCTGTGGCACCCGAGGAAATCCTGAGAGGTGGTGATCGGCTGGTGTTTGTTGGCGAGACGGATGCCATCGTCGATATCCTGCGAATCAATGGCCTCGTACCCGCAGTGGGTCACGAACCCTCTCTTGATCGGGACGTACCAGAACGAATGCTCATGGAAGCCGTGGTCGCCCAGAGTTGCGAAGTGATTGGCAAGACCATTCGCGACGGGCGATTCCGTGATCGGTATGGATGTGTGGTATTGGCCGTGGCACGCAATGGCGAACACATTCGCGGGCGCTTGAGTTCCATCATCCTGGAAAAAGGTGACGTTTTACTGTTGGAAGGTCCGCCGGCCGAATATCCAAGACTCAAGGATTCTCGAGACTTCCTGGTCATCAACAAACTCGACCATGAAATTCCCGACCACAGCCGGGCACTGACCTCGTGGGCAATCCTTGGCGGAATTGTGTTGCTCGCCGCCTTCAATGTGACGTCGATGTTGAACGCTTCACTATTGGGCGCCGCTCTGGTGCTGATTCTGCGCTGCATCAGCGTCACCGATGCGCGAAAGAGCCTCGATCTTCCGGTGCTCATTACCATTGCAGCCAGTTTCGCCCTCGGCAACGCACTTGAAAAAACCGGCGCAGCTGATTTCCTCGGCAAGAATCTGGTGGAATTTGCAGGCGACGATCCGTGGCTTCTGTTACTGGTTACCTACGTGAGCGTCATGCTCCTCACCGAACTGATTACCAACACTGCCGCTGCCATGCTGATGTTGCCGGTGG
>Ga0163144_10019998_pt1 | contig 13425 bp, 6 predicted proteins | sample OliLak19BULKMAT1_FD_123175 | JGI IMG/M metagenome (GOLD analysis project Ga0163144, IMG submission 123175) | Freshwater microbial mat bacterial communities from Lake Vanda, McMurdo Dry Valleys, Antarctica - Oligotrophic Lake LV.19.BULKMAT1 | ecosystem: Environmental > Aquatic > Freshwater > Lake... | reverse complement strand
TTCCAAGAAGTACGATCCAGTTACAAAAATGCCTTATCAAGGCAAGGTTTGGTGTTTTACCGTTCCAACAGGATTTATCATTACCGAACGAAACGGCAAGATCGCAATTCAGGGAAATTCCGCGGCCATCGGCGCTGAAGCCTTGATTCAAAGAATGGAATCATGGCGCTTAGAGTTGGCTCGTTGGATCGAAGATAGAATTTATAAACCAATTGCTCAAATGCGCGGATTCATTGATGAAGCGGAATCCAAGGAACTTGGAGAGATTGTCTATATGTACCCGAAGATCAAATGGAATGATTTGAATCTTCGCGACGATACTCAGCAAAAGCAGCTTTGGATGCAATTGCACGACAAGCAAGTCATGTCTACCGAAAGTCTCTGCGAGAAGTTTGGTTTGCATTATGACCAAGAAGTCGAGCGCATCCGTTGGGAAATGTCCCAGATGCAGATGGGTCAAGGCCAAGGCGCAGGCGGAGCAGGAGGCGGCGGAGGCGCGATGGGCGGCATGGGCGGCATGGGCGGCATGGGCGGTGCTCCTCCGGGCGGCGACATGGGCGGTGCTCCTCCGGGAGTAGCTCCGGGCGGTGCGCCGGGCGGTGACATGGGTGCTCCGGCTGGCGGTCTTGCAGGACCGGGCGGCGCTCCGGGCGGCGGAGCAGAAGCCTCGATGGGCGGCTCCGGCAACAAGATTCTATCTAAAGGCAGATCCAGTGCGTTGCAGCCGGCAGACGAAGAAGTAGCGCAGCCGACAGGCATCAGACTCACAAGCCTTGAGCAGATCATGTACAAGATGCTGGTCGGCATGAGGCAGGTCTACAACATTCCATTTACTTCGTATTCGCAGTATCCGCTTGGACGATACCGCGCAGACTTTGCGATCCCACATATCAAGTTAGCGATCGAGTGTGATGGTCAGGCTTGGCATTCTCATCCAGACAAAAAGGCGCAGGATCAAATGCGCGACGCTGAGTTGGCCCGTTACGGGTGGACAACAGTCCGGTTCTCAGAAGTCGATCTGAAGGAGAATCAAGACGCCGTCCAGAAAACAGCAGCAACACTGATCTTCAAGCTCTGGAAGAAAGCGCTCGAAGATCAGAAGAAGCAAAAACAGCAAGCAGCAACTTCGATCGCCGAGCGCGTAGCTTTGGGGTCGATTACTGGCCCGGAGGATGTCATCAAGTTGGCGATGGCTGACGACAACCCGGCCGAGGAAGAATTGCTGGGCGACATAAACATCGAGACAGAGGAGCCGCATGGGGACACCGATTAAAGATCGGGGAATTCGCTGGGAGGAGAACTACGGCGACAAGTCCCTGTACCTTAAGCAGAACTTCGAAGAGCAGGTCGGCCCCGGATCTTACTTCCGTTGGGAGGGTCACGACTCAACGAGCGGAGCTGATTACTACGCTGTTGTGACTCCGGGATTCTCGAAGAACCACGGATTCCACTTTTTCGCGGCGCTTCGTAAGATGCCAGCCGATAATGGCGCTTCCGGCAAGAAGTTCAAGAATCAAGCTGAAGCACTCTCTTACGCATTCGAAACATGGAGAGTGCCTCCGCCAAAGACCAAGCCGCATAAACCGTACATCTCAAGAGACTTGGAAGGCAAGCCAATAGTTATGGAAAACGTTCACGACGCAGCCTCCGACGTATGGATGGTCAAAGAGGCTATGGCCTTCATGTCGTCCGGCTATGCCGGCGCAGTATTCCCGAACGAAGGTCCTAAGGAACTCTACTCCCGGCTGTTCCAAGCCGGAGTCAATGGCCTCATCATGAACCGAGGCGCGGCTCTCAATACGTCCAAGCAGTGGCAGATTGCAGATAAGTACGACCAAGGCCCCGGCGGAGTTTTCGATCCGGAGACCAATCAGACAAGAGGCGGAGTCTTTACTGGCCTCGCTACCTGTCAGCCGCCATCGCAAAAGCTCTGGGATGCGGTAATGAACCCTGCTGGCGTTCCAACAGACAAGCGTTTGATCGATGTCGACCGTAAGGCAGGCAAGGTTACTATTTCCCCGCCGAGAATTGAGAACGGCCAAAACTCCCCGGAGTATTCCGTTGTTCGCTTCGACAACATTATGACCATCGCCCCGACGTTCCGCGTTGGTGCAGACAAGAAGCCAGCCTTCGACCAGATGGTCAAGACGATTCAGGCCGATCCGAACTTCCGCAGTAAGCTCAAGCCGGAAGATCAAATATCAATCGTTGCCGAGACTGCGCCTAAGAAGGGCATGCGCGGAAATCACAACGTTACAGTTTCTATCCCGGTCGACCTCTACAAGAATTTCCGCGGGATGCTGGATCAACAAAAGCTGGCATCTCCTGAAAAGATGCGCTGGGAAGATGACAATGCCGTCGAACTTTACGCCCATTTCTCCAAGCCGGAGAATGGCGGCCTTGCTACGCCGGAAGCCATCGAAAAAGCAAAGCAGACGCCGGTTGTCGAAATCTCCCGCCCGTCGCGCGGCCAGTTGATTGTTTACGATCAGCGCGGCATGCCTGCTGGCTTAAAGGTCAAGCAGAGCCGTAAGTACGATCAGGAAGCTGCCGGCGACGGAGAAGATGTTGAAGATTTGTTCCTGATCTTTGGCAATGGACAGGTAGAGAATCTACTGGCTCAGGCCGGCGGCGATCCAGTCAAGTTGCGTCAAATGCTTGCAAGTCATCAGATCCCGCTACAACGCGAGATGTTCATCGACTCACGTACCGCTGCTCCTAAGAATCGCCACATCTGGTCTATGATGCCTGAGATCGATGACAAAGGTCGTCCGGTTACAGACAATACTGGCCAAATCGTAGTCAAACGCCGGAGCCTCATCGAAGATTACCAATTGGATGCTCCCGGCGGAAAAGTTCGCGTCTTCAATCCTGAAACAGGAAAAGAAGAGTTGCAGGCAATCCCGCAAGGCGTTCAACCTCAGCAAAATGTCAGCGGCATTCCGATTATTGCCAGTGGACTAAAGTATCACGTCCCGGTCCAGCAGGTCGGACCTGACGGTCAACCAACGACGATCTGGGACGAGATCGACGCGGGCGAGACTCGCCTCTTCGATCCGAACTCTGCCGGCAAGTTCAAAAACGGCCCTGTCTTTACGGCCGCTGTAAAGCCGGAGAGAGCATCGTCCAAGAAGAGCAATCGAAACATCTACGAGAAGGAGCAGGACAGTCTTGGCTTCTTTGTCGGATACAAGAAGACGCTCAGCAATCTTCAATACAGGGAAAGCTCCAAAATCTGGGATCAGCACCGGCCGTCCCTCTATTCCATCATAACCGCGGACGGCAAGGAATTATCTTTCCCGGAAAACCCGGATGCTGCGCAGAATGATCCGGCCGTTGCATACCTGAATTCCGGTCAGCCGGTCAAGGGTTACTACTACGTTACCCAGCGCCAATTCTCTCCGAATCCAATTGCTACGTCCTCAAGCCCGACCGTTCAGCGCAGGGAGAAGTACGAAGACGGGACATTTGGTCCAGCAATCGACCCTGCAACGGGACAACCGGCTGCTCCGATGCAGATCAAGGATACGGACATTTCGACTGTCGATAAAGGCGTGACCTATTTCAAGGGCATGCGAACCGGCATTGAAATCATGAAGGCCGTAATGGGTTGGGACGACGAAACTGTCGGCCGCTATACCGATTATACCATCGAAGACTTGCATGCCGCCGACGACAAGGCGCGCGATGTTCGCGCAAAGCAGGCCAGCGGACAACCGCTCAGCCCGGAAGAGAAGATCTTCTTAGACTTCGAATCGAAGGGCAACCAGATCCCTATGTCTGCCTTGGCAGAATTCTCAAGCGTTACGGATAGTCCAGCCGAGTATCAGTCGCGCAAAGGCTCGCTGTACAAGATCGCAAATCAGATGGCTCAACCGGATGAACAAGAAAACATTTTCGTCTCCAAACTAAAGGCTGACGCATTCATGCAGCGCTTGATGGCCACAGGCGAACATCCGGAAGGATCTCTGTCCGTTGTTGAGATCCCAGATGCAGACTTGATGGTTAGTTCGTTCCGGCGCAAGCAGCAAGATCCGAACGCCAATCCGGTAGTTACTCAAAATTTTGAGCCGGTAGAAGATCCTGCCGCGGCGGATTTCGATCCGACAATGCCGGGCATGGAGCCAGAGATGGCCGTCGAACCGGAAGTTGCAGAGCAGCCGGCGATGCCGGACGACGAGTTTGATGTTCTACCTCAAGCTCCAGTAGCCCAGATGCAGCCAGAAGTTCCTGTGATGCCGGACAACGAATTCGATGTCGGCCCTCCTGTCGCAGACGATACTCCGCTTCCTCAGCCAACCGAGGTTCCGCCTCCTATGGCTCAGAAGCCGCCGTTGGCTCACGTACCGAAGCCGGCAGCCCCTCAACCGGCTCTCCCACGGCCGCAGGCTTCGAAGATACAGCAATTGATAAAATTGGCGAACATGCTCGACGATCAAGGCAGAATTGATGAAGCGAATGCCATTGATCGGCTTATTAAAATGACGCTTCAAAATGATATTCCGGAGACCCCGGAAGAGAGGTAGTGAAAATGCCGACCGAGGAAGTCAAAGAGGCTGCCGAGGAAGTTAGGATGGGCGAAGATGTAGAGTGCGAACTTCTGCCGCCGCTGAAAATAGATCCGAAACTTAAGCATTCAACTACGGACAAGACAGTTAACTTCGACGAGATGCTTGCTGCCCGCGAGTCGAAAATGCCGGAAGTCAAAGCTGCTCGCGAAGAACAGATCAAGAGGCTCAACGAGCAAGCCGAAGAGCACCGCAAGAAAGCAGACGAGTGGGTAAGGAAGATTGCGGCCCGCGTCGGGAACAAGATTACCCTCCAACATAACGGAGAGACCGAGGCCGTCCTCTCGATTAGCGGTACTGAGAATATCGAGCGGCTGGGTATTGCTAAATGCGCCGAGGGGACAATCTTCGCATTGCAAATCGTCAAGATCGGTGAAAAGAATTGCGTTCCGACATTTGACTTCAAACTGGTCGACATTACTGATCGTTTTGGAGGTGCTCGTTAAATGCCTTGGTATTCCAATCAGGAAATTCTCAATAGACCATTTGAGTTTCCTAGAAATCTAAGCGAAATGACGGAGGCGCAGCGAGAGCGCCTTCGTCTCGATTATCTCAGAGAGCAGGGATCTGCGGCAGAAGATGACGTCATGTTGACTCCTTCCGTAGTATTCGAGGCTCAAGCAGAACGACAACAGGAAGAGCCAGAAGAGGAAGAGATCCAGCCCCGCGAAGATCCAGACGTCAGGGACCGCGTTCTTCCAATGTATCGATTCGATCCCATTTTGGGATATATAGTGCCCGGCGAAAATCCAGACATTGTGAATTCATATGAGATGAGCGAAGCCGACCGGAAGCGTATCTTGCAGAAGCAACCGAGGATCGTTACTGAGCAGTATGCAGAGATTGCAAGGATCGCCGCGATGGGTGCTGTTGAAAGAGAGATAGAGGAAAGGTTCGGAGATATGTAGAAATATTTTTTACGTGGAAGGAAATGGCCCGAAGTACGCGAACCTAAGTACTTGAAGCCATTTGTATTTTCACAGTTAGAAAACGTTTATCGAAACGTCGGGCCTCGGAATTAGCGAAGTGCTACCAATTATTAAGCATCAATTTAAGCGTAAGGCCGAGATTCTGGTGCGCGAAGGCACGCATCTTATTTCCAAAAGCCCCGTTGTAGTTCTCGCTAAGAATGGTTACTCAGCAACAACAATCGACATCAAGACCGCCGCAGTTGAAGTTCAGAGTGGATTCCACGGACAGATCGCAAGAGACGCTACAGGAAATGTCGACCTCGTCGCAGAGATGAGCCGGCACCCAGACGCGCTATGGATTCGCGTCAAGGCTATCGAAGCCGATTCTCCCAATGACAACGGCGATTATTTCTCCCGCGAAGAAGTCCTCAAGTCCTACAAGTCATTTGAAGGCGTCCCAGTCTTTACCAACCATGAAAACAACAAAGTAGAAGCCGCCAAGGGCAAGGTCATCTCCGCAGAGTGGGACGAGCGCGAAGGCGCTGTCTACTGCACGATGTTCATTGACCGCAAGGCCAATGCTCCTCTTTGCCGCGCCATCGAAGAAGGTTACGTAACCGATGTCTCGATGGGAACGCAAGTCGATTACTCGACCTGCTCCGTCTGCGAAAAGAAGGCTCTTACTGCTGACGAATATTGCCCGCACGTTAAGACGCTGAAGGGCCGGAGCCACGAAGGCCGCAAGGTATTCGAAAAGAATTACGGATTAAAGTTCATCGAAATTTCTGTCGTTACTGACGGAGCTTGCAAAGACTGCACGATCCGCGAAGTCATCGACCCTCAGGATTACCTGAGCCGCGTCGCCGCCGCTGTCAGCACAATGAACAGAGCGGTCAAAGTTGGACAGATGACGAAGGATGGCGGACAAGGCGAAATTCAAAAACTCAATCAGGCAATGGACCTGCTTGAAGACGTTTCGAGGACGATGTTAGATCAACGTCAATATATCGATCTCGAATTCCTCAATAAGGTTGTCGAAGTCCTTTCGGACTTGCAGCACGTCAACGACGAACTGGTAGATCAGGGCTACGGCAGGATGGGAGACCCTTCGCAACAGCAGCAACCAAATGCGATGGGAGTTCCTCCGATGCCGGAGAATTCTGGTGCGCCAATGCAGGAACAAGCAACAGAGGGGCCGAAGCCATCTTTATCCGGCCCATCGGGAGCAGGAGTTGGAACTGTGACGGAGCCAGCAACAGCCGAATCAAACGGCAAATTTCTCGTCTCGGCGCGAATAAAGGATTTGCACGAGAGAGTAACGAAGATTTACGAGGAGGCTAAACTCTCTTCAGGAGGCGTTTCAGTGGACAAGGAAAAAGCTAACCAAACGATTGCCAAGCTGGCGACTATTTGGGCCAACCCCAGCGTTAAGAAGTATGAAGGCGAATTCCGCGAAGGCGAGTACCGCGTCATTTTCAGTGGGGACGAGATCGTTGCGTTCCGCGGCGGTACGAAAGTTGCCGCCATCAACCGGAATGATCTAGATTCAGACCTCAAGCAGGAGCTTCGCGATAATCCTCGCGTTTGCGCAGGCCATCTTCTCGATTCTTTGAAGACGACCTTTGCCGGCAAGATTGTTGAAGCCGGATATGCGCCGACCGATACCAAGGCTCAGCAGGAAGAGACGATGGAAGCGCAATTGCGCAATCAGAAGCTCCCTCTGCACCCGCGCGTCAACGAAATCCGCGAATCGATTACAGAAGATCAGCTTCGCGACAAGCGCGAAGGATACGACTACCACGAGCGTCAGGAGAAATCCCGCGACGCCATCACTGAGAAGCAACTCCGCGAAGGAGACTATCAGGGGTACGACTATCACAAGGTTCAAGACGAACCTCGCGACGAGACATTCGAACTTCAGCTTCGCAATACGAAGTGGAAGGGCAATGTGACCCCAGCCGGCAAGGAAGGCGAATGGTCAGCAGGCGTCTCCGATCAACTTCAGCAAATCACCGAAGGCCAATTGCAGGACATGGCCGGCAAGGACTCAAAGCATCTTCCGACAGATCGCATTACAGAGAAGCAGCTTGCAAACGACTCCGAAAACTGGGGCCGCCGCATTGCTTCGAAGGAAGACGCAAAGAAGGCTGTTACGGCCGGCTTCAAGGCTTTGGCCAAGGCTGCTCTCGCTACCGGCGCAACTCCGGATGAGATCCTCGAATCCATTATCGACTTTACTTCAAGCCCGCGCAATACGCTGGCCGCTCAACGCGCAGTTGCAAGCCTCGCAGCCCGTAAGGAAATGCGTCAGGCGATGCTGAACCGCTCCAAGTTCCACGGTGCGTCCAAGATCGCAACCGCAAGCGAAGTTGCAGACTACATCCTCGGCTCGATGGCCGACGAAGGAATGACAGGGCCAGTTGCTCTCGAAACCCTCGAAATCATCTCTGGACAGAAGACCGCCTACAAGCAGATCGCCGACGCGATCGCGTCAACTAAGGCCGACGAGACCAAGCCGGTGAAGACCGCTTCCTCGAAGGACTTCCTCCGCGAAGCAATTGCGGAGAACAGCCGCGACGAAGTCAGGATCATCTTGGAGAAGTCAGCCATCAAGGCAGACCCGAAGGACGTCGAGAAGTACGCAGCGGCGGCCTACGAAGAAGCTGTGAAGGTTGCCGAGCAGTCCAACATCAAGGCGACGGAGAAGATCCACGTCGCTGAGAAGGACGGCAAGATCGAAGTTGCAATGTACGGCATGAAGATCGAAGCCGGCAAGGGCGACTTCGGCGGCAAGAAGGCCCCTCCTTTCGGAAGCAAGAAGGCCCCTCCTTTCGGAAGCAAGAAGGAAGAAGGCGGCGACGAAGAAGGCGACGAGAAGAAAGACAAGAAGCCGTTTGAAAAGACGGAAGAGAAGAAGGCATCCGCCAATGAGCTTAAGGCTCGCAAGGAAGCCCGCAAGGAAATCGTTGCTCAGTTCGGCGGAGATATGCCGGGCGGCGCAGCAGGCGGAGCACCGGGAGCAATGCCGGGACCGGGCGGCGGAACAACGATGCCCGCGGCACCAGCAGGCGCAGATCCGACAGCAGGCGTTCCGCCAGTTGCAGGATTGAGCGATGCAGCCGGAGCAGGTGAGGACGAAGGTACTGGCGGAGAAGCAATGCCGCCGGGAAGCATGTGTCCAGTCTGCGGCGCTGAAGATGTTGAAATGCGCCACGGCGAGTTTAGCTGCAACGAATGCGGAGCAGCCGGAGAGTTCCAAGTTGAAATCAAGGTTACAGAGTGGCCGGGAGTAATCGAGGATACCGAACCGAACAATGAAGATGGTTTGGGCGGCGGTGAAGAAGCCGGCGGGATCGGAGACATGGGCGGCGGCGCAGGCATGGAAATGCCGGGCGTTGGGATGCAAGCAGCATTCCGCATCACCCCGAACATGGTCAGGATCGCAGGCAACAAGCCGGTCGGATCGTTCTGCCCGCATTGCGGAAGCAGCAAGGTCAAGCTCGCTCTGAACAAGGGCGCAGGCAAGGGACAGTGCGAAATCTGCTCTGGCGGATACGAAGTCGAAACTCTGGTCGACACAGACAACAAGTCGCTCATCGGGAAGATCCGCTGGGAAGACCAGAATGCCAAGAAGCTCGCAAAGAAGATGTTTGAGCAGGCGAAGACTGCAAAGTTTGCAGCAAAAGAACAGCAACTTCGCAAGGCATCCTTGGATAGCGCTCTACGCCGGAACGGTTTAGTAGCCAAATTCGCGAATGCGAAGGCGGCCGGCAAAGCAGCAATCATTGCTGGACTAGCCGACAAGGGCGAACTTCGGAAGTAATTGGAGCAATACATGCCTAGCCAGAAGAAAGCCGAAAGGTCACTAACGGATGCAACAAAGTTCCCGCGGGAAAGCATGCGGGAAAAGCTGGCACGGCAATACGGCATAGATGCGGTCGCACTTAGCGGCCCATGCGAAGGGCAAAATTTAGTCAGTTGTATCGTCGATCAACTCGAAAAACGCTGGGACAAAGTCAATCAACGTTTTGCCGGTGACATTAACAAGACATTTAAGTTGGCCACTAAGATGGCGGAGAGTTACATGCGAAAAGATGATACCGAAAAGTGCGTAAAGGACCTCCTGTCGCTTGGCTACAAGGAAGCGGCTGCAAAGGGAATCGCATCCTACCTCAAGGCTTACGCCATGGGGCCGGCCGCAAATATGGAGATGGATCAGCAAATGGGCGCAGTCGTGGCGGAGCCAGCAGCACCGGCAGATCCCATGATGGGAGATTCTCCCGATATGCCCGGAGATCTCGGCGGCATGGGCGATGACCCGATGGCCGGCGGCGATCTTCCGATGGACGATGGCATGAGCGGCGGTGATGTCGAAATGATTACCGATACCCCAGAGCTTCCGGCACCGGGAATGGATGGTATGGATGGCGGCGTTGCTCCTGCTGATAACGGCATGGGCGGCGGAACCGTTACCCTCGAACTGCCTAAGGAATTGGCAGAAAAGCTGCACGAAGCTATCTCGACCCAGATGGACTCCGGAATGGGAGATCCGATGGGCGATCCGATGGCTGGCGGCGCAGAAGACCCGATGGGCGATCCAATGGGAGACCCGATGTCCGGCGGAATGGACGACGGGATGAGCGAAGATCCGATGTCTGGTGGAATCGACGAAGCTCCTCCGGGCGGAGACCTGCACGGTGAAGGCGGCGACGAACCAGAAGTAGTCGTTGACGAAGTACCGGGCGAACCTTCCGAAGGTGGAGACGATCACGAAATCCACGGCGAGGAAGAAGCATCCTCCAATGGCGGCGGCGACAGCGGAAAATGCCACGCTTGCGGACATGCGACAGGCGGCGACTCCAAGCCAAAGGAATTTGGCGGCGGAGAAAAGTCCGAATCCAAACCAGAACACAAAGAGGAGTCCAACGACTCCGAAAAGAGCGACAACTTCGCCAAGAAGGAAGCAGCAATGGCGATGCGCCGCGGACACATTCGCGCATCAGGAACCAAGAGAGTAGCGGAAACCCGCAAGCTCGGGCCTGAGATGCAACTAAACAGCACGGACCAGATCGGGCCTCACGAAGGCAAGGAACTGGGCAACGCCTCGGAGAAATCCCCGGACGAGCCAAAGCCGATTTCTGAAGGCAACGTTTCGCTCGAAGGTTATTCGGCGAACGAGAAGAAATATCAAGACAAGTCGACAATGGGCCATGAAGAAGCCTTCAAGGCTCACGAAGTCGAAAAGTCAGAGTACACCGGAGGCGAGAAGAGCATCATGGGCAAAGACGAATCATTCCCAGAAGGAAAGCCGAAGGTGCCAGCCGGTTCATCTCCTATCGGAGGCGAGCAGTGGCAGGGCGGCGATCTTTCGACCAAGGGTACGGTCATCGCGACCATTACCCCGAAGGGCATCTTGATCGAAACCAGCGCAGGTAAGAAGTACCTTGCACCGGCAACGCTTAAGGAAGGAAGCCCGATCATCAAGAAGATCGAAGCTGGCCTCGCCAAGTTGACGTTCGACGGAGACGGCAAGAAGTTCGCACAGGCCGCTCTCAAGCTCGTTCGCCAAGCCGAGGAATCTGGTGGAGTAGACAACGTAACGAAGATCGATACCGCGAAGCTCGAAGATTCTAATTTCACGAACGACGCAGAGAAAAAGCCTGAAGAAGGCGGAGCAATGACAGGTAAAGGCAAGGGCGGCGACTACCAGAACGAAGGCGTCACCAAGACCGATACCTCCAAGCTCGAAGATTCAACCTTTACGAACGACGGCGAGAAGAAGGCCGACGACGATGTCAAGAAGGCCGCGGCGAAGAAGTCCACCAAGGTCGCTGATACCCGCGAAAAGGGCGAATACAACAAGCCAGTAACGCACTCCGGCGACAAGGATGTTGAGAAGCCGAAGGCTCTGGAAGACGGCAACGTTCACTCGGAAGGCTTTACTGCCGGCGGAGACAAGTTCTCTGACGGAAAGACGATGGGCCACGAAGAGAAGCCGAACTTCAAGACCGTAGACAAGTCAGACGTATCCAAGGGCGAAGCAAGCACGCTCGGAAAAGATGAAAGCCTCCCGACAGAGACCCCTAAGGTCCCGGCCGGCGGCGGCAAGATGGGCAACGAAACTTGGGACGGGGGCGACCTCAGCACCAAGGGAACAGTTGCAGCAGCAACAGATAAATCACAGAAAAGTGCCGGATCGGAAGAACTCCAAGGCAAGTTGGCGGAAGCAACAATCCACCAAGCCCGCTTGAAGGCAGCATCGTTCCACGTAGCTGACCTGCTGGCGAACGGAGATATCCGCCCCGACGAATTCACTTCAGAACTCGAAAAGATTGCAGCAATGTCCGTACCGGCAATCCAGAACCTCATCGCCAATACAAAGATGATGAGAGGACGGCTCGCCGCAAATGCGGAAGCACACAAGATCGTCGTAGCAGAGAGCCGGATGCCGGGATTGGGAATGCCAATCGTGGTAGCCGCATCAAAGAACGAAATGTCGCTCAAGGATCGGCTTGTCGCAGAACTCAAGCTGACCCAGAAGCTCGACGCGATCGACAAAATGGAAGTGAGACGGTAAGGATTTTCGAACGAAGTAAAAATATTTCGAGAATTTTGAATTTGAGTGCAGGAGAAGTTAATTCAGTTGGAGAAGTAAGGGTATTGTAAGCCACAAACTTATTCGACTGACACACAAATCAGACGTTTATTTAGGAGAAAGCTCAAATGGCCTTAATCGAACAATTCCATGTAGTCGCTGACCACTTTCCGGTCGCTTCCAGCGTAACGAACCTTATCGAAGGTATGTTCGTCAAGCAGGATTCTAGCGGCAACATCATCAAAGCAACTGGCGGCGCATCAGAACGTGCCCTCGGAGTTTCCGGCGATACGAAGTCAACCAGCTTGTCTGGCCTTCCGTCGACCAACGACTCTTCGATGGGTGCATTCGTGAATCGCGTTTCCGATAGCTTCGACGAAACCCGCGCTTCCGGACGCTGCACGGTTTATCACTCGGGCGGAAAGTTTGCCTCGAACCAGTACGTAGCTGCCCCATCTACTCCTTGGGCGGTTGGACTTCCGTTGTATGTCTCGTCCCTCGCTCTGTTGACGACCGATGCATCAACCAGCGCCCAGATCGTTGCAACCTGCACGGCAGTTCCGGGGGCCTACGCTTCCGGCGTTCCGGGCATCGATACCAACGGTTCCATTACTCTCGGTAACTACATCGAGTTCAAACTCGAAGTCTAAGCCCAACACAGCGTTCTCGCTGTGCGAGGCGCATATTTTCACTCGGTCGTCTTATCGGAAAAGCCGTTAAGGACCAAATTCAAAAGAGGTAACTAAATATGCTTACAAAGACAAACGACGACAATGCTCGCGAAGCATTGATCGCTCAAGCGCTGGAGACCGACGAAGGTCGTGTTGCTCTTGCGCAGGCCATGGTGGAGCCTATCCGCCGCGCTCTTGAGTATCAGGCCGTTGGCCGGAAACTTTTGATGGTGGACGAACTTCCGCAAGGAGCACTCGCCCGCTACGAACGCGACGTTCGTTCCGTCGCTCGCGTCATCTCCCGCCGCGGCGCTGTACCTGACGAAATTCAGGAAGGCGAAGAAGTGTTGGTCCCGACGTTCGAAATCGCGACCAACCCGCAGGTCCGCTTGTCCGAGATCAAGGCCCGCAGATTTTATATTGTGGACCGAGCACAGATCAAGGCCAAGGAAGCGATCCAGAAAGAAGAAGACACGAATATCTTCAATGCACTGTTGGCTTCGGTCAACGGCGCGCATACAGTAACGGCAACCGGCGGCGCACTGACCCTTACGGCACTTAATCAGGCGTTTGCTACCATCGAAGCGCATGATCTAACTGTCGCTAAGATTGTTATGCATGCTCAGCGCTATGCCGATGTACGTAACTTCGGAAAAACTGTCTATGACGAAGCAACTCAG
>Ga0163144_10019997_pt1 | contig 13426 bp, 7 predicted proteins | sample OliLak19BULKMAT1_FD_123175 | JGI IMG/M metagenome (GOLD analysis project Ga0163144, IMG submission 123175) | Freshwater microbial mat bacterial communities from Lake Vanda, McMurdo Dry Valleys, Antarctica - Oligotrophic Lake LV.19.BULKMAT1 | ecosystem: Environmental > Aquatic > Freshwater > Lake... | reverse complement strand
GCTGGGTTGTACCAGTCGTAGTTTGGGACCATTGTCCCGAACGAATCAACGGACGGGACATTGGTCCCATCCTACGGAACTTTAATATCTTAATCATCCTACACGGAGAATTTTCATGTCCACTCGCTTTACTTTGATAACCAGCATTGCACTTTTTTCCATAGTTGGCTGCACGGCAGAGAAACAAGAAATGAAGTTAGCCTCACCAAGTTCCACTCCAGCGCTCTCCCAAGCCACATTTTCCGAAGCCGCACTGTCACTTCTAGAAGAGGCGGACACGATGGATGGAAAGACAGACCACGTTATTGGCAAATGCTATGTCTGCGGTCTTGGAATGGATGGCTCGGAGAAATACGCGGCCAAAGTTCAAGACTACACTGCGCATCTATGCAGTGCTGGATGTCAGCAAGAATTTGAAGCTTCCACGGAAAAGATCGTCCTTGAAACAAAGATTCCAAAAGCAAAAGAGTAGCCCTTTGATCGGACGAAAGCCACAAGAGGCTTAGCCACGAAGCTTGCGCTCCCACGAGTGAACTCGTAGGGGGCGGCGAGGCTCCCGGTCCCCCGTGAGTTTTCTCATGGGAACCAAAGCTTCTCAGCTAACACTTGGCATTGAACGCGGCTGTCCATCTTTCCAACAACAAAAAATTACCGGACTGCCGTGCGTGCTTCTGGTTCGATGTTGCTTGGTAGGGACGAGTAAAATGCGGCTTCATCAATCCCGTCGCCATTGAAGTCGCCGACGACAACTTGGCCCGCTTCGCCCTCGATTTCAAAGACTCGGTCTGTCGCATCGAAGTGACCGTTGCCATTGCTATCGACGATTAGATCTCGACCTCGCACAACTGCAATCTCATCCAATCCGTCGCCGTTGAAATCGCCAACAACTGCAATGTCACCTTGTTGCCCGAAATCAAAGAATGAATCATCCCCGTTATTAAAACGTCCGTCGCCATTAACATCGATTCTCCATTTGCCTTTGTTGAAAATACCGAGCGTCGAGATACCATCTCCGTTGAAGTCGCCTGCAACGGGTTGATCGGTATCACCTCCAAAGCGGAATACGTGGTCAATGACATCAGAGCGCGGTTCGCCACTTACACTGCGCTGCATCAGTCGATCGCGGAAGGCAACCTTCTCTCGCGGCGGTAGGTTTTTTGGAATGGAAATATTTCGATTTTCAGGGTCTGGCAAACCTGGTTCAGCAGCAAGTGCTTGTTCGTCGCTATCCCATTCTGGGCCAAAGATGCCGATATCATCTTTTCCGTCGCCGTCCCAATCTCCGACCACTGGCAAGTCGCCTTTGTTACCGAGCTTGGCCCAAAGATCCCCTTGATCCCAGACTCCGTTCCCGTTGATATCGAGCAACCACTCGCCATCCTTGAACAGAGCGAGTTCATCGCGACCGTCGCCGTTGAAGTCGCCGGCGAGTTGCTTCGCGCCCAAAATATCAAAGGCATCTCGCGAGAATCTCGCAGGCTTTTTCTTTGACGTGGATACGATTAGCCAACGCCCACGGTCGAGCGAATCGATTGTCCATTGACTTGCGTTCAAAAGTTTCGTTTCGTTTGCGACGCGGTCTCGGCTTACTGTTTTTCCATTCTGATGTCCACGTGGCTCACCCGCATTGATGATGCTCAAGTGCCAAGTGTATTCGACTGTGAAGCCAGCGACCGGCGTATCTGTTCGCCCTAGTTCAAAGGGTGGTATCACCAGAAAACGCTCAAAGGGTGGAGCGACAAATCCATTTGTCGGCGGTGGATTAATTGGCGGGGGTAGCGGAGGAGGTGGTGGTGCAGGCGGATTCACCGTTGGCGTCTTGGAGACGACAATTTCGCTAAAGTTGTTTTCGATGGACCGTGCCCCCGATTGCAGGTTGATCATCAAAATGGCATCGCTTCCAGGGCTGGTTGCGGGATCGATTGCAAGCTGTTCGATAATGTTTTGAGTCTCAAAATCAGCTGCGACATCTTCGACATTGACCGCGAAGCCACCCACGGACCCGGCGGTGTCACGGCCATCAAAGAATCCGCTTGGTTGTGTTTGATAAACGTGGTAGGCGCCAGGTCTAAGACCACGAAATTCATAGTAGCCACGGCTATCGGTCAGCACGCGAATGGTCGGACCGCTATAGATGCCGGGCAACGCTCGGTTCGATGAAAGGCGTTCGCCAGTGCGAGTCCTTAGCTCGAGTATCACGCTACCGATTGGAGCGTCCTCAGCATTGCGAATCCCGTCACGAACCCCCTTGAGTGTCACCGGTGGAAGACCATCCTTTGTTTCAATTGGTGCGCCGTCTTGAAACACGTAGCCAGCGATCACCGCAGGTGGAACTTCGCAAAAATTTAATTCGGAAACGCTTTGGCCGGATCGAAGCAAGACGTCCGCAATCAAGTCCACGGTACTTGTGTCTGCAATTCCGGCGGGCGCCATCTGGCCACCTTGGAAGTAACCTGCCGGTTGGATTTCACGAACCGAATAGATCCCTGGCTTCAGCTCTGCGAAGCGATAGTCGCCTTGCGCATCGGTAAGTGTTGTGTCGACCACAACGCCGCGTTCATCCAGCAACTCGATTCGAACACCAGAAATCGGAGACTCATCCGAATCGAAAATGCAATCTTCGTTCAGGTCTGCAAACACAGTTCCGGTAATGGATGCAACCTTCTGTTCGCAGAAGTCGTAGTTTGTTGCGTTGACGCCGGCGCCCAATGCGATCGCCGAGATAATGTCGGTCAGCGACGCATTGCCGCCGGAGCTACCTGCAGTCTGGCCACCTTGGATGTACCCAGCAGGCTGTTGTTCTCGCAGGGTGTACACACCCGGAATCAAACCATCGAAACGGTAGTTACCAGCAGCATCCGTCTGCGTTGTTGAAACGACGCTGCCAGTGGAGTCCAAGAGCTCGATGATCACACCATTGATGCTTAGTTCACCTGGATCTCGAATACAGTCGCCGTCGGTGTCTTCGTAAACATTTCCGGAAAGACTCGCTGGAAGTAGTTCACCGAAATTGTACTCGACGCCATTGAGTCCTGAAGACAGTTCGATGGATCGAATTGCATCCGTTCCATCGAGTTGGCCAACGGTTCGATTTGCGATTTGCCCGACGCTATCCTTGCCATCGAGATATCCGGCAGGCGTGGTCTCCGCGATTCGATATGTTCCCCTGCGAAGACCCGTAAACCTGTAGAATCCCAGTGCGTCAGTAGCTACTTCGCCAAGTAGCCCACCTGTCGCATCAAATAAACGAATTGTTGCACCGGGGATTAGCGTTTCGGAGTTTTGGCGAACTCCGTCGTTGTTGTCATCCTGGTAAACATGGCCGGAAAGAGATGCGGGTGGTATTTCGCAAAAGTCGTAGTTGATTCCTTGCTGTCCGCCTGCAATCGCAATCTGTTCGATGCGAGTGCCGCTGGACGCCGAGCCGACATTTATCCCATTGATCACACCAGATCGCGATAAACCGTCAAGTAAATCGGCAGGTTGCGTTTCGATTATGCTGTATACGCCAGCCGGAAGTCGCTCGAATCGGTAGCTGCCATCGGACACCGTCATGGTCGTTGCAACCACGGAGCCCGCGGCATTTACCAAATCGATTCTCACGCCTGGTAGGGGAGATTTCGAATTGGGCTCAGACGAAAAACAGTCGAAGCCAGGCATTGCAACGCAGACATGTCCAGACAACGACGATGGCTCAATCTCTCCAAAATTGAATTCAATACCCGTGTCATTTCCATCGAGTCGGATCTCTGTAATCTGATCGTTGATCGTATTGGTGCCACGTGTTTGGCCTCGCACGGTACCCGGGGAATCCTTGCCGTCGAAGTAGTCGATGGGCTGCGAGCTTTCCGAAATGCGATATCGGCCTGGAGGTAAGCCGATGAAGCTATACGAGCCATCTGATAAAGTTTTCGTGGTCAGGCTGATTGGACTGGCGATTGTTTCGATGGAGACAATTTGGATATCGACGCCACCTATGCCCGTTTCCCCTGGTTCTCGGTTGCCGTTGTCATTGTTATCCCGATACACGAAGCCGCTTATTTGAACTGGCTGGGCTTCTGCGAAGTCCAAACGCGTTCCTCGGCTATCTCCTTGCAGGATTTGGATGTTGGTCAAAACATCTTTGTCGCCGACCACTACGCTACCCAGGCTAGGCTGTCCGTTCAGCAGGCCAGGAACTGCGCCGACGCTGAGGTAACCTGCTGGTTGCGACTCTCGAATCTGATAGGTACCTGGCTTGAGGGCGAGGTTTAAGCCAAATTGATACCGCCCTTGTTGGTCGGTGGTTGTTGTGTTGCCTGTGCTAACGTAGAAGCCGTTTTCGAGACGGAACAGAGACAATGAGACGCCAGCGATACCAAGCTCGCCGGAATCCTGGCTTAGACTCAAATTGTTGTCGACGTAGACTGTCCCGGAAAGTTCGATTGGCTTGGCGACTTGGGTAACGGTGGCAGCTGCTCCTGCGGTTCTATCTCGTAAACCGGCAGCATTATCGATGGGCAGATCCAATCCAGTCGGTGCGAGGATTGGATCGTATAAGTTGACGAAGCTGCCTTCGGTGGCGGCATTTTCAAAGAAGGGGGCAACAAAGGTTGCTTGGATTCTGGAATCGGCGAATTCGACTCCAGAGGTGATTGGGTCGATGTTGGGGTTGATCGCATCGGGGCCTTGTTCGCCGCGATAGCGTTGGATCTCATCCACATCGATCGAGAATTTTAGCTTATCGCCGGCGAAGAAATTTTCGAACGTCAGAATCAACTGCATGCCGCCATCGGTGACTTCGGCGCTGACGCGAGCGTTGGCAGATTGGGCGGTTAGCTGTTCCAGTTTGTATGGAAACGCGTGGTCGGAACCCAATCCGCCGTCGGCTGTGTCAAACAGGTTATCGCCGCTTGAAAAACCGGGCGATCCCTGATCGGTATCGATGATCAGCCGCGTGAGTTGAGTACCTGCTGCTCCACCTCGGAACGTGACGTAGAACGAATCGCCGTGGGCATCCCCCCCATTATCTTCTTCGACATAAACACCGCCGACCCAAAGCGGATCGACATTGAAAAGAATTCGGGTCTCAAGGGATTCGACGATCGAATGGCGAACGGATTTGTTTGGCTGTCTCACGTTGTTTTTTACGGCCTTTGCGCCGCGGGGTGAGGGGCTTTTCGTTTTATTGCCGCGAGTCAACGAGCGACCGATCAAATTTTTCGTCCATTGATCTAGGCTTCGTTTCCAAGACACTATGACAATCCTCCGCGAATCGCGTGGCTTTGTTGTGCGTTTGCTTTTGTGTTCAAGCCAACCTGATTGGTCGACGTTGAGCGTAATTTATTTGACTTCTTTGGCGACACCAGAGTCTTCAAATTGAGAAGCTACCGGGTGGACGTATCGGCCCTGGGCGTCGATCGAGGCAATCGCCTTGTCAATGTCCCAAATCCGAATCGTGGTGTCGAAACTGCCCGATATCAGGTGCTTCTGTGTGCGTTTTAGAATGCTGACGGATCCATCGTGACCGACCAGTTTTGAGTGAACCTGTTGGTCGGTGTCGCTAAAAATTCGAATGGTGTTGTCGCTGCTGGCGATCGCAAACAGATGAGGCTCCAATTGGCAAAGACCAAAGAGTTTTCCACCACCTATTTCCGTTTGTCCCAACGTCTTTCGGCTGATCAGGTCGTAATGGACTATGCGACGGTCTTCGCCGACTGACGTGATTTGGTTTCCATCGGCGGAGAATTGGAGCATCCGGATGCGGTCGAAATGGAGTTGCTCAATTATTTCACTCTGGTGGGATGATTGTTCTGCATTCACATCGAGTACTCGGAGAATGCCATCGCGGCCACCAAAAGCGATGCGGGTTTGGTCAGGGGAAACCACAATGGACCGAATATCTCGGCAATCGCACTCATGCACGACGACGAGTTCACGAGCAGGCTCGTCATTTCGATAAATCTTGTTGCTGAAGCCAGCAGTGTAAATGCGCTCGTTGTTGACGAATGTCAAAGTCATTAACGCGTGGTCAGCGAGCTTTTTCGAAGTCAACTCGGGTTTAGGTGAAATCGACCAAAGGCAAAGTGCACCGTCGTTTCCGCACGATGCCAATTGTTGACCATTGGGAGAAAACTCGAGGCATTGAACCCAATCCAAATGCCCGATGAGCGTCGCGGTCGTCTTGCCAGTCGCGAGTTCCACAATTCGAATGGCGTGATCGTCACCTGCCGCTGCGATGAATACGCCGTCGGGCGAAACACTGATTGCGGTCACAACGGGTGGTTCAGCGTGCGTCGGTAAGCTTGAAAGTTGGATGACATCCACTGCTGCATTCTTGGCGGTCTTTTCGATCGCTTGAGCGTTTTGCCGAAACGGATTGGGAATTCCAGATAATGGCGAACTGGTGGAGTCGGTGATTTGCTGCGCGTGGAGTGCTTCGCAGTAGAATGCGACCAAGAGGAAGAGGATGCTTAGCAACGATTTCGCTGTGAGAGAGGCGAGCGGAAACGTGGCAAGCGAGGAATTCACAGTGTGAACTCGACGTAATTGCATGGTCCAGATCCTCCTTTGATCGAGCAAAAAAGGGTGCAAGGGCGCACACCTCCATGGCCTTCTTTATCGGCGGCAGTCAGCTTGGTCTTTTGGGAATTTTGGTAATTTGGAGAGAGAATCCGCTCTGGGGCCAGTTTGACGGGAGGATTGTATGGACAGAGATCCGTCGCCGTACCAAGAGTTTCGATTTCGCTTTTGTAGCGGAGGGGCGCAAGCCTGGGCTGTTAAAAATTCGGTATTGACACCACATTTATACGAGTCGTTTTCTTCGCCTAATTTTGTCTTGCCCCCAGTTGGCTTGTCCAACTGGTGCAAAAGGTTAGTGGCTAGAATCGCTCTCCCCCACTAGCCGCGGGTGACGGAAATCACAACGAATAAAGATGTATTCTCGATGAATTCATGCAGATCCCGGGCGAAGCGAGGTTTCATCCAATTTTTACTTGGCTATAATGAGGCCGCCTCAGACCTGAGGCGATGACTATGGGATTCCTCGCCCCATTAGGCAGCGGCTTGTTTCAGCTCACCACGATCGTGTTTGGTAGCGATTCACAACCTTGGCATTGCCCTCGAATCGTGAATTGCTTACTAACCCTTGTGGAATCGAGCTGATTCGATCCCGCTCCATTCACCAGCCCGTTGACGAAGACAAATTCTCAACGTTGGATGGATTTACAACCCTTGAGCAAGCGAAACGTCATGAACACTTACAGTCTCGATTACATCGACGACTTATATGTACGGTATATCCAAGACCCGAACAGCGTATCCGAAGTCTGGAAGCGATACTTCGAGGAATTCTCACTCGCCGCGCAGTCGGAATTGCTGTTTGCTGAAAATCAAGAAGTAAGCGCTGGAACCGGAAGCGATTCCGCGGAGACGGCGCCAGATGCGCTGTGGCTTGCTCGTATGCAGGAGCGTGTGGACCAATTGGTTCGGGAGTATCGAGTTCGAGGGCATTTAATGGCCAGGATCGATCCGCTCGGTCTGACGCGAAAGGGGCCGCCAGAGCTCGATCCGCAGTCACATGGCCTGACCGAAGACGATTTGAAACGTCCCTTTACTTCGCCGACGCTCGAGTACTCGAATGGGCGTACGCTGGCGGACATCATTGAGAAGCTCCGCAACACGTATTGTCGCAGCATCGGTGCGCAGTTCATGCACATCGACAATCGCAACATTCGCGATTGGCTGCAAAGGCGGATGGAAACGACCCAGAACAGGCTCACGCTCTCGCACGAAGTCCAGACTCGCATTTACACCAAATTGGCGGATGCAACTATTTTTGAAGAGTTTGTTCGCAAGAAGTATGCGACGGCGAAAACATTTTCGCTGGAGGGTGCAGAGAGCCTCATACCTTTGTTGGATCGGGCGTTGGAGAAAGCCGGACAGCATGGTGTCCATGGCGTATTGTTAGCCATGGCTCATCGAGGGCGACTGAACGTGCTCGCCAATATCATGAGCAAACGAGCTCAAAGTATTTTCTGGTCGTTCGATGACCCGAAACCTGAGCTTTTCCGCGGCGGTGGCGATGTCAAATATCATATGGGTTACAGCAATGACTGGACCACAAGCACTGGCCAAAAGGTTCATATCTCGCTTTGCTTTAACCCGAGTCACCTTGAGTTCGTTAATCCAGTGGCGCTCGGTCGTTGCCGTGCTAAACAGGATCGTGAAGGGGACACGCATCGAACCGAAAGCATGACGATCCTCATTCACGGGGACGCTGCGTTCATAGGTGAGGGCGTGGTTCAAGAGACACTGAACTTGAGCGAGTTGCCCGGGTACCGCACAGGTGGCACATTGCATGTCGTGCTTAATAATCAGATCGGCTTCACTACCGAGCCCGATGAAGCTCGCAGCTGCACGTATGCAACTGACATCGCCAAGATGCTTCAGATTCCAATCTTCCATGTCAATGGTGAGGACCCGGAAGCGGTTGCTCAAGTCGTGAACTTGGCAATGGATTTTCGCAAAGAGTTTGAAAAGGATGTCGTTATCGACATGTATGCTTATCGACGTTTAGGGCATAACGAGGGAGACGAACCACGATTCACTCAGCCCGCAATGTACGCTGCAATCGACAAGAGAAAGAACGTCCGCGAAAGTTATCTCGAACATCTGCTTGAGATGAAAGAGCTTACAAGATTAGAAGCGGATGCGATCGCCGAAGTACGACACAACCGTTTGTCGCGTGAGTTTGAGTTAGCCAAGACTGAGCCATTCGTTCATGATTTGCAGAGCTTGACAGGTTACTGGGCTGGTTACTTCGGTGGCGCAGAACCTGTCGATCAATCGATCACAACTTCGATACCAAGACAGATCGCAGGCGAGTTGATTCGGGGCGCTTGTGCTGTCCCTCAAGGATTCAATTTGCACAAAAAGCTCGTGCGTCAGTTCGACGATCGACGTGAGATGGGAGCTGGCAACCTGCCATTGGATTGGTCCACCGCGGAATCCTTGGCTTTCGCTTCGATCTTGACCGAGGGGCACCCGGTTCGGCTTTCTGGCCAGGATTCCGAGCGCGGCACGTTTTCGCAGCGCCATGCGGTCGTACGCGATGTGGAAGACAATCGCAAATACATGCCTTTGGCGCACCTCGCTCCCAATCAGGCTCGAATTGAGATCATCAACAGCCCACTTTCGGAGGCCGCGGTTCTCGGTTTTGAATATGGATATAGTCTTGACTGCCCCGAGGGCTTGATTGCCTGGGAAGCACAGTTCGGCGACTTTTGGAATGTTGCCCAGTGCGTAGTCGACCAGTTTATCACCAGCGCAGAGGACAAATGGCGACGGCTTAGCCGCTTGGTGATGCTGTTGCCGCACGGTTTCGAAGGACAGGGTCCAGAACATTGCAGCGCGCGGCTCGAACGGTTCTTACTCCTAACGGCAGAGCACAATGTTCAAGTGACTCAGCCATCGACTCCCGCTCAGTACTTTCACTTGCTGCGACGTCAAGCCAAGTCAAAATGGAGCAAGCCACTTATTGTGTTGACCCCGAAAAGCTTGCTGAGAAACAAAGCTTGCGTTTCCACTTTAGATGACATTGAGAATGGGCATTTCCAAAAGATAATTCCTGACAATCGTCCTGCAGGTACTCCGACTTCGAGGATCATCATGTGTACTGGCAAAGCGTATTACGATCTGCTCGCGGAACGGACAAAACTGAATCGAGACGACGTGGCTCTTGTCCGCATCGAACAGTATTATCCACTAGAAGCCACCAAAGTCGTAGAGGCTTTAAGTGTGTATGCTGCGGGTACACCGGTCTATTGGTATCAAGACGAGCCGACAAACATGGGTGCCTGGACACACGTCAAGATGCGTTGGGGCGACGAAATCTCGGCAAGGCATAAACTTGAGCGCATCTCCCGAGTCGAATCTGCGAGCCCATCAACCGGTTCGTTGCGTGCGCATCAACTGGAAGAACGAGAACTACTCAGCGCCGCTTTCGGAGGTTAGTCTACGATCCTATGAACACGAAATCCTCCAGTGAAGCCAGTAGTTCGAATTCACGTCCCGTCGACATTGCTTTCGATTGCATTCCATTGAGGAGCTTGGGCAGATTAGATCCACCGCTGGATGCTTCTCCAGGTCTTGTTGCAAAATACGATCGAATCAAAGGCGCAATCTCCGAACATGGGACATTTAACTCCTATTATTTGCACAACGCATTTTGCCGTTTCTTCGTGACCAACGATCCGCTTAACGGCATGATTGGCTTCAAATTTGAAGGAGTCGTTTTCACGGACGATTCCGACTCACGTGCAAAGCAAGCTTCGCTAAAAGTAACGCTTGATAAAGAGACCTGCCCCTGGCTCGAACAGCACGTCGTTAAGTGGTTTGCAGAGACAGTTAACCAAGCCGTCATCGTTGAATTCAATCGGTACATTGGTGCCGGCGATCCCGAGCAGACCAAAAAGCGAATGCAACAGCTAGAACGCGCCGTCGAGGATCGAGGCGGATTTGTAGGAATGCATCTTTAGTCGAACGGTCGCCAGTCTGCCAACCGCGTTAGCAGCCCAACAAGCAGGCATCTTCTTTTTTAATAGAGTTTTCGAAGAAAAGTCAGGGGCAATCTCTCTACCTGCAATCTGGACTAAAGGAACTTAAATTACTTTTCCGATCGAAACCACGCGAGCGTTTCTTCTCTCGACTGTCGGTTGCGCGGAAAGCTACCACGGCTTAACGGCTTATTTTACGTCGTTGGATGTGTACTTCAGCCCCATTTGTGGCATCGAAGGTGTTTCCGGCCTATTGGTGTCAATGGATGGCTTAGGACAGTGCAAAGCATTTAAGCACCGAAAAAACACAAGAAATCTCCTTGGCCACATTTGCACCCAAGATGCCAGCTAATATCCGTTGAATGACCCTTGAGAAACTCTTTTTGTAATGGCGATCGATTGGCACGATAGAAGCTATGCCAGGGCTAGCGAGACCGTTGGACTAGTGCACTCAGCCTAGGCCAGTAGTTGCGGTTAGGTATTTGTTGGACATAGTTGGAGAAAAAAGATGCGATCGTTGAGACTTCGCAACGCTGATTCTTGCGGATTGTATTCCCGCAAAGACTTAACGGCACAAATGCATGGCGCGCAAGCGCCCTTCGTGTCTGCCTATCATTTTTGGCGTTCATCTTACTTGTCTGTTGCTACGTATCTAACCGTGGTTGCGACCGTTGCAATTTACGACATGATGCTAACGATGCGATACTGGAGTTCGTTGAAGCAAATGGAAGAGAATCCAATCGGGCGATGGTTGCTGAACCTGGATCATATCCAAGATGGTACGGTACCTAACCTCGCGCTGTTTCTTTCCATGAAAGCGATTGGAACGGTGATCGTACTTTTGACAATTGCATTTCTGGTAACGCGCTCGTCACGCCTTGGGCACCCGGTAGCGACGGGTGTTTCCTGCTTTCAATTGGGACTGGCCACCTACCTAACGTTCGCCGAGAACGGCTAGCATGCTAGACCAAGCCAGTCTATTCCGGGTTGACTTCGACGACCGCCTCAAACTGGCCGTCGTCGCGAGAGAATCGCCCCGCATAGAATTCGGTATTGAGATGCAAACCCATCACTGTTCGACGTGCGCAAGGTGTCAGCGATCGATAAAAAACCCACTGGTCACGATTCACTTGAACGCGATACGCTTCGGCTACATGCCGAGGTTGGTTTAGAAGTTCCTCTGCAATGGTGAGTTGTCGCCATGTGTATGCAGGTTCAGACTCAATTCCACGCAGCGACATCACCAACGGATTGTACAAATTCCGCGCTATCGTTTCACATTGCAATGAAAGGATCTGGCCAGAGCTTTCCATTCGGCTGTTGTTGGGTGAGCGACGCCATTCCGGCATAGCGATCGGCAAAAGCAATGCGGCCGTCTGAGTTGCGTTTCCAGTGCGAACCAGTCTCCCCTCCGTCGTTTTGGGATCGGAAAGAAGTTCGATGTCGTCTGCAACGGTCCATGTGGACTTTACGGACCACTCTTCCGGATTCTGTGCTATTAACGCGTCAGCGAAAAAAACCACACCTTCGTCTCGAATCAGCATCACTTGTCTTTGGATTTTGCAAACGTTCTCTACTTCGCATTCCAATTCCAAGTAATCCACGTCATCGTCGGTGAACCAACAGACCTCTTGCCAGGAAACATCGGTCTGTAACGGCTTCTTATTTTGAAATATCTCAACATCCCAGTCTCCGCTCATGATTCGCTGGCCATCATTTCCGAGCACATCGAGCCAGATGACATCGGAGGAAAAATCGATGGCAACGCGACAGCCACGGTCACGCCATGAACGTCGCATGGTTGCAATCGAGTTCTTTTCCCAATAGTGGCTATGGTTGGGCATCGAAACGTCTAGAGTTACATCTTTGCGAAGTTTGGATGGCTTCTCTCCAATCGTTTTACCAACGGTATCCGGTAGAGCACAGGCGGTCGCCAGTTGCAGTTTTTTGTTCTTTCCCGCCAGTTGATTCATTAAGACCCAGAACTCTTCGTCCAGTAGCGTATCCTCACGATCAAAGAGCAGTTGCCGTCCATCGGCATCACTCAGAGCGAGACCTGCGATAGCTAGTTTAGAAAGGGCTTTTCGCTGTGGAGGGAACCATTTACGCGCGCCGACCGCATCGGCGGACCATCGGCAACGCATGATGCAAGCCAGCAGTGCACGTAAATCTTGCCCCCCTCGAACGAGAAAGCTCTCTGGACTATCAGAGGATTCCTCGAGCAACAGGGCGATGCGATTCAGTGTCTCACTGACGATGCGGTCTTTACCGCCGAGATGGGAAAGCTGTTTAGCAAGAGCCAATGGTATTTCACAAGCCCATACAATCCAAGGAAATAATCCCTCTGTCGGTCCACTCTCCCAAGCCCGATCGACTTGAGTCAAAGCGCATTGCAGCACTTCGAGCCATAGAGCTGGCGAAATGCTACGGCCTGCCTCAGGCAAAGCATGAATCCAGCCGGCGCATGCTAGCGCGACGTATGGGTCGTAGCTTGCCTTTGGCAATTGCTGTGAAATCCATTTCCCAATCTTTGCAGCGCTAGCGACTTGAAGGGCGCTGGCTTCGCGATCCGTGAGGTTTGAGGGAAGCTTGTCATTGACTCTAGATCGCGACGATTTCTTAGCGATCGTGGGTGCAACGCCGAAAACTTCGACTAAATCGTTTAAGTACTCCTGGCGGCTGCTACTTTCGACTTCCCAAACGCCTGTGCCCCACATGGTCGCTCGCAGATACTGTGCGACGTCCACTTTGGCTGGCTTCGTCTTGGATTGCGGGCTTCGCACCGGTAGCGAAGTTTGGAGAATCGCAACGTTTTCCTCACAAAGCTGCTTGAGCCACGCACTTGCAGAAACTTCGGACTCCGAAGTCTCGGGTTGCTTTATATGCCTTGC
>Ga0163144_10019989_pt1 | contig 13428 bp, 8 predicted proteins | sample OliLak19BULKMAT1_FD_123175 | JGI IMG/M metagenome (GOLD analysis project Ga0163144, IMG submission 123175) | Freshwater microbial mat bacterial communities from Lake Vanda, McMurdo Dry Valleys, Antarctica - Oligotrophic Lake LV.19.BULKMAT1 | ecosystem: Environmental > Aquatic > Freshwater > Lake... | reverse complement strand
CATTAACGCGAAGGAATTTTCTTTCCCTCCGAGCCGATGAACAATTCGCTCTCGGTTTCCTTCAGATCGACTTGAATGGTTTTTCCGCCCGGCCAGCGTATCCAGAGAGCGGTGGGTTTTCGAAAACTCGAAATCACCTGTTCATAACTGTTTTGAGAGAAATGGCCCGATCCCGCCTGCACCTCCCGCAGAGGACCCAGCACTTGCCCGCTGACGATGCGCATCCCGGCCCCCAGCGCATCCGGGTTTTCTGGAGGCCCCGCCAAACGCACTCTTAAGCCAGGCCGTCCGAGCACATTCTTAAACAGTTTCGTTTCCGCACCGTTTTGACCCACGGCCAGATCCAGCCGGCCATCGTGATCAAAGTCGCATAAAGCCGCGCCACGTTGTTCACCATAAACTTTGACTCCACTCCCCTCGCCGCTTAGGACTTTGAACCCGCCCCGCCCATTGCCGAGCATCCACAAACCGCGTCCAGCATCAAGCCGCGCCTGCTCGGGCGGCATGCCGAAAAAGTTCTGGCTCAAAAACAAATCCTCGTGGCCGTCCCCATCCACGTCGCCGACGCAGACGCCAAAGGCCGGCGTCATTTGCGCTTCGATCGGCAGTAGCCGGGCCTCGAAATGATCTCCCATGTTCAAGAAAAGCGTCGTCTCCAACCAATTCGCCTCGAGCAATTCAGCCTTCTTCAACTCATCTCCGTAAATCTCGTCGAAGCTTGCGCGCCCGTAGGATTCGTGCGTCTGCCACCGTAGCCTGAGGAAAGGAAATGCGACGGCAGCCATTCGCAAAGGCTGCCACGGCATCCAGGATCGCTGGGAGGCGTCATAGTAAGACTCCAAAATGTCGGCGACCCCGCGGCCTTGAAAATCTCCAAAGTGAATCCGCAAAGGATGGCTGCGGACACTTTCGTATTTCGTGTTTCGGCCCCAGTTACAAGCGACTATGTCAGGCCGACCGTCGCCATTGAAATCCCCCGTGGCTACCCCATTCCACCATCCGCGGTATTGGCTCAAGCCCGCTTGCTCCGTGATTTCCTTGAGACGCCCATTCTCATTGCGGAAGACCCGCACCGGCCCCCACTCGCAGGCGAGAACGAGGTCGGCGTCGCCATCGCCATCCAGGTCACTGAACACTGCGCCGTTTACCAGGCCGACTTTCGCCAGAATCCTGGTGTTTTCTCCATCAAGAACCCAGGTGTCGTTGGTGCGGACAAACAGCAGCGATGATGCCGGCTCGGGAAAACGCCCGGGGATCACACGTCCCCCGACAAGCAAAGTTAATCGTCCATTCCCGTTCAGGTCCGTCATGGCCAACGGGCCGGCACTCCATTCGGCCCCGGGAAAATTGTCCTCCACTTTTTGACTGGCCAGGTTGAATTCGCGGACCACACTGCCGTTGGTCAATCCATCTTCATAATTCGAGGAACCGGCCAGCAACACCCGGCGCCCCTCCCCTCCCCTCAAACCCAGGATGGTGGTTTGATCTCGGGTCACAGGTTGATTGAAGAGCAGGCCGGTCATGGGAGTAAACCCACCGTGGCGATCGTTGCGGTAGGCACTCAGCGTGCCTCCCTTGCCGCTTCCGAGGATCAAATCGTCCCAGCCATCCCCATCGATGTCCCACCAGGTAATCCCGGGACCTGCCTGGCTCAAGCGATGCGACAGCAAGGGTTGCAGGCCGAAATCATCAAAGGGCTCATCGTGATGTGTATGCTGGATCAGAGGGCTGACATCCTTGAACAAGGGTTGAGCGGAGGGCTTGGAAGTCGCAATGGGAAGGCTGGAGGACGGCTCGTCAATTTCGTAAATCCGATTGGGTTTGGCTGCCTTGACGACCGTTTGTTTTCCGCTGCGCCAATGGACCTCGATTCGCAGTTCGTTGGTCTCGCTCCCTGCCGCAAAGACCCGCATCGGATCGTCGGACGACAAATACCTGCCGCCACAGATCACTTCCTGGCTTTGCAAGGGGACCGGTCCGCCAAAGACTTCAATCTTCGCCCCAATTCCTTTTGTGTTCGGCGCCGAACCCTTGAGCCGGACGGCCACGCGCGCCGGATCGGCGTTATTACGATAGACTGCGAGCGGCCCATTCAAGTTGTTCACGATTACATCCTGGTCGCCGTCATTGTCGAGATCCGCCAGGGCGAGCCCTTGGGAGACACCACGAAAGTCGAATCCCCACTGCTGGCCGGTCTCTTCGAACGTCAAATCGCCCCGATTCCTAAATGCCAGATTTGCGGTATCGAGACGCGGAAAGATTTTGCGGGCCTGGAGGATTTCGTCACTGGAAAGCCTCCTTTCCGCACGCTGCTTGCCGAGCCGCTCGACGTAATCCAAATGTCGTGAAGAACGCTCGTGGCCATTGGTGATCAGTAGATCCTCCCACCCGTCCAAATCCACGTCCAAAAAGGCGGCGCCCCAGGACCACTCCGAAGCAGCGAGGCCGCCGAGGAAAGCTATTTCTCCATAAGTGCCATCCCCGCGGTTGAGGAACAAGGTATTCAACATGCTTTGCGGTCGGTTCGCAATTTCTCCGATCCTCGACATCGAATTGACGCGGTCGCCCATTTGGGTCATCTGCTGGACGTGGTCGCGGCTCAACATATCCAGCACCAGAAAATCATCCAACCCATCCCGGTTGATATCGGAAAAATCCACCCCCATGGAAAATAGACTGCCCTTGCGTTGGGCGAGGCGCGGGAGAGCCCGAAATTTAAATGCGCCCTGGTTTATCCAGATCCGATCTTCCGCCTCGAAATCGTTGCAAACATAAATATCGGGCAAGCCATCCTGATTAATGTCGCGAATCATCACCGACAAACCCCAGTCGTACAATGGCGATTGCAAAGCCTTTCCGTCTTCATCGAGGAAAGTTCCACTGGTGAAGCCGATCGGCGCCCAGTTGGTGCCGCCGATATTCCGGAAAATTCCATCCGGTTCTCCGTGCTCGTCCACCCCTCCACGAGAATTGACGCTGAAGCGCCCCGCCAAATCCGGTTCCGTAACCGGTCGGCCGTTCACGGCCATGATGGTTTGTTTGCCGTCGACAATTTTGAGGGTGAATTTCGTGTGTGGCATGTCCATCAGACCGGCGGTTCGATAATTTGCCACGTAAAGATCGAGAAAACCGTCTCCATCCAAATCGCCCAAAGCGAGGGACATTCCACCCTTACGCGGATTTACAATCTGGGCATCCTCCGTAAAGTGGCCACGACCGTCGTTGCGAAAAATGTGTGTGCCGCCACCCACCGAATTGACCACCAGATCCAAATCGCCATCGCCATCCAGGTCAGCGAAGGCCGCACCGGTGGCATCGAGATTTTCACAAGCCACTCCAGCCGTTTTCGTCACCTCCTCGAATTTCCAGTTTCCCAGGTTGCGATACAGCACATTGGCCCCCCCCATCCGGCAACAATACAGATCGCACCAGCCATCTCCATCAATGTCCCCGGCTGCGATGCCGGAACCGTTCAACAGGATCTGATTGGTCATGTAGCGGGCTTGATCCAGCACATTGGAAAACGTCAGGCCGGTTTGCGTGGGCTCGGTCAAGGTGAAGCCGGGCTTGCCTTCTTTCGGCACAACCAACTCCGCGCTCCGAAAGCCTGAGCCAGAAGTCCATTTGAGTTCAGCAGCAACCCCTGAAACGATGCCGAATAACAGGACGAACCCACAGCAGATGTGTAAACCAGGAAACCCTCTCCGCGAGAACAGGCCACGCAAGAACACGTTTGCGAGCGCCCACCCGACAGCGTGCTGGATCCAGCCGCACGCCGATCCAGCATACCAACCGGGCATGGCTGGCGCCGGACTGGTTTTTGCGTTTTTTCTCAAAGCCATATGCTTTTCATCCGTCAAAAACTGTCGTCAAAAGAAACCCATTGCGGTCCTTTCTCAAAGCATAAAACACGTCGTTGAGGCCACGGGGCATGATTAAAAGCGGGTGATGTGCGGCTGTGTCGCGAACCAGCCGCAACCGCAGCGATCAATCAAGGCTCGTGACCGTGAACCAATCCGCTTTCTGAGGCTGATGCTTCGAGCATAGACGCGCTCCGCATCGCACTTTTATCTCACCCCATTTTAAACAGACTCGAGGCCACGGCACCGCCCGGTCTAATGGCTGAACTCATATAAACGGGATGAATCACAACCGAAAACGGCAGAGAGCCGACACGTCTCTGTTTCTGCCATGACAAGCTTGTGTGCCGGAATCGTGGTCGCCTATGCTTTGCTCTGTGAACGTCCATCAGACTCAGAGCGCGCTGCAACGCCATCGCGTTCCGGAAGACCTGGAAACTCAATCTGGCTCAGGCAGGACGCGAATCAATCTCAATGTGATCTCGATGTGACCTCAATTTTCGCTCGGTTTTCCTTACCGCTCCTGCTTTCCGCCGTTACGCTGGTGGCCGTCACTGCTTCGTCTCAGGTCCACCCGCCTGCTTTCCGCGAAATCCAGGGTCATCGCGTGGCCGATCTGAACATGCCTCGTGGGGGTCATGCCGGATTTGTAATGATGCCCGCGGCGACTACCGGCATTCAGTTCACCAACCTGGTTCCGGAATCCCGCTCGCTGACGAACCACATCCTTTTGAACGGTTCCGGCGTGGCAGCGGGGGACGTGGACGGTGACGGTCGATGCGATCTGTTTTTTTCCGGGATCGGCGGGCATTGCACACTTTACCGAAATCTGGGCGACTGGAAGTTCAAGAACATCACCCGCGAGGCGGGTCTGGAGTTGCCGGAGCTCGACGCCACCGGGGCGGTGCTCGCCGATGTGGATGGTGATGGCGATCTTGATTTGCTCGTCAGTTCGATTCGGCAGGGCGTCCACCTTTTCCTGAACGACGGCACTGGGCGTTTTCACGAGACGACCGCGGCGGCCGGCCTGACTTCCGTCACCGCGGGCATGTCAATGGCGCTGGCGGATGTCAGCGGGAACAACCGCCTCGACATCTATGTCTGCAATTACCGCAATGAAACCTTGCGTGATGGTTTTCGCATGCAGGTTCGCGTCGCCACGATCAACGGCAAGCGCGTGATCACGATGCTCAACGGACGCCCGTTGACGGGGCCCGATCTCACCGGTTGGGTCACTCTGGATGAGCAAGGCCAGATTGTTGAAAATGGCCAGGCTGATGTGCTGTATCGGAACGATGGTGGAGGGAAGTTCAGCCCCTTGTCTTTCAGCAGCGGAGTCTTTCTCGACGAGACTGGAAAGGCGCTCAAAAGCCCGTTGTATGACTGGTCGCTGGCGGCGGCCTTCCGGGATATCAACGGAGACGGTTTACCTGATCTCTACGTGTGCGCCGATATGGCCTCGCCCGATCGGATCTGGATCAACCGCGGAGGTGGCCGCTTCCAGATGATTGGTCCAACTGCCGTGCGCAAGACCAGTTGGTTTTCAATGGGCGTTGATTTCGCTGATCTGAACCGCGATGGCTACGACGAGATTTTCGTGGCCGACATGGCCAGTCGCGACCACCGCTTGCGGCAAGTGCAGGTCGGCAATCATCAAACCCTTTCCTCGGCCATCGGCGCGATCAATAACCGCCCCCAGGTCCCGCGCAACACTATGTTCCTGAATCAAGGAGATGGCGATTACGCCGAGATCGGCTATTACAGCGGACTCCATGCCTCGGAGTGGTCGTGGTCGCCCGTCTTCCTGGATGTCGATCTTGACGGGTACGAGGATGTCCTGATTGTCACGGGATTTGAAAGAGATGTCCAGGACGTTGACATCGCCAATGAGCTGGAAAATGCGCGGCGGACGCAGCAACTGTCCGACGCTGAAGCCCTTGGCATGAGGACAAAATTTCCCAGGCTCGAACAGCCCAAGCTCGCCTTCCGCAACCGGGGAGACCTCACCTTCGAGGAACACGGCGATGCCTGGGGTTTCAACACACCTGGCGTCAGCCAGGGAATGGCGCTGGCCGACCTGGACAACGACGGCGACCTCGACGTGATCGTCAACAACATGAACGGTGCAGCCGGAATTTATCGCAACGAAAGCAATGCGCCGCGCGTGGCCGTGCGGCTCAAAGGACAATCCCAAAACACCCGTGGCATTGGAGCCCTTATCCGCGTCACCGGCGGCGCCGTTCCGCTCCAGAGTCAGGAAATGCAGTGCGGAGGCCGCTATCTATCCTCGGATGATCCCATGCGTGTGTTCGCCGCGGGGCAATTGACAAATGTCCTGGTCGTTGAAGTGATCTGGCGAAGCGGAAAACGAAGCCGGTTGGAAGGGGTAAAGCCAAACCAATGGGTGGAGATGATTGAGCCGCCGGGCATTTCGGCCCAGCCCTCAATCAAGCCCGCGAAATCGCCGCCAATATTCGAAGATGTGAGTTCGCTGGTTCCGCAAATCCATCACGAGGAGGATTTTGATGACTTCGCCCGCCAGCCCTTGCTGCCTCGCAAGCTGAGCCAGCTCGGTCCCGGCGTGGCTTGGTTCGACCTGGATGGCGACGGATGGGACGATCTCTTCATGGCCTCGGGCAAGGGTGGGAGGCTGTGCGCGTACCGGAACGATGGGAAAGGAGGATTCGAGAATTTCACCAGCCCATCGCTGCAACAAGCGACCGACCGAGATCAAACCAGCGTCATTGGAGCCCAACTCATTCCCGGCCAACCGATGCTTCTGGCCGGTTCCGCCAATTATGAAGGGGGACAATCCACCGGGGGCGCGGCTGTTGCCTACAGCTTGGGGAAGGGTCAACCGCTCGATCTTGTCTCCGTAACTTCGTCAAGCACTGGTCCGCTCGCCATGGCCGACTACGATGGCGATGGCGATCTGGATCTGTTTGTGGGTGGCCGGGTGGTTGCGGGGCGATACCCGGAGCCGGCATCCTCGCGGTTGTTTCGAAATGACGGCGGCAAGCTGGTTGAAGATCCGGGCGCCGCAGCCTTGCTGCGCCAGGTTGGATTGGTGAGCGGAGCGACCTGGTGCGATCTTGACGGCGATGGTTATCCGGAGTTGATCCTCGCCTGCGAATGGGGGCCGCTGAGAATTTTTCGCTACCAGGACCGGCGAGAATGGCGCGAGATCACGGCTGGCTTGGGATTTGAGAAATACCAGGGTTGGTGGAATGGGGTCGCCGCCGGAGATTTTGATGGCGACGGCCGCATGGACCTGGTCGCTTCCAATTGGGGAAAGAACAACAAGTATCAAACCTACCGCCAGCAACCACAGCGAATCTATTTCGGAGACTTCAACAAGTCCGGCGGTGTGGATTTGCTGGAGGCGTATTACGAGCCAGCCATGAAGAAGATCGTCCCCTGGCAGCATTTTGGCCGCGTCGGCCCGGCAATGCCGTTTCTCCGAGGACGGTTCAGCACGTTCCGCCAGTTTGGCGATGCCAGCGTCGGAGAGATCCTGGGAGACAGGGCGAATGCCGCTCACGAGTTGCAGGCAAATTGGCTTGAGACGGCAGTCTTCCTGAATCGGGGCGATCACTTCGAAGCCCGCGTGCTGCCGATGGAGGCACAGCTAAGCCCGGCTTTCGCCACCTGCGTTGCGGACATCGAAAACGACGGCAACGAGGACATTTTCCTGAGCCAGAATTTTTTTGCCACAGGACCCGAAACCGGACGTTACGACTCTGGCCGCGGCCTGTGGTTGCGCGGTGACGGTCATGGAGGGTTCCGCGCGATTCCAGCCTCCGAAAGTGGCGTGCGGATTTATGGCGAGCAACGCGGCGCGGCTGTGGCCGACTTTGATCACGATGGCCGCATTGATTTATGCGTCAGCCAAAATGGGGCTCCAGTGCGCTTGTTTAAGAATACCGGGGGACGGGCCGGTGTCCGGGTCAGCCTTCAAGGTCCGCCCGGGAACCCAACTGGAGTTGGGGCACAAGTCCGCTGTTCTCACAGTAAAGGGGCCAAGGAAATCCATGCCGGCTCGGGCTATTGGTCGCAGGATTCAGCCGTCCTTGTCTTCCCGCCGCCGTCGTCACCATCGGAGGTTACGGTTCGCTGGCCCGGGGGCAAGGTGAGCCTGGGCAAAATGATGCCCGGCGATACAGAGGTTAAAGTTGGGTGGTCCGTTCCGGAAACAAAGTAAGGCGTTTGTGGCCACCGGTCGCACCCGTTTGGGAAGTTGGACGCTCAAACTTTCGGCTTTCCAACTTTTCTACCAAGCCAATCGTGTGGGGCGATGCCTAAGAATTTTCAGATCGAAAAGTTGAGCCCAGCAGGATTTCGCGAGACGCCGGTTCTTCCGCGTCGGTCACAATGGGGATTTTCGCACCGCTGATTTTCTCGAGATAACGCTGCAACTCTTCGGCAGCGTAACGTTCGGAAGGAATCGCGGCCGACGGGATGACAATGCGGTAATCGCTCTTCCCCTTGTTCGCAAGGGTCACGGTTGCCGTGGCATTAGCGGGCAGAAAAAATGCGATACATCGTCTCTTGAATAGAGCATTCATTTTCTTCAATCATTTTGCTGATCCCAAAGGAGCCTCCGTTCAATGCAATGCCTGTTCGACATGCTTCCTCTGCCAAAACGTGATCTGAAACCCGATCAGATTAGTCCGATCCTCTGGCTCAAGGAAGGAAACTTCGCATGGACGGTCTGGGAACTGCCACGCCAGTTTGGCCATGTAAACCTCCTTCAATGTCCGTCCCAGAAAAATTACCCGCTGCTCCGTGATGTCTTCGCAACCGTGATACTGGATGTCAGCGATGTGCAGGTGATTGAAGACAGCCTCGACTGATCTTTTATCGGACTTGGTCTGCTCTTCAAATTTCCGCACGGACTCGGCGGTGAAGCCTTCCCGAAGGATGTAATCCTCGAACAGCACGAACTGCGGCCAGAAAACCGTCGAGTAGCCAATCGCGAGCCGGAAATCGCCAGTGCATGCGACCCAGGATTTGAGATCGATCCCATCGCCGTTGTTCCATTCGGCGAATTCTGGATGCATATCGTCGGGAGGTTGGCTCATGTGGGTGTTGTGGAACCATCCAATGCAGATGAACGAGGGCGAGGAGCGTGCCAGCGACGCCCGACTTGGAACATCCGGCTGACCGGGCTCCTCGTCGTTTGGTCCAGGGTCTTATGCCGCGATGTCAGCGACTCTCTCAAACCAAATCCAAAAATCATCGTCATTATTCCATGTCTGTTTCTTGCCGTCTGGCTGCAGCGCCCTGGCCAGGGGCTCGATCACAGAAACACTCATTTCTTCTTTCTCTCCCACTCGCGTTCGCGTTCAAAGGTGTATAGACGCCCATCAGTCTGCTGCTGAAAACCTGCTGCTGGTAAAAGGCCATGCTCACGAATCTTGCCGACTATCTGCGCCAACGCCACATCTTGGCTGGTCGGATATCCACCTTGGCTCAATTTGCTGGGGACAAATATCTGAAAAGAAGTCTGGCCGTTTGTGATGCTCCCAATCAAAGCGATCAAGTTCTCAAGAGGCGGATCAGGCCTATATTTGGGAAAATCCTGATTCAAAATGAGCCGACACCAAAACCCAACGTATCCCTCGTAAACACGGGTGCCGAAAACTGATGACCGCGCAACGGCGAAAACCGGTGCGTAAAAGGCACGCAACGGGTGATAGAATCGCGTCGGTCCCAACTTGAATCTGTCAGCAGTCGTCAACACTGGGCCGACGCTGAGAACATAAAGCACTGCGACAATCAACAGGGCGAGAGGTATCCGGAATGACCGGGGTCTTCCCACTTCGTGATTTGCAGTCGTGCTCATCACAGCGAGGCGAGGCACCTAACTTCTAACAATATACGACGGGTTTTTCACAGATTGATCCTGTCAGAGAGATTGGATTTATGCGTGAAGCTAAGTGGGACGTTTTTATTTGTCGAGGTGCAATCTCAATCGAATAACCCAGTATCAGAAGTCTCAGGCCGTGACGCCGTCATTCAACGACGAAGGAAAAGAGACATCCGCAACGTTCTGTCGATTACAAATTTCGCAGCTCGCGCCGAAGATATTTTCCGACGCCGGATTTCGGCAGTGAATCCCGGAACACGACCGCGCGCGGAGTCTTGTAGGACGCCAGGCGCTCGCGACAAAAGGCGATAATCTCTGCTTCAGTCGCGGTGACGCCAGGTTTCAAGACCACAAACGCTTTCACCGATTCCCCGCGATATTTGTCGGGAACGCCGATGACCGCCGCCTCGTTGACCATCGGGCATTCGAACAAAACCTCCTCGACCTCGCGCGGGTAAATATTGAAGCCGCCCGCGATGATCATGTCCTTCTTGCGATCGACGATGTAATAAAATCCGTCCTCGTCCTTCCGGGCGATGTCCCCGGTGTAGAGCCAGCCCTTGCGGAGAACGAGGGCCGTTTCCGCCGGCTTCTTCCAGTAGCCTTTCATAACCTGCGGGCCGCGGATCGCGATCTCGCCGATTTCGCCAACCGGCATTTCGCGAGTTCCAGTATCGAGGTCCATGATCCGCACCTTCGTATCGATGATTGGCAGGCCGATGCTGCCGACTTTCAGCGAACCCTCGGGAGGATTGACATGGGTCACGGGAGAAGTTTCGGTGAGCCCGTAGCCTTCCACCAGTTTCCCGCCCGTCAGCGCCTCGAATCGCTGCCGCACTTCGACCGGCAACGGCGCGCCGCCGCTCATGCAAACGCGAAGGGATTTGAAACCGTAACGCTCCACGTTCGGCGCTCCGTTGAACGCCACATACATCGTCGGGACGCCGTGAAAGATGGTTGGATGAAATTTGCGAACGACGTTCAAAGCGGCGCGAAGCTCGAACCGGGGCAGGATCACAATGCTGCCGCCGTTCAGGACAGTGCTGATCATGATGCAGGTCATGGCGTAAATATGGAACAGCGGCAACGCGGCCACCATTCGCTCGCCATCCCCGGTGCCCAGCCAGGTGTTCGCCTGACAGGCGTTGATGACCAGATTGCCGTGGGTCAGCATCGCTCCCTTGGAAACGCCGGTCGTCCCGCCGGTGTATTGCAGGCAGGCGATATCCGATTGACTCAGCCCGTCGGGTTTTGCCCGGTCGGAAATGCGCAGGACATCGTCCCACTGGTGAACGATCGGCCCGCTGGACTTGCCCGCCGATTTTGAATCGCCGCGAACTTTCGTCTTTGATGCTTTGTCGAGCAGCGAACAGAGCTGGCGAAAGTGGCGTGAGGAATATTGCCGGACGCCGGTGAGGATGATCTGCTTCACGGTGGTCAATTGCGGCAGCGCAGCCTTGATCACCGGGTAGAGGCGGCGATCGGCGATGACCACCGTCGCGCCGGCATCGTTCCATTGATAGGCGACCTCGCGCGCTGTGTACATCGAACTGGTGGCGGCAACGATACCGCCGGCCCTCTGGATGCCGAAGAACGCGATGACAAACTGCGGGCAGTTGGGCATCATGATCGCCACACGGTCGCCTTTCGTGACGCCGAGCGACTGAAGCCCCGCCGCCAGACGATTCACGTGCTTCTGAAGTTTCCTGTAGGTGATTTTCGCGCCCATGTAGAAAAGCGCGGTATCGTCCGAAGCCTTCGCCACGGCCCGGGCCAGCAGTTGTGGGAGGGTTAAATCCGGGTAGGTCATAAATTTATTTGCTCGCGACTAGAGCGGAAAGGCTTCCCACTTCGCAGAGCCGCTTGGCGATGCGCCGTTCGATCGCCACTCCATTCAGCGGCGTCCAGCGGAGCAATCGCCGGACAATGCCCAGTTGCGTCTTGAGCTCATCGCCCTGAGAGATCGCCGCCAGCGCGCGCCGTGCCTGCTGTTCCCATCGTCCCACGGCATCGTTGGTGAAGGCGAGGGTCAAATCGACCATCGCGGAGGCACTGCCCCTGACGTTGCGGGTTTTCAGCGTTCGCAAGAGCGCGCTTTCAGCCAGGTAAATATCGATGATCATGTCGCTCAGGCTGGCAACGATTTCCTGCTCGTCGCCGAGTTTCTCTCCGTGTTTCTGGTAGGCCACCCCGGAAACAAACAGCACGAGCTTCTTCGCGTTGGCCAGGAGCGACTGCACGGGCGCCAGATCGTCACCCTCGGCGGTGTCGTCGGAAGGCGACATATCAAGAAGTTCCTTGGTGACTTTGGTGATAGCCTCGACCAATGGAAAACGTCCCCGCTGCGCCCGGCGCATGAGCAGGCCGGGAATGAAAAGCCGGTTGATCTCGTTCGTGCCTTCGAAAATGCGGTTGATTCGCGAATCGCGCACCGCGCGCGCCGCCGGAAATTCTTCGGTGTAACCGTAGCCGCCGTGGATTTGCAGCGTTTCATCGGCGGCATCGTCGAGGATTTCGCTGCACGCCACCTTGATGATCGAACATTCCAGTGCGAACTCGTCGAGGCTGCGCGGAAAAGGCGGGGTCGTCGAATCCATCATCTCGCCGGTTTCCTGCACGGCGTCAATCATCGCCGCAGTGCGATAAATGACGCTCTCTCCGGCAAAGGTCCGCGTGGCCATTTCCGCGAGCTTGTGCTGGATCAAGCCGAACGAGGCAATGGGTCGGCCGAATTGCGAGCGTTCGAGCGCGTAGCGGGTAGCGACCTTGATCGATTCCTTGGCGCCGCCGATGGCGCCGGCCCCGAGGCCGTAGCGACCGATGTTCAAAATGTTGAACGCGATGTAAGCGCCCTTGCCGACTTCGCCGAGGAGATTTTCCACCGGCACCTTGGCGTCCTCCAGGATGACCCGGCGGGTCGAGGAAGTTTTGATGCCGAGCTTGTGCTCTTCCTTTCCAGTGGAGACACCGGGGAACGTTTTCTCGACGAGAAACGCGGTGACCTTGCCGTCCACTTTGGCGAAGATCGTGAACAGGTCCGCCCAACCGGCATTGGAGATCCACATTTTGGTGCCGTTAAGGACGTAATGTTTTCCATCGGGCGTCAGCTCGGCTTTTGTTCGCAGGCTGAGGGCGTCGGAGCCAGACCCCGTTTCGCTCAAGGCGTAGGCGCCCATCCATTCGCCGGAGGCCAGCTTGGGAAGATACTTTTGCTTCTGCGCCTCGGTGCCGAAATAATGGAGCGGCATGGTGCCGATGCCGCGATGAGCGCCACAGGTCACACCGAATCCGCCCAACCGCGTGACCTGTTCCTCGACCCCGATCGTGCTCGTTTTATCGAGGCCAAGCCCGCCGTACTCAGTGGGAACTCCCATGGAGAGCAATCCCAGCTCGCCGGCTTTGCGAAAAATCTTTGGCAGCAAACCTTCCTCCTGATGCTCGAGCGCTTCGAGATTGGGGAGGACATCTTTCTCCATGAACTTCTCGGCGGTCTGCGCCATGAGACGTTGGTCTGAGGTCAAATCCTCCGGAGTAAAGACGAGAGACGGGTCAGTTTCTGTGAGAAGGAAATTGCCGCCGATCAAATGGGGAGGAAGAGGTTTCAAATCAGGCATGGGGAATTCTTTTACTGCTTACAGGTAATTGACAATCAAATTCAGAAAAACGCGTTTATCCTGTGCGCACGGCGATCTGGAAAGT
>Ga0163144_10019988_pt1 | contig 13428 bp, 12 predicted proteins | sample OliLak19BULKMAT1_FD_123175 | JGI IMG/M metagenome (GOLD analysis project Ga0163144, IMG submission 123175) | Freshwater microbial mat bacterial communities from Lake Vanda, McMurdo Dry Valleys, Antarctica - Oligotrophic Lake LV.19.BULKMAT1 | ecosystem: Environmental > Aquatic > Freshwater >... | reverse complement strand
TGAAAATAACCACTTGCATATAAGTTTCCCTCCGAATCACTCTGAATTTTTTGAAACCCATTGGTATATGGGCTTTCAAGGGAAAATATAGACTCCTTTTCTTGGGCTTGTATCTCAGAAAACAAAATCACATTTGCCAAAAAAAATAGCACTAATATATAAATAGAAAATTCTTGTTGTTTGAGAATGTATGAATAGTTATGAAGTGTTTTAAAGTGCATTTATTAGTGATTATTACGGAGTTTTTATATTGAAATTCCTTTTTAAGAAGGTATTGGAAGGGGATAAATAGTAAGTAAAAGCCTTTTTACTTTCAAACCTATGATACTATAAGAATAAGAGATTATTAATTCAATTTCTCAATAATTAAGTCTTCTATTCCTTGAATACTTTATAAAATTTAATCTCTTAATAAGAAACCGAATTTAAGTTACCCAATATCTTATATACTGATAACCAATATCTTACTTAACTCTTTACCGTTCTTTGTTCTATTCTTTTTTCATAGTCTTTTCCTTGGAAGATTCTTTGTACAAATATTCCAGAAGTGTGAATCATATTAGGGTCAAGTTCACCTAGTTCTACGAGTTCTTCTACTTCAGCAATGGTAATTTTACCCGCAGTTGCCATAATAGGATTGAAGTTACGGGCTGTTCCTTTAAAGATAAGATTTCCTGAAGTATCACCTTTCCAAGCCTTTACAAAAGCAAAATCAGCTTTTAGCCAGCTTTCCATAAGATACATTTTTCCATTAAACTCTCTTATTTCTTTGCCTTCAGCTACTTCTGTGCCTACTCCAGCAGGGGTGAAAAAAGCAGGAATTCCAGCACCACCAGCTCTGATACGCTCTGCAAGTGTGCCTTGTGGAAGTAAATCTACTTCTAGCTCGCCTGAAAGCAATTGACGCTCAAACTCTTTATTTTCGCCTACATAAGAAGAAATCATTTTTCTGACTTGGTGTTGCTTTAGCATCAAACCTATCCCGAAGTTATCTACGCCCGCATTATTAGAGATGCAAGTTAAATCTTTCACTCCTTTTTTGACCAATGCAGCAATGGAGTTTTCAGGTATGCCACAAAGACCAAAGCCTCCTAACATTAAGATAGCTCCATCAAATACATCTTCAACAGCTTTTTCTGCGTTTTCTACTACTTTATTTATCATTTTTGATTAGATTTTGGATAAAGTTTATTTTTCAGTGTCATATAACAGTATCAGTATCATATTTCGGCGTCTATCTTCTCACTCCTCACTTCTCATTCCTCACTCCTTGCTTCTCGCTCCTTAAACTATGCTCTGATTGCTTCTACTGGATCCATTCGGGCGGCGAGGTAAGCTGGCACAACTCCCGAAATCAAGCCTATACTTGATGAAATTATTAAGCCAGTCATCAAATTACCAAATGAAATCACGATATCAAATGACTCAATCGGAATCAGAGAGATAAGATAGACTAAAAATAAGCCTACTCCTCCTCCAATCAGACTTAAAAAAATGGATTCAAATAAGAATTGAGAAAGTATAAAATAATTTTTTGCTCCAAGTGATTTTTGAATCCCTATCAAGCCTGTGCGTTCTTTGACAGATACAAACATAATATTGGCAATCCCAAAACCTCCTACAAGGATAGAAAACGAACCAATAAAAGTACCTGCAAGATTTAAAATACTAAACAAAGAAGAGATAGCATCTGCAAAAGCTTCTGTACGGTTAATGGCAAAATCACTTTCTTCACGAGGTTTGATACTTCTTTTGGCACGTAACAAGCCTTCCACTTCTCCTTCTAGTTCTCTCAAACCTTTATCATCTTCAAAGCCCTTGAGAGCAATTGTAGGCTCTACTCCCTGATAACCAATACGATACAATGCACCAAAAGCACCGTAAGGTGTGATAACTTGGGTATCTCTTGGGCTAAAACCAAAGAAATTCGTACCTTCCTTTTTCATTACACCAATGACTATAAAAGGCTTATTTTTGATTTTAATGGTTTTACCCAAAGGGTTAAGTCCTGAGAATAGGGCTTCTTCTATTTCTGCTCCTATCACTACTACGTTTTGTTTTTTGGTAGATTCTTGGCTCGTAAAAAATCGTCCTTCTTTAATTTCTAAGTCTTGAATCTGGGCGTATTGAAAGGAAGCTCCTGTAAGAGCGACACCTTCTATTCTTCTATTTAGGTATTTTGCAGTATTGCCTCCTCTCTGTGCTAGATAAGCGACTGCTTTTGCTTGAGTCAGATTTTGTTCTAAGAACTTAAACTCACTTTCTGTATTAGCTGGGCGTGCTAAATATTTCCAAAAGGGATACTCGTCTTTGCGTGGACCAAAGCTCCAAGGGAATTTTTGAATATACATTACATTATCTCCAATAAATGCCATGTCATTTCTGATTTTTCTTTCCAGAGAATCTACAATTGTAAACACACCTACAATTGCAAAAATACCGATACTTACCCCCAATAAGGACAAAGTAGTACGTAACAAGTTAGATTTTAAAGCTTGCAAAGCGAAGCGAACACTTTCAGCAATTAGACGGATAAAGCGGAAAAAACGCATAAAGAATATTAGTTTATTACAAGTTCAAAAATATAAACCCTTATTTCAGTTGTCAAATATAGGGATATTTCAAACAATTCTCTAAGTTTGCTGATTAGTAATTATGCCTTTTTATTTTTTTGTAGATATATTGTATGAAACTTTCCGAATTTAGATTTGATTTACCTGATAGCTTAATCGCTTTACACCCTGCCCCCAACCGAGATGAATCCCGTCTGATGGTGGTACACCGTGAAACAGGAGAAATAGAACATCGCACTTTTAAAGATATCGTAGATTATTTTGATGAAGGAGATGTGTTTGTTGTAAATAATACCAAAGTTTTTCCTGCTCGCTTATATGGGAGTAAAGAAAAAACAGGGGCAAAAATAGAAGTATTTTTGCTGAGAGAATTGAGTCAAGATCAGTTTCTTTGGGATGTATTGGTAGATCCAGCACGTAAAATTCGTGTGGGTAATAAACTTTTCTTTGGAAATGGAGAATTAGTTGCCGAGGTAATTGACAATACTACTTCTCGTGGACGAACTATTCGCTTTTTGTTTGATAAGCACGAAACAGAGGAGTTTTACCGATTAATCGATGAGCTAGGCGAAACCCCTTTACCTAAAAATATACATGCACTCCGTAAAACAGAGCCAGAAGACCGTGAGCGTTTTCAGACGATTTTTGCAAAACACATAGGAGCAGTAGCCGCCCCTACTGCAGGTTTACACTTTACTAAACAGCTAGTCAAAAGGCTAGAGCTAAATGGTGTAAATATCTGTCCTATTACTTTACACATCGGTCTAGGTACTTTTAGAAGTGTAGATGTAGAAGATTTGACCAAGCACAAGGCTGATTCCGAAAATTTTGAGGTACTAGAAAGCACTGCAGATGCTGTCAATGAAGCCCTCGATAACCGTAAAAGAATCGTCTCTATAGGCACTACTACTATCAAGGCATTAGAGTCATCAGTATCAGCACTAGGCAGATTGAAGCCAAACTCTGGCTGGACTGATAAATTTATCTTTGCTCCTTATGAGTTTAAGATTCCTAATGCACTCATTACCAATTTTCATTTGCCCGAATCTACCTTATTAATGACTACCTGTACTTTTGGTGGGTATAATTTGATTATGCATGCGTATGAAGTAGCTATTAAAGAAAAATACCGTTTCTTTAGCTATGGAGATGCAATGTTGATTTTGTAAGAAGTAGCATTATTCTGTACAGAGTGTATAGGATAGAAGTGATAAAATCGATAAATTCTCCCATAAGAGGTTTAAGTAACTTATGAAAAGATATGCTTTAATCGTAGCTGGTGGAAGTGGCTCAAGGATGGAAAGTGAGATTCCGAAGCAATTTTTGGTAGTAGCGGGTTTGCCTATTTTGATTCATACCCTTAGGAGTTTTGAGGAGGCTGACCCTAGCATTCAATTGATAGTGGTGATAGCTTCCTCAGAGCATGAAACTTGGAGACAATTAGTGGCTCAATATCAATGTAAAATTCCTTTTTGGCTCGTTGCTGGTGGCGAAACTCGCTCTGATTCTGTCCGCAATGGACTTGCTATGATTCCTGATAATGAAGAAAGCTTGGTAGCTATTCATGACGGAGTCAGACCATGTGTTACTATTAGTACAATACTAGAAAGCTATGAAGTAGCGACCCAAAAAGGCAGTGCAGTGGCAGTAGTAGCCTTAAAAGATTCTATCAGAGAATATGACGAACATACAAGCATCACTCGAGCAAGAGAAAATTATTGCTTGGTACAAACTCCACAAACCTTTCAAACCCAATTAATCAAAGCAGCCTATCAGGTACTAAAAAAAATCACGATGACTGATGATGCTGGCGTAGCCGAGCAAGCAGGCATTATGATTCATTTGATTAAAGGAGATTATCGCAACATAAAAGCCACTACTCCCGAAGATTTAAAAGTGTTAGAAGTTTTTTTAACTTCTTAGCAAAAGAGTAAAACTTTAAAGAATAGCAGAGATATTAAATATCTCTGCTTAAGAATAAATTTAAAACTCTAAAGTGAAGCCTAGCAACACTTGAGTTTTAGTTTTTAATACTCATCTTCATTAAAAAGAAAGTCGTCCTTAGTTGGATAGTCAGGCCAGATTTCCTCAATACTTTCATAAGGTTGTCCGTCATCTTCCAATTGTTGGAGATTTTCTTTCAATTCAAGAGGCGCACCTGAGCGTTCAGAAAAGTCTATAAGCTCTTCTTTGGTGGCAGGCCAAGGGGCATCCTCTAAATAAGAGGCTAATTCTAGAGTCCAATACATATAATTATGAAATTAATGATAAAGTTTGAAAATCAAAATCTTCAATTTTAATGCTAATAAACGTTGAAATGAAAAAATGTTTCAAAAAAAAGATTAATTTCTTAAATTATTAAGTTCATTTTGTAGTTCTTTTAAAACCTCTTTCTTTACTTCTATTTTTCTTTTCTGAATATTCAAGTTGGTTTGCAAAGTACGCAAAGCCTTAGGGTGCATATTTCTTTTTTGGCTTCGGTTAAATTTATCTTCACTAATATTCGCCTCCTCTTCATCCCTTCTGATAAGTTCACGCATAAAACTAGTCTTGATACGCAATTGATCTTCTTGGGGTTTGGTATCAAATAAAGGATACTTCCTTTTGACTACACGCATCAGATAGCTCTCTTCAAAAATTCTATCACAGGCAAATCGGAAGACATTGGCACAGTCTCTATCTACTCCTCTGAATACACTTGTGAGTTGTTTCCATTCCATCAAAAGTTCTTTAGCACGCTCAGTATGATCGTGTCCATTTTTTCTAGAGAGTTTATCAGCTTCTTTTGAAAGCTGTACTTGTAGTTTCTCTTTGATTTCTTCACCACTTAACTCGGGATAATCATTTTTGAGACCTTTGTAGCTTTTAAAGCGAGTAAAAAAATAATCATTTATTTTTCTGAAATTTTCCCAAAGGATGACCGCTTGTTTATGAGGCACTTTACCTGCATTTTTCCAAGTCTGTTGTAGGTTTCTAAATTCTTGGAAGGCATAATCAAAATCATCAGAGTTTCGTAAACGGTCAGCACGATCCAGTATTTGCTCATATCTTCTCAGATTATAGCGTGCTTGCTGTGTACGTTCACGGATAATGTCTTTGCGTTTGTCAAAATAACTGGCGTAGGTTTCTTGAAATTTATTTTCTAAATACTCTTGCTTTTCTTTGATTACAGAGCCAGTCTTAATCCATTTTTGCTTTACCTCTTTGATTTCTTCTTCCATCTCGGTCATGTTCTCATTTGCGATGATGTCTTCTGCATCTTTGATAAGAGCTTCTTTAATTTCAAGATTTTTGACACGATTAATAGAAATTAAAGCCCGAAGCCGTTTTTCCATTTCATCAAGACTAGCAAATAAATACACATAGTCGCCCAAGCCGTCAAAATTGGAGAGATATTTTCGCATGTGCACAAGTTTCATCAAGTAAGAACCCTTGTTTTGAGCATCTTCGATGAGTTCGCCCAAAGTTTTAACTTTTTGCTGTGCTATCTCAAATCGATTTTCAAAATATTTTAAGGAGGCTTCTACTGATTCTTTCACTACACCGATTTGCCTTTCAGGAAAATCTAGAAAACTTTTTAAAAAAATCTTGTCTTCTTGAATGTATCCAAACTCATGTTTTGTGTGTTGTGTTTCCATTTTTTTTAATTCGAAAGTTAGCTGTGGTTATAAGAACATAGTAAATTGTGTTAAACTACAAGTTTAATGAATTCTACATTAAAATTATTCTATTTTGCTCATAAATTAATAAGTTTGTGAAAATATAAAAGAATTTGAAAAAATGAGTAACGAAAAGGTAATTTTTTCGATGGCAGGCGTAAATAAAATTTACCCTCCACAAAAACAAGTCTTAAAAAACATCTATTTATCCTTTTTTTATGGTGCAAAAATAGGGGTAATTGGTCTAAATGGCTCAGGTAAATCTTCACTTTTGAAGATTATCGCTGGCTTAGATAAAAACTATCAAGGAGAAGTTGTCTTCTCCCCAGGCTACTCTGTAGGATATCTTGAGCAAGAACCCGAGCTAGATAAAACAAAGACCGTGCGTCAAATTATAGAGGAAGGTGTGCAAGAAGTAGTAGATTTGCTACAAGAGTTTGAGGATATCAATCTAAAATTTGCCGAACCCGATGCAGATTTTGATAAATTATTGGCAAGACAAGGAGAAGTACAGGAAAAACTAGACCAACTAGATGCCTGGAACTTAGACAATCGCCTTGAAAAGGCAATGGATGCTCTCAGAACGCCTCCTGCCGATGCAATGATAGAGAACCTATCTGGGGGTGAAAAACGCCGTGTGGCTCTTTGTCGATTGCTATTACAGACACCTGATGTATTGCTGTTAGATGAGCCTACCAACCACTTAGATGCCGAATCGGTGCATTGGCTAGAGCAACATCTTCAAAAATATGCAGGAACTGTCATTGCCGTAACGCACGACCGTTATTTCTTAGACAATGTAGCTGGGTGGATTTTGGAGCTTGACCGTGGAGCAGGTTTGCCTTGGAAAGGTAATTATTCTTCATGGCTAGAGCAAAAACAAAAACGCCTTGCTGAAGAAGAAAAACAAGAATCTAAACGCCAAAGAACACTGATACGTGAACTAGAATGGGTACGTATGAGCCCCAAAGCTCGTCAGAGTAAATCTAAGGCTCGTCTGGGTGCGTATGACAAAATGCTCAGCGAAGACTCGAAGCAGAAAGAAGAAAAGTTGGAATTGTTTATCCCTCCTGGCCCTCGCTTGGGTAGTAAAGTCATAGAAGCCCATGGGGTCTCTAAAGCATTTGGAGATAAACTTTTATTTGAAAATCTTGAATTTGCTCTTCCTCCTGCGGGTATCGTAGGCATTGTAGGGCCAAATGGAGCAGGTAAAACTACTTTATTTCGCCTTATCACCAAGCAAGCAGAGCCAGATACTGGCACATTTAGCGTAGGGAAAACCGTAGAAATAGCATACGTAGATCAGGAACATGATGACCTTAACCCCGAAGAGACTGTATTTCAGGCTATCTCTGGTGGAAATGAAATCTTAATGGTGGGTGGCAGAGAGATTAACTCTAGGGCTTATGTCAGTAAATTTAATTTTAGTGGCACTGACCAACAAAAGAAAATAGGCATGCTCTCTGGTGGAGAACGCAATAGAGTACACCTTTCTATGGCACTCAAGCAAGGTGGTAATCTGATTTTGCTTGATGAACCTACCAATGATTTGGATGTCAATACCTTGAGAGCTTTAGAAGAAGCTCTAGAAAACTTTGCAGGGTGTGCGGTGATTATCTCTCACGATAGATGGTTTCTAGATAGAGTAGCTACGCATATCTTGGCATTTGAAGGTAATTCACAAGTATATTGGTTTGAAGGTAATTATTCTGATTATGAAGAAAATTATCAGAAACGCACAGGTAACGAAGGGCCTCAGCGTATCAAATACAAACCTCTTGTTTAAAAATCTATTTTTGGGTTTGTGATTTTAGTGAAGACTTTTAATAGTGAGTGAGAGATGAACAATGAATTTGTAATAAATTGATAATGAACATTTTAATAATTCATAATGATTAGTTTATTTTTAGCATTTTAGTTAATAATAAAATAGTCTGTCACTCTGGAAGAGTCTGTTGGTAGGTACTTAGCATTACAAATAGTATGTATCGCCTGATTTTGGTGAGACGCTAAGGGTTTACGAAGGTGAGACACCTTATGTGGAGTTTAAATTGGATGCTAGTATTACATTTTGGTAATTTTGTCGGAAAATATACCACCTCACAAGGTGTTCCACCTACGAAGATTTCGGTGTCACACCAAAATCCATCAAGGTCTCATCCGACAAGTTCTTAACCAAAACAATACATTAGACTTTCCAAGTCTGCCAGACTTGGAAAGTCTAAAACCTTTAGAAGTCATGTATTATTAAGTGTTTGCACTATTTTCACAAACCCCTTTTTTTGAGAATCAATCCTTCTCCTTATCTTTGGAGATTAATACACAAAGTCAATCAAAATGAAAGACCAAGCAAGCAAACATTGGATTATCGTGGGAGAATCTAGTCTAGGAGCTTCACACCAAAAAAATAATACTCCCTGCCAAGATGCCCATTTTTATCAAATTCTATCCAACGACTGGGGCGTGGCAGCAGTAGCTGACGGAGCTGGTTCAGTAGAAAAAGCACACATAGGCTCTAAATTCTTAGCAGAAAATGCAGGGAAAATTTTTATTGATTTGATACACAATCAACGATGGGAAAAGCAACTACCCCAAGAAGAAGAATGGCAGACGCTCAGCAAACAAGGTTTTGCTCAACTTCGCCAAAGCTTAGAAACTTTTGCTTTTTCTCAGAACCTAAGTGCCAAAGATTTATCTTCCACTCTGATGCTTGTTGTTTTTAGCCCTTTTGGATTAATGGCAGTTCATATAGGCGATGGCAGAGCGGGCTACCTTAGCCAAGATGACACTTGGAAAGCACTCATAGAGCCTTGGAAAGGTGAGTATGCTAATGAAACTGTATTCTTAAGTTCTGATATTTGGGACAAAGAAAGCATAAACCAATACCTTAAAACTTCTATGGTAACAGAAAAAGTAAAGGCTTTTACACTCCTCTCTGATGGCTGTGAACGGCACTCTTTTATTTGCAATGTTTTGGATGAAGCTTCCCAAAAGTACATAGACCCTAACCAACCTTTTGATAAATTTTTTAATCCTTTGGTCGCCAATCTGCGTAAGATGCACTCAAACCAGATTTCATCTCAAGAAATGAAAGAAAAATGGGGAAAGTTTTTGCGTGAGGGCAATGCCAAATTACAGAACGAACCCGATGACAAAACGATGATTTTGGCAGTATGGCAAGAGGCTTAAGAGGTGAGGATTAAATGCTTGGTAACAGTACCGAAATAATGGTCAGATTTGGTTGATTAAAAAAACTCATCTCCTATTTAATATGTTAATATGCTGTAAATGATGCAATTTTTAGACTTTCTCTAAGTTTTTCATCAAAACAACAGGTGTCTAATTTTCTTAAATATTCAAAATAATATGTCTAAATATCTCAAAATCATTTTTTGTATTTTGTTTTCTCTCATGGGTTTTCATCTTTTTGCCCAAAACCAAAAACTAGTAAAAGTAAAAGTAGCTGATAAAATTGTGATTTCTGTTCCACAGGATTTTATGCTCATGCCTGAAGAGGCTTACACACGTGAATATGGTGCTTACCGCCCTGCTTTGGGAATGTACACTAGCCCAAACGGAGAAGCAGATTTAGGTATCAATATGACTGTAAACCGTTCAATGAGAGCTTATAAGGGTTCTGGTTTTAAGACCGAAGATTTAGAAATGCTGAAAGGAATGTACAAAGGAAGCATTGCAGCAATGCACAGTGAAGTAGATTTTATACAAGATAAAGTAGTTACGATTAATAAAAGAGACTATATCGTGATAGAGTTTGTAGGTACTGTCAAAGATGAAAATAGCCAAATACGCTCAAGCCGTGAATTGATGCAATATTCTTATCTACAATATACCATAGAAGATGAGAGAGTGCTTATTTTTAACTTTACTTGTCCTTATCGCCAAAAAGAACGCTGGGAAGCTACTGCAGAAGCCATTATGCAATCTGCCAAAGTAGGTGCTTTTTAATATTTGTTTATAAGTGATGAGCTACTTTATTTTTTATAACCACATAGGCACATAGAAAATATATGAAATTACTTGCGAAAAACTCCTATGTTAGACAACAAAGCTTATTATTCTAAGATTCTCAGATGAGAAATTCATATAAATCATTGAAAATCAAGAAGTAACAACTCTTTTATTTATGGCTCACAAGAAAGCCAAAGTTGTAATCAACTTTGGCTTTCTTTATTAATTGCCTGTGAAGACACAGGCAACGGCGAAGTAAAGACACAGGCAACGGCGAACAAACTCAAAAATCATCTCTCACTTAGTCCATCTTTGCTAATTCTTCTTCTGTATAGTCTGTAGGCAAGCCCAAGTGTTCAAATTCATCTACTTCTTTGAGAAAAGAAGTAGCTTTGCTGCGTACTCTATTATATGCAGGTGCCCCCAAAGGTAAATGTACAGGAGGATTTTCTAACTCGGTAAGTGCATACATTGCTTTGACGGCACGGATAGGATCACCTATTTGTTTGCCACTATTGCCTTCGATAGAATCTACGTTTTTAGAGGCTGAGTCTTTATAATCCTCTATATCAGTCTTGATAAAAGTAGCGGAGCGACCTGCCCAATCTGTACGGAAAGGTCCTGGTTCTACATTAATGACATTGATTCCTAAGTGCTTCACTTCTGCAGCCAAAGCCTCACCTATGCCTTCTAATGCGAATTTAGAGCCATTATAAATCCCTACCCCCGGAAAACCTTGAATCCCTGCTATAGAAGTAATATTCAGTACGTAGCCACTTTTTTGCTTGCGCATGTGAGGCATTACTTCTCTAATCATGGCTATTGCACCAAATACATTTACGTCAAACTGTCTGCGAACCTCCTCCTCAGGCACTTCTTCGATAACTCCCAATGAGCCATAACCTGCATTATTCACCAATACATCTATGCGTCCAAATTTCTCAATAGCTGTTTTCACACCTGCTTTGACTTGCTCATTATTGGTTACATCTAGTAGCACTCCTTTTATTTTTTCAGGATTTAATGCTTCTAACTCTGCGATTTGAGATTCTTTGCGGAGGGTTGCTACTACAAAATCTCCTTTTTCGGCTGCTAGTTTAGTCAGTTCACGACCAAAACCTGTGGAACAACCTGTAATAAACCATACTTTACTCATATTCTTCTATCGTTTTCTTGTAACTATTTATCTCTTATCAACCAGATAAAATCGCTTTTGTCTTTTTAAAAGGCATAAAAAAACCTCAAATAAGTTATTTGAGGCTTATGCTAGTGTACTGATTTGGTTAAATAGTCAGATAAGATTTTGGTGTCTCACCAAAATTTTCGAAGGTGAGACACCTTTCGAGGTGGTATGTTTTCCGACAAAATTACCAAAACACAATACTAGTGTATTTTTATGCGATTCTAAAAGAAAAATCCTACATTAAAAGTAACTAGTTGATTACGAATAATCAATTTGCCACCATCTATTTTTTTGGCAGAGTTGATTAACCCTCTCTGATAACCGAGAGAACCATATAGAATATTTTCTCCCAAATCAAACTCCATTCCTACTGCCAAGATAAGTGGAATATCAATCACTTGAAAATCAAGAGGATCTTCATTGGTAGTATTATTTTCTGTTTTATTCTTTTCAGAAATCTTTACTTCTAATCCACCCCCCATTTGAAAAAATATCCAGCCAGAAGGCACTACTTCATTGGTAAATAACTTTAAAGTCACGGGTATCTGAAGGTATTGAAGATTGTATTGAGGGTCAAGTAAGCCATCTACTGTTCCAGTCACTCCTACTTTTTTAGTATTATAGACTAAACCTGTACTAAAATAATACTTTTCGTCTTTGAGGTTAAAATCTGATACTAGCCCAAAGATAAAACGCATCCCTCCCGAACCTGATTCAATATTTGGACTAGGGTTACTTCCTGCGTTAGGCGTAAAATTTACTTGGTTAAAAGAGATAGAAGGTGCGAAAGTAACGCCAAGTCTTACTTCTTGAGCTGATGTTTGGGATGCTCCACCTAAGATACAGAATATAATGGTACTTAAAAAGATTAGTTTTTTCATGTTTACTACTTTTGGTTTTAATAAATTGAATACAAAATTATCTATTTCTACCCAAATAATCTATATTTAGTGAAGAATAAATATCATTAGTCATTTATTTAAACGGCAGAAAGTATTTATGTTCATAAAAAAACAAAACTCTTATTAAAACTCATCAATGAAGTATAAAAGTTGCTTGACTTTTGAACCTGAAGAGGGTAATAATTTTCCTTTGTAGCAAAAAAAATTACATGGGTAATCAAAGACTTTTCTTTCGACGAAAATCAGCCTAAATTTTACGATTATTAGTAAGATATTTACGTAAGGATAGAAAATAAAGAAAAGCATAGAAGTAAAACAAAGAAAATATATAAAGTTATGAAAGCATTTTTGTTATTAGGTTTATTTGTGATGAGCGGCTTTATCAGCCCTAATCTTGTTATGTTAAATGACGGAGCATATCACACCCAAAAAGGAGAAGTAGGTTTACATTTTGATTTGATGGTAGGCAAGATGAAAGCAAATACCAATGAAGCTAGTTCTTCTTTGGACATAAAGTCAGAAGCTGTTATTTTTAATATGAAAGTAAAGTCTTTTGAGTTTGATAACTCTATCATAGAGCAGCAATTCAAAGAAGTATATATGGAAGCTGATAAATTTCCTGACACTTCTTTTATGGGAAAAATCAAAAAAGGCGTTAACTTCAATACCAAAGCTGCTCAACATGTAGATGTAGAAGGCACTTTGGCAATGCACGGTATCAATAAAAAAAGAACCATCCCTGCCGTTATTACAGTCTTAGATGGTAACAGAATTCACGTAAAATCAGAATTTACTGTGCTTGCTTCTGAGCATAGTATCAATATTCCAAGTGCTTTTTTTAGCAACGGGAAAGATGAAATCAAAGTAATATTGGATGCGATATACGAAAAAAAATAATTTAAAATCTTGCTAAACTATCTCTTTTAATTTAGTTGTTTGTTTACTGTTGAACTCATCCGTTTTGCTTCTGCAAAACGGATTTTTTATGTTTTATACTTGTTTAGAAAATTTACCATACTACTAGATATTTTCGCTTAACCCCACCTAGACCTTCCCCTGAGGGGAGAGCTTTCTCCCCCTTCCCAATGATGAGAAGCGGTTGAGGGTTGGGGTTGAAAAGGTTTTGTATAGTAGTATAAAAT
>Ga0163144_10019986_pt1 | contig 13428 bp, 15 predicted proteins | sample OliLak19BULKMAT1_FD_123175 | JGI IMG/M metagenome (GOLD analysis project Ga0163144, IMG submission 123175) | Freshwater microbial mat bacterial communities from Lake Vanda, McMurdo Dry Valleys, Antarctica - Oligotrophic Lake LV.19.BULKMAT1 | ecosystem: Environmental > Aquatic > Freshwater >... | reverse complement strand
TCGTGCAACCACGAGATAATAGAGAGTGAAGTATACGACTGTTGGGAGAATGAACCGAACAAGCCGATACTAAGCTTCTTTATTGGAAACGAGAAGATACAAGCAACATATGACCACAAGTTTTATACCTCCGAAGGATACCAAGAACTATACAGAATTGTCTGGGGAGCTTTGGAAGCAGGCCAAAGGGTTCAGCTCGAATTACTTTGCAAGCAACATGGGCAGGCTTTTGACCCTAACCCACCACGGAGGGAAGACACCCGCCATAATGAAACCTGCGGACTCAGTCTCGAAGAACAGACAAAAGAACTACCACACACTGAAAACGGTGATGAACAACAAGACGGTACATGTTCATCGTGTAGTAGCCACAACATGGATACCAAATCCACTGAGTCTCCCGCAGATAGACCACATAAACGGGAACAGCCTGGACAACCGAATAGAGAACCTGGAATGGGTGACCCAGTCAGAGAACCTAAAGAGGGCTATCAGGACGGGGGCAATGAAACCGAAGCGGGGAGAACTAAACGGGAGGTCAAAGCTAAAGGACGGGCAGGTAATGGAAATACGCAGGGAGTGGGACGAGACACATCAGTACAGCAGGAAGCAGTTGGCGGAGAAGTATGGAGTATCGGAATGTTGCATAAAGGATATGTTGGAGCAACGCACCTACAGCCATTTGCCCCCAAGCATATACAAGTACAAGAACCGGAGAAAACTTTTGCGATCTCCGTAAGGAACGTAAACTACTTTGTCTCAAAGGAGAACGTAAACGTCTCTAACTCCGCAGGGAAGACTATCGCCATACTTCTCCTGCTTATTGACCGAGCACAGAGAGACACTTCCCAGAAGGTGTATTCCATAGTGTCCGAAACAATGCCTCACCTCAAGCGTGGGGCTATTCGTGATTTCCTTAACATTATGGAGAACCACGGCTACTACAAGGATGAAAGTTGGAACCGCTCAGACTTCATCTACACGTTCGAGACTGGCTCCAAGATTGAGTTTTTCTCTGCTGATAGTTCAGACAAGGTGCGAGGGCCCAGGCGCAACGGTGATCTCTTCATAAACGAGTGCAACAACGTCACTTACGATGTGTACACCCAGCTTGCCATTCGTACTGAGGGGGACATCTTCCTCGACTACAACCCAGTCGTTGAGTTCTGGGTACAAGACGAGATCATCAATCGCAACGTCGAGCATGATTTTCTTATCCTCACATACAAGCAGAACGAAGGACTGTCAGAGGCAATTATTACAGAGCTTGAGAGACGCAAGGGCAACGCTGCCTGGTGGCGTGTATATGGCGAAGGACTGGTGGGAGAGGTCGAAGGACGTGTCTACACTGGCTGGCAGATCATAGATGAAATACCACATGGAGCGAGGCTTGAGCGCCACGGCCTCGACTTTGGATTTAACCCAGACCCCGCAGTTATCGTAGACGTGTACTACTACGATGGAGGCTACATCCTGGACGAGGTGCTCTACCAGTTGGGTTTGCACAACGACGACTTGGCGATGGCCCTTAAAAACCTCAAGCCCTGCATTACCATCGCAGACAGCGCAGAACCGAAGTCCATCTCAGAGATTGCGCGTTTTGGGGTGTCCATCATTCCTACCCCAAAGGGTAAAGACAGCAAGAAGTGGGGTATTCAAGCGATGCAGGGTGTGCCGATCTCTATAACCAAACGCTCAGTAAACGGCCTTGATGAGTATAGGAAGTACATGCTTGCCCAGGATAAGGAGCGACGCTTCATTCCAGGAGAGACCGTGGGTAAAGACGACTTCCTAGACGCTGCACGCTACGCAATCACCTCGCTTATCCCGGTAATCCAACAGTACGACATGATCGAGAACATGCCCCACCGCCACCGCAAGGAGCGCACTAATCCCGCCTACTAACTTACAGTAAGGTGAATATGTGCGGTATAATTATGCAATATGGCAAAAGCTAAACCCAAATTCTCCGTATCTATTCAATTGGGCGAGCAAGTATTGGAGGGCAGTGGTGCCAACGCACTCGAAGCGCTCAAGTCCATCAAGAAGCCCGCAAAGATATTCACCAAGTCAGTGGTTACCATCTCAGATGGCAAGCGGACTAAGAGCTATGCGTACCCCATCCCCCGCACTAAGCGCCTGTTCTATCCCCTAGCCCAGAACGTATTAGCCAAGCAATTTGACCTGCTGCTTAAATGAAACCTGAGTTTGCGGTTGTAAACAGCTATTCATACGAAAATCGCAAGGTGGTTGCCGTTGATACCTCAAAGGCCAGATACCAAGGCCACACATGGCACGGGCTCAATGAGACCTACAAGCGGAAGTTTGAGAACCTATTATTCCTATCTCACGCCCAAATGGGAGAGCCCGTTAAAGTCATTTACATATGAGGCACTACGCAGACGTTTTCGACTACATCACCTCTCAGGAGGAAGCCTATAAGAAGCCTATCAAGCTTGGCAATAAGACGTGGTCTATGAAGGATCACATCGAGCGCTCTGCCCTCTACCGAGACTCAGACATCGTGGGAGAGAAGGGCAGGTTCACGCCAATCAAGAACATCACCCGTCCTATCCTCAACTTGCAGTATCGAACAGAGGACATCGACGTTAAGGACGTTGACCTCTATGTGAACGACAAGAGCAAATACCACCTCTCCTTCCTGGTCAAGAAGTACCACGACGACGTATTTGTCCAAGAGAACGACCTCGACACCTTCTTTGATGAGTACAGCCGCGCTCGCATCGACTACGGCGGAGCACTCTCTAAGGCTATTGCGGGAGGCATGAGAGAGAACGTGGAGTGGGAGAGTGTCGTGTTCTGCGACCAGCGAGACATCCTCACGCGTCCCATTGGCCTCAAGCACAGCTACTCACCAGACGAGCTGTTAGGCATGGCGTCCGTTGGCTGGGGAGAGAAACGAAACGGCGCAACCGCGTCACTTAAAGAAGTGATCGTGCTTTCGCGTGAGAACGAGAAGGACGAAATCTCAGATGGAGACATCCAGGTGTACGAACTGCATGGCTTCGTTCCCAAGCGCTTTGCAGAATCCTCCAACGACTCTGAGGAGTACGAGAGCCGCCTCTTTATCGTCTGTTTTTATAAGAAGAAAGGCTCTCAGGACAAGTCAGGAATCGTTTTGTACACAGCACCAGAGACTGAAACACCATTCAAGCTCATCAAGCGAGACCCTATCTTTGGCCGCGCACTGGGCTTTGGCGGTGCAGAGGAACTCTTTGATGACCAGATGTGGACGAACTACGCAGAGATCAGAAAGCTTCACATGCTCGATAGCGCCTCTAAGACTATTTTAGGAGCCACCGGCCCGCAGTCTTCGAGTATCGTTGCGAAGAACAAGATCAACGACATGGACAACCTTGAGATTGTTGACTTGGGCGACTCACTCTTACAGCCTATCAACACCTTCCCGGTGAATTTCAAGCTGTTTGAAAACTACTCGCTTGAGAAGGAAATACACGCCAAGAACATGGGCGCGGCACAAGACCCTCTCCAGGGTGTCGAGAGCGCATCAGGCACCCCGTTTGCCGCAATACAAGCGCAGATACAGCAGGGTATGGGCTTGCATGACTACCGTCGTGGCCAGTTCGCCAAGCACCTCGAAGAAATCTACAAGGACGACTTCATTCCGGAGATCGTCAGGAAGATCACCCAGGGCGCGGACTTCCTCTCGGAGCTCTCCCTCGATGAGATCCAGTTTGTTACCGAGCGCATGGTTTCAAACGAAGTAGACAAGGCCGAGGTTGAATATGTGCTCAGCAACGGCGGTGTGGCAATGCTCCCTGAGGATGTGGACGCGCTTAAACAGAAGCTCACTGACGAGTTCAAGAAGAAGGGCACAAAGCACTTTATTGAAATACTCAAGGGCGAGTTCAAGGGCGCAACGCTTGGCGTTAAGGTCTCTATCGCAGGTAAGTCTAAGAACCTGGGCAAGGCAACAGACACAGTGGTCAATATTCTCCGCTTCGCCTTCTCCAACCCGCAGGGCTTCTCTCAAGTTATGCAGATTCCCGGCATGGCCTCGACCTTCAACCAGGTCATTGAGTTTGCAGGCCTCTCACCTGTGGATTTCTCCGGCATGGAGAAGATCCTCAAGGATCAGATGATGCAGCAGGCGCAGATGCAAGCACAAACGCAGATGCAAGCACAACCGCAGATGCCTCAGCTTCCACAACCCGCATATGGATAATAACCTCTTCAAAGCGATTGCAGACAACTCACCGCTCATGGCGGCGCTAAAGGCGCGCTTCCTAGAGGAGTTTGCAATCGAGCACATGAGCATCGACAACCCACTTGATAACGAAGGCTTGGGTGAATTAGTGCGCTCGCGCTTGGAGGGAATAGCAAAGGTCGAGAAGGTCTTTAAGGACATTGCTGGGTATCAATCCACACCCGCCGTTGGTGAAAAAATCAACCCAGGGTATTAACCATAGTATAATTACGCCATTAAACATTAACCGTCGGCGAATCGCGTTAATCAATAATAACCATGATACCGAAATTACATTCACTGAAGGATAAGCTCTACGGAGACACGCTCGCCCCAGCGCTCAAGGGAACGGCGAAACCCAATCGCATGAAACAAGCAGTAAAGGTCGGAGCTGACACCGTTAAAAAGATTACTAAAAAGCTAACTAAATAAAATGTCGAAATCCCTACTATTCTTGTTCGGAGCCTTCACAGGTGTAGTTCTTTCTATCGGCTTCACGTTCTTTTCAATGCCCGCGCCCCAAAATCATCGAGACCCTGTTGGCGCAACCCCAGGTACAGATCATTACAGCCATGAATACTTTGCAGATACGATGACCGTTGGCGGTAGAGTCCTCGCAACCAGTTCTGTCGGTGCGGGAACGTACACAGCAGGTAACCTTATGAACACTTCGCTCATCGTCCACACGGCAGCATCAGCCATGACCGCTACTCTTCCTGCATCATCAACCCTTACCTCATTCATCCCACGCCCAGGAGACTCTAAGACAATCTACTTCCAGGCTGTAACCACCAAGGTCACCCTCGCAGGAGGTTCAGGCACAGACCTCAACACCGCATCCTCTACCAAGAACGTAGAACCAACAGGACTTGGACGCCTCGACTTCACTCGCAAGGCTAATTCAGACATCGAAGTGCTCTTGACCACAGGAATCTAATTACCCGGTTCTCACTCCTACCAAAAGTGACCAATCCGTTCTCACTTCAGCGCTAAAGTGAATACCATCTCATTATGGATACTAATGAATCAGAGGCAGTAGACGTTCCTGAAGTTGAAGAAGTGTACGACGTTGAAGAAACGGAATACACCGACCCTACCGAGGACGTTTCAGAACTCAAAGCTCGCATTCAGAAGCTCGAAGAGAAGCGCATCGCCGACCGCGAGAGAAACAAAATCACGCGCCAGGAGATTGCAAAGCTCAAGAGAGCAACTGCTCCCGCTCCTTCAAACCCCACAGGCGAATTAGACGAAACCCAACTAGACTATCTCGACCTTAAAGGCGTCACCGCAGACGAAGACATCCAAGTTATCGAATCAGTTGTTAAGCGAACGGGTATGACCGTACGCCAAGCGCTGAAAGATGAGTATGTACAAGGTAAGCTCGACGCCAACAAAGCTCGCAGAGAAGTTAAAGACGCCACCCCCTCCTCAAACAAGCGTTCAGGTTCAGGCCAGGCAAATGATCTGAGCCTCGCTATCGCAAAGTTTGAACAATCGGGCGTGCTCCCAGACGATTTTGCACTACGCTCACAGGTAGTGAACGCAATATCGGACAGGTCAAGCAGAAACAAGCCCGTCTGGCACTAACCGTCTACATCGCCTGATTTATCAGGATAGTTTTAACATTAAATGGCTAATACAGTTATTTATCAGGCACTCTGGGAGAACAAACTCGCTCAGCGCCTCGATAAACCCCAAAACTGGAAGGAAGTAAACGATGTTGTGTACACCGACACACAGACATACAACTTCCCTCTCATCGCAACCTCGGGCGAACCTGCAGTTGCAACTCTCACGAACACAGCAGCGGGCCGCTCCCTCCTCTCAAACGTCATCCCATTCATTGACGTAACTGAGTCCAACCAGACCCTCTCCATCATCACGGCGGAAATCGACTCGGTATACCTCGATTACGCAGATCAAGCACAATCCAACTACGCCAAAATGGCAGAGATGGGCACATTGCTCGGAAAGAAAATCGGAGAGCGAGCAGAAACAATCTCGCTCGGCAACCACGCATCATGGACGAACCTCGGAGACAACGGCGCAGGAGGCGTCGGTCTCGCAGCAACACAGCTCACGGTCTCCGCAACAAACGTCGATGACATCATTCGTGGTGTTATCGAGCAGATTTACGCAGCAAACGGCTTCAATCTCTACAACGAGCAAGGAGGCTTTATTGTTTGGAGACCAGCAGACTGGACATTCGTAGTGCAGTTCATGCAAGCTAACGGCTTCAGTATGGCTGACGCTGCCCTCAAGAGCGGCGGCGCAATCGGCGTTGATTACCTTGGAGTGAACCACTACGTCTCAACCTCGCACGCAACAAACCACGTTATGGCTGGCGTTCGCGGCGTTCAGAAGTTCGGCATTCTCAAGTCAACCTACGGAAAGACGTACGTCAACGAGATGCCAGCATCATCTTCTGCTGGTTCTCTTTCAGGTACGCAAATCCACTCTCGTCTCGATTACGGTCTGTTGGTTCCTACGAACCTACTTCCAACCATCTTCGATGTGAACGTAGCTTGATTCGGGGATAGAACTATGGTATAGTTCTTATCTAGGGGGCATGACACATTAAGTTGTGCCTCCAAAAATAAGAATTATGTTTCCAAGCAAAAACCCAGAGTTCCGCCACGCGCAGTATCTAAAAATAAAAGATAGCCCAGAGTACAAATCAAAGAAACGAGATTGGTACTTAAAAAACAGAGAGAAAATCTCACGGAAAAATAAAGCAAAAAGAGTTCTTCATCCAAGAGTATTGAAAACAGAAGAAGAAAAACGAGCAAAAAGAAAAGCATGGGAAGTCGCCAACAAGGATAGGTTGACCGAGAAACAAAGGGCATGGGTAGAAAAGAATAAAGAACGGGTAAAACAATATCATAAAGAGTATGATCCAAGGTGGTATAAAAAGAACAAAGAAAAGCATGACGCACGAGGTAAAGAATGGGGCCAGAAAGCTGAGAACAAAAAGAAACGGGTAAGGTATGTTCAAAAGTACGTTGTAAATAATAGAGAAAAAGTTAGACAATATGCTAAAGAGTTTCAGCAAACCTTACATGGAAAATACCGAACACTCTATTACAGGGCAAAACATTTCGCAGGAACCCCGATAACTCTAGAAGAATATAGTCAGTTAATGTTGAAAAATTGCATATATTGCGGAATCAATGGGAAACTGGGAATAGATAGAATGGATAACTCAGTCGGATATACAAAAGAAAACTCAGCACCTTGTTGCACACTATGCAATTTCATGAAAAAAGCTATGTCAGTAGAAGGTTTTCTCTCTCATGTAGATAAAATATACCTTTTCAACCATGCCTAAAACCAAACCCAAAATAGTGATCGCTGTACCCTGCTCTGACTCGGAGGCGATGAAGGCTTTGACCGCACAGGCGATAGGCTCATCCATCATTAGCGCAGAGGGCATGGTTATTGATCTAGTAATGCGCCGCTCATGCGACATCGTCTCCAATAGAACGTGGCTTGTAAACCAGGCAATTGCGGCGGGTGCAAGCCACATGCTGTTTGTGGACTGCGACATGTTCTTTCCCCACGACGTGATTTCAAAGCTCCTCGCGCATGACAAAGACATCGTGGGTGTTGAGTACAACAAGCGCGAGTTCCCTCTTGAGTGCGTCTCCCGCCCTTTAACTGAGAAGGCAGACACTCTCTACGAGGCTAAGTACGCAGGCACAGGGCTCATGCTCATCAACCTGTCCATCTTCAAGGAGGAATGGAAAGACCCGCAGACGGGAAACAAGACCCCGTGGTTCAACTTTGGCCGTGATTCACAAGGCGCACTCGCGCTCGGAGAGGATGCATGGTTCTGCTACAGCGCACGGGATAATGGCTTCACCGTGTGGATAGACCCCACTATTTCCGTAAAGCACATCGGGGAATTTCTCTACTAACATGTCAGACATAGAACTATCACCAGAGGCATCAGAAGCTGTACACAAGGCTAGGAACGCAGCCCAAGCTTTAGAGCTTTCCCGTGAAGCACAGCTTATAGAGATCAAGAAGGGATTGTTTGAAGGCCTTAGACAAGTCTTTGGTGAAGGAGACAACCCTGCACAAATGACAGTACTCGTGCGCCGTATCCCAATCCTCTGCACCAACATCGATGCTATGCACAAAAGCATTGAGAAGATTGAGACCAATATGACCTGGGGCGTGCGGATAGTTCTGGGCGCGGTATTACTCGGAGTGCTTAAAGTTGTCTTAAACATTTAAATGCAATTCTACGACGCAACAAACAAACGAGGAATCTGCCAAGAGATAGACAGACTTTGTGATACGACAGACACCAGCTACACGCGCTTGGATAAGACCGCGCGAGCGAATGACGCCCTTGAGGAACTCATCGGAGAGATTGTCGTCGCGGACGGCACCTTCCAGTATGACGACACCAACTACACCACTTCACCACGAGGCAAAGGCAATCTTGAAGAAGGGAAAGCATCGTATTCCTTCGTTGCTGAATACCTCACCATAGACCAAGTAGATGTGCTCGTAGGCAATCTCTACACCAGGCTCCAGCCGATTGACCCTGAGGAATTAGGGGGACTGTCCGCAGAGCAGTATTTCGGAGTGGACGCTTCAGGCAACCCAGCTAAAAGCATCCCGCTCTACTACGACCTCCTGGGAGACACGATCACGCTCTACCCCGCCCCTGCGGCGGCCTCTGGCGTCACCCTCGTCGACGGCCTACGCGTCACCTTCAGCAGAACCGCCATGCTGTTTACCGCGACCTCTGCCACCACCGCAGACACCACAGAACCAGGGCTCCCGTCCCCCTACCATGTGCTCTTAGCATATATGGCCGCTATCCCGTACTGCATGACGTACAAGAAAGACCGCTTCGCTCTCTATGAGAAGAAGAAGGACGAACTGAAGAAGAAGCTCATCGCCTTCTACGGACTGCGCGATAGAGACAAGCGCAAGACCATGACCATGAAGCCCATCAATTTTATATGAGCATCACCATCACCCCAGAGAATAAGACAACTGTGACCATCACGAATGAGGAAAAGACATCCTCTATGACATGGGTTGCAGCTACCTTTACCTGGGATGATTCCGCACCTGCATCATGGGACAAGCCCAATCCTTTGTTCAAAGAGACTAAAACCAACGTGACCATCACTAACGAAACCAAACCCTAATGCCTCTACTTGCTATCCCAGTAGCAGTCCTTCTCTCCCTTGCTTCATTCGTGGGGTTTTATAAATATCTCCCACTCTCTTGGCTTGACGGTAACTCCGCACCGCTTGTTGGAACCTCGATCACTACTATTCTAGGAAGTGACACGCTCTCTTCCTCCCGCACTACCATCAACAACAACTTTACTGCGCTAAACTCGGGCAAATTAGAGACGACCGTTACCAGCGTTCCTACGATTACGACGCTTGCGGGGCTTACGACGGCCTCGTCTCTCTCCACCGTGGGCACTATTTCCGGTGGTGTATGGAACGCAACCGCAATAGGCGTCTCAAAGGGAGGCACAGGCACGACAACCCTCTCTGCGAACCAAATATTGCTTGGCAACGGCGCATCCGGCTTCACAACGACTAACGGCTGGGGATCATCGGGCCAATTACTTACGTCGGCGGGCAATGGTGTTGCACCTACATGGTCATCAGCCTCGTTTGACACCACAGTAAGCTATAACCTCACGGGCCCATCCATCCTCATCAAGAACCTTTCGGCCTCCTCCACCGTTGCAAATCCCCTCGCCCTCAATGGCGTCAACTACTCTTTCCCTTCCTCCATCCAGGCCTCCTCTACGTTCCTCACAACCTCAGCCTCGGGTGCAGTGCTGTGGGAGTATCCCAATCCTCGTACGCTTCAGGCAGACACCACAGGCTATAGCACCTCTGCTACCGCAACCACGACCCTTGCCACCTATGTTTTGCCCGCAAACACGCTTTCCCTTAATGACAGCTTGCTTATTACAATCATCACCACGCGAACCAACGGTGCATCTAATATAGATTATTATTCGGTTGATTTCGGTACCGGCTCCGCGACAACGACACTTATAAACTCTGGCGACGCGGGCAACAAATCACGCTCAGACATCACGATAACTAACGCCGGTTCTCTATCAAGCCAGCTTTCCATTACCGACATGTATAGCGATTCCATCACGCAATCCATGGTGTACGCAAATCCTGTAGTTAACACGGGCGCTCAGGCATACATCGCGGTCAAAGGTCGGGTTACTACAGGCACAGACACCCTCCATCTCAAAGGCTTCCGAGTAGAGCTTAAGCAATTCAAATAAAATGGGACAAATCGTACCACTATCAATAGCAGTACCCGTAGGAGGGATGACCTCAAACAAGCGATTGCCTGATCTTCGCTACGCTGCATTGGTTAAGGGCTTTGACATCTATTCAAAACCCTACCAAGCGATACCTCACAGAGCGAAGGGTAGTGGTAACAGTATAGACATCAGGCAAATAGTTAAGTTCTGCTATGCCTCTTCTACTCTCTTCGGCCTGGGCATCGGCTCCTCTGGCTCTGGCACATTCGCTACGTTTTGGTACAAAACCGCACTAACTGACGATCTTTGGACTAATATCGGCTCCGATGCAACAAACGACCCCACAGCAACCACTCTTTTTGTTGAGTACAAGGATTACCTTTACGGCGCAGCAAACGGCACGAGGATATGGAAAGTAGGGCCAGTAACCACGCCTGGTGCTACGAGCTTCACAACTACCGAACGCGCACTCACATACACCTCCATTACCCAAGGCGTCGTGCACCCTAAAGACGACAGGCTTTACGTCGGCTACACGACCTCATCGGGCTCATTCATCGCCATGAACCACGCGGGCTCATGGACAAACATCGCGCTCACGCTTCCAACCAATCTGATTCCAACAAGCGTTTGCGCGTATGGAAACTTCCTTTCTATTGCTTGCAGGCCTAAATATTCAGGTGGCAAGTCTCGCGTGTTTCTATGGGATAGAGATTCAAGTCTTACTACTCTCACGGAGACAATAGAGTGGGGAGAAGGCGATTTAATTTTGATTGAAGAAGTAGACGGCTACCTCATTGGCATCAGCAAGAGCAACACGAACTCGTTTTTCGCGAAGCTGACCTTCCGAAGCTATATCAGCAACGCTCCCCAAATCTTCCGCGAGCTTATCTCCTCAACCTCCACTGCCCCAGAACTCCTAGACATCCAAAAAGCAGAGAACAAGCTGTATTTCATGGCTTCAATCACCCTCGACGGAACGCTCTACCAGGGCGTGTGGGCTCTTACCCGAAACGGTAACGGTTTTGTACTCGCCTTCGACCATCCGCCACAGACTTCCGCCCTTAATTCCGGCGTTCTCAAGGGCTTTATCCTCATTGGAGACTACTGTTTCGAGGCGTTTGTCTCAGGAGGCTCATATAAGGTCACTAAAACAGATAACACCGCTACCTACTCCACTTCAACTATCGAAACCTTAGTGCAAGGCGGGCATCCTTTCCCCGACCCTTCCCACACAAAGAAGCTCCTGGGCGTGACGCTCTACTTTGAGCCGTTGCCCTCGGGGGCGTCTGTGGTGCTTTCATACAAAAAAGACGAAGACACAAGCTGGACTCAGATTTTCTCGCACTCCACACTAAACTCGCTCTCCCATTCCGCCGTAAACATCGAGAGCACAGGCGTAACGCTCCCCGAGTACAGAGAGATTCAATTCCAAATACAGAGTGTGGGAGGCGCAGTATTTACAGGAGGCAAAGCGCACGCAGAGCAGCTAGACAAAGACATCTACTAACATGACACCAGAAGACGTAAGACAAATAATACGAGAAGAACTAGCAGGTCTGCTCAAATCAGATCGCTATACCTTTCAGAAGCACATCCAAATGCTCGACGGGCGCAACATTCAGCTTGGACAAACCACAGGCACCAAGTTTGGCACCAACGCTTTACAGAAGATTGGCCTCTACGGAGTGACGCCTGTACAGCAAAGTGGAGGCGTTACAGCGCCCACAACGCCTGGCGGTGCGTACAATTCAGGTACTGCACAGTCCGCAGTTGACGCAATCAATGCGATAATAGGGGCAATCAAAAACATCGGTATCACTTCATAATTTAAAAATATGCCTCCCCAAACACAAGAGCAGCTCCAAAACGTATACAAAGATGCAGGGATGCTTCCTGTACCCCAAAGCCAAGCGTCTATTAGTTCCGCAACACTCAAACCTTCCTCTACACCCTCGTTTCAACAGCCAGTCCAAGCCCCTGTGTACCCCGTTGCGGGATTGAATGCTGAGGCAACGCCACCGCTTGCGCTCACTGCAACTGAAACCCAGGCGCAGTCTCTTGACGCACGTTTGATGAAATTGAATGAAAGCCTTGTGGGGCAATCCCAGACCCGCACGGAGGAAGAAGCCAAGCAAGGCATCCCTGCACTCACACAGACCCAGAATGACCTCAAGAACCGCCTCAAAGAGCTTCAGAACGAGGCTTTAGCTATCCCGCTACAGCTCCAACAGAGCGCCACAGGCAGGGGCATCACCGCAGGAGGACTACAGCCGCACCAAAACGCAGCGCTTCGCAACAACGCTATCCAAGCACTCTCTACATCTTCCCTGTTTGAAGCCTCCAACGGCAACCTTACAACGGCCCTCTCCCTGGTAGATCGTGCCGTGGCGCAGAAATTCGATCCGATACGTGAACAGATCGCAGCATCGACCGCCAACCTCGACCTCATCTTAAAGGCCCCGCAGTATTCGCTTGAGCAAAAGAACCGAGCACAGGCGCAGAAGGATATACAGGATGCAAAGGCGAAGGCGGTTGCCAAGGCCGAGCAAGATCAGAAGGATATTTACGGCCTAGCCACAGCCGCCGCCAAGAACGGCGCGGACGCTCTTACGCTGAAGCGAATCCATGATGCACAATCACCGGATGAAGCTCTGCAAATTCTCGCCCAGAGTGGTTTTGCTAATAATCCTCTCGATGTTCAATCTCAGAAAGCAGACATCGCGTACAAGAACGCCCAGACTGGCAACGTCAAGGCAAATACCACGAATACCAATGCACAGACGGCTAAGGTCTATGCAGACATCAAGAAGATCAATGCAGACATAGAAGCGGGCAAACCGATCAACCCAGCCTCTATCGTCCCCCCAGGTTCTACTCCTGAAGTAGGCAATGCCGCTGTCCTTTCGACCCTTTTGAAAAACCC
>Ga0163144_10019985_pt1 | contig 13430 bp, 8 predicted proteins | sample OliLak19BULKMAT1_FD_123175 | JGI IMG/M metagenome (GOLD analysis project Ga0163144, IMG submission 123175) | Freshwater microbial mat bacterial communities from Lake Vanda, McMurdo Dry Valleys, Antarctica - Oligotrophic Lake LV.19.BULKMAT1 | ecosystem: Environmental > Aquatic > Freshwater > Lake... | reverse complement strand
GTTCCCTGTTCTTTTAATGTCGCAATCAGCATTAGTCTCACATCGCTAATCGAAAGTAACGGCAGTTCTTCTTTAAATTCATATTTCTTTTAATTTACAAATTGCATTGCCAGCATAACCAGAGCCTGATATTGAAACCACACATTGTATTTTCTTACCTGACAGTCTGCCATACCTAATTCTCCTTTCCCAGCACCGAAAGCTCTTTCCACCCAATATTCTTGTCCCTGCATAAATGCAAATTGCTGAATAGTTCGTTCATTATGAATATAAGCATCAATCCAGCCCTTAGTTCCTTTACGAATTTTTTACAATTTCAAAATCATCTTCGCTCAATTGAGTGAAGTAATCTTCTACTTCTATCGGCATCTCATTTGTACTTAGACGAATTATTTTTCTGCCCAACCCTCAGATTGTAGTTCCGACTTTTGCTATAGCGATAGCGATTTGGGGTAATCTATTCATTTTCTAAATTCGATGTTAGTTTTTTAAAACATCTTCAATCCGCTGCTTGAATTAAGTGGGAAATGATATGCTTTATTAACAATTATCAAAGAAACAAAAAAAATGCTCTTTTCCAGCTGCTTGAACGCAAATTCAGCGCTAGACGCTGAATCAAAGAAATTTTTGGTTATTTCAAAAATTTGTCGGCGTTTAGCCCTCCTAACGGTTTTTTTAAATATCAGGGCTATAAAGTCGAAAAATCAAAATGCTCTTTTATCAAACTCAATGGAATATCTCAAAAACAAGACATCGGAATGCGATAGCCATTATTTCTTAGTGGCAATTTTAGTCATTGAATTGCTGTGTCATCTAACTTTTTAGCATTGGTGCTAACAAGCATGTTCCCTAAGTTATTTTAAAGTTTAACTCAACGTTACCTTACTTCAACCAAAATTCCAGCAACTTTTTCTGATCTTCACTCCGCTTTTCAATTCCGGTAAGCTTATAGTTTACAGTTGGGTCTTTTTCAGGTCTGAGGTTCAGGCTGATAACTTTCCCCATCCTGCTTACAATTATTTCAACATTTTTGCCTTCAGTAAAACGGGTGCTAAACTCCTCTAAATCTCCGTTTACCCTATAACCATTGATGGCAATTATTTCATCATTTGCACTTAATCCAGCCTTTGATGCCGCCCTGTTTAGCTCAACACTTTTAACAATCGTTTTTCCATTTTCAAATTTAGTAGTTATTCCCAAAGGCATTTTGGTAGCCGGCTGGTTTTTTAATTCTAGGCCAACATAATTTAAGTATTTACTAAAATCAATGGGTGATGTGCTATAAACCAAACTTTGAAGCAAGTCATTAAAGGATGACCCTGCTACATTTTCCAACGCATTAGCAAATTCTTCTTCGGTAAATCCTCTTTTTTGCTCTTTATAATATTTGGTGTAAAGCAAACGCATCACATCATCAAGCTTTTTGACTCCATTGGTTCGCTTAATAATCTCAAGGTCAACGAGCATAGCAACCAACATACCTTTATGATAATAACTGATAGTGCTGTTATCACTGTTTTCGTCGGGTATATACAATTTTATCCAAGCGTCAAAACTGCTCAAGGCCAGTGTTTGAACTTTGCTACCAGGTAGGTTTTCCAACTTATTGATAGCAGTGCTTATTAGGCCAAGATATTCTTCCTCCTTATAAATCTCACAACGCTTCAAAAATAAATCATCATAATAGGAAGTAATGCCTTCTACCTGCCAAAGCATCTTGGTATAGTTTTCTTTGGTGTAATCAAAAGGGCCAAGTTCAATGGGTCTAATGCGTTTTACATTCCAAAGGTGAAAATATTCATGGGCTATTAATCCCAAAAAACTCTTGTATTTAGCCTCGTTTGAATAAGCCCAACGCTGTATTACAGAGGTTTGACTGTTTAAATGCTCCAATCCTCCTCCGCCTGCTTCCACATTTTGAATAAAAATAACATATTCTGGTGATGGATGATCGCCGAATAAAGAAACCTCTTTTTCTATGATTTTAGTGAAATCAGAAATTATTTTTGTTTTGTCATAGTTTCCTTCTCCAAGCATGGCCACCCGGTGATTTATTCCAGCAACTTTAAAATCAAACAAGTCATGATTGCCGAGCGCAAAAGGACTGTCAGCCAGTAAATCATAATTTTCGGCTGTAAAAGTATTTTCGGCGGATTCAGGCAATGCAACGGTTATCTTAGCCCAAGATGCGGGTTTTGCAAATACAATTTTACACGGTTTGCTAGCATAACCTTCAGCATACATAAAAATACTTACCCCGTGTAAAAAGGCTTGAAATTGGTCAATATAACTGGTTCTTACACCCATTTCGAATGAATAAACCTTATAGGAAACTGTTATTTTTTTTATTCCTTTTTTGAAATTGACACGCCAAGTATATTTATTTGTCTTTTGGGTACTCAGAATATTTCCTTCTGCACTTCCTTCAAATTGCTCAACATTTTTTGAAAATTCACGCACCTTATAGGAGCCTGGAGTCCAAACCGGCATTATGAAATCTGCAAAGGTTCCAGCAGGTTTATCAATTTCAATTTCAACGTGAACATAGTGGGTTTCCGGTTTTGGAAACGAAATTTTGTAGATTACTTCTGCCTGCATTTGTGTTGCTGAGATCATTAAGATAGTTATAAGGATGAGCCTTTTCATGGCGGGGCGAAAGTAAAGAAATTTCCAGCTTCCTGCAAGGTGATGAAGGCAGTACAGAAGGATAATTATCCGTTTGCACAGCTCACAATTTAAGCACCTTGAAATCATAAACCTTCTTACCATCTATCACACTCATGATATAAATACCCTTTGAAAAACGTGTTAAATCGATACCTAATGATGATGAAGCTTTGGTTTCCAAAACCAATGCACCCAACGTATTATAAAAATAAACTTGCAAATTTTCGAAGTTAGTTTGGTCTATTTTGGATATTTTGAGCATTCTTTCCACCGGATTATTAAAAATAAATTGGGATGGGGGATTGATTTTTTCGGGAATCACGTTTCTGAATTGAGCCTTAAATATGCCTCTGCCATGGGTAAAGATATAGACTATTCCTTTTACAGGATCCGATTCAATTTTAAAAACTGCCACATTGGGAATGGCCGTTTCCTTATGCCAGTTTGTACCGCCATTTGATGTAGTAAACACACCGAAATCAGTTCCCGCAAGCATCTTATTGCTGTCTTTGTCGTTAACCTCAATACAATTCACTGGCAACGAAACTGGAAGATTTCCACTGATATTTGTCCAACGGGGAATATTGACGTCCGCTTCATTCAGTCTCCAAACCCTCGGATTTGTATTGATATCAGACATGGATATATAAACAGTCCCCGGATTATTTTTGCTTACTTTTATACAATTAATAACCGAGTTTCTGGCCTCAAAAGGGGCAGAATACGACAAATTAGTTTCTCTTCGTAAGGCCGAGGTAGCACGGTAAAATACAGTGTTGGGACCTCCAAAATAGAGAATAGGATTTATCTGATTACTCACGCCAAGAGACAAAACTTGTGTATATAATTCATCTGAGAATTCAACCCAGCTCCAGCTTTCACCTGCATACTCCGATGCCATAATTCTATACTTTGTAAGAACATATATTTTATTTCCATCTTGAGCATTTATTTCAAAAGGATTGATAAACCAATACACATAATTATTGGGGAGAATAATTCTTGTTTCACCTGTAAAATCTTTTTCAAATCTGTTGATATTTCCGTTTTGTGAAGATAAATAATTATAATAAGGTGGCGTTGAGGAATAGGCGCAATAAGAACCATCTCCACCCATAACTGGCTTAAAATTAGTACCATCATAAAGCTGTGTTCCATTATCCTGGGTTCCTCCCATAAAAGTTTTGGAATCTAGGGGATTGATGGCTCCTGTATAAAATTGGGTAATATTTAATCCATTGTTTAAAGAAACATTTTCGTTAAACAGGCTTGTAGCATTGTAATTATATACGCCACCATCGTTGCCAACCAAAAAGTTTTTTCCAGAAGGCATAAACGCAGTTGTATGAAAATCGGCGTGGCTTTGAGAAAGTTTTTTCCAAGATGCGCCTCCGTTCAAGGAAACGAAAGCCGTTACTCCAGCCACGAGAACCATATTGCTGTCATAAGGATTTACCTTTGTGTTTAAACAATACCATCCAAAAAAATACATACTTGCAGGTGGAGAAGGTATTTGTTTCCAACTATGACCATTATTAGTGGTTTTGTAAATGCCAACTAATGATTTGCCATCTGTATTGAGTATCTGGCAAAAAGCTATTTGAGGAAATAATTCACAAACAGATAGGCTAATCCTACCAACACTATAGTTTGGTAAACCATTTAAAACCCGTTTAAACACCAACTCATCCGCCTCTTTTGTAGCTGTAATACCCACCCCTTCAAAGCCCGCCCATAAAGTACCATCCTTGAATGTTTCTATTTCATGAATGGCTTTAGAATACATAAACACACATTCAAAAGTATTTCCATTATCAACGCTTCTAAATAAACCACCATTGTTAACACCGACATAGAGTGTAGAACTTCTCGTTTTTGAAAACTCAATATCCCAAATTGCTGAAAATGCTTTATCGGAAGCTGTAGAGCTCAGTTGTTTAAATGATTTTCCGCCATCAATAGATTTAAAAACACCAGCACCATCAATATTTGCAGAATTCCCTGTTGTGCTTTCGCCGGTGCCATAGTAGATCTCAAGTGGGTTGAAAGGGTTTTGTGTAATACAAGTAACAGCCATCGAAATGGCATAATCGTCAACAACTTTCCAAGATTTACCGCCATTAAAACTCACCCATAAACCGCCTGAAACACCGCCAGCAAAAATATGTGAACTGTCTAAACGGTCTATTAATAAAGCTCTCACTCTTCCTGCCACATTGTATGGCCCCATTTCTTGAATCGAATCTAAAAAACCAGTGCTTTTCTTCCTAAGTGCTTCCTGTCTGGCCCATAAATTTCGGATGCCATAATAATTATCGACTGCCTTTATATTCTTCATGGCACTGTATTGCTCTGCCCAACCCGGTTCTAAGGATGCCTCTTTCCATTCGAAATTGTCAACTAGAACTACAAAAAATAGGAAGAAGAGTGAAAAACTCGCAATACGATATTTTTGGTTTAATCCACTCATGTGATAGGGGTTAATATTACACAAACATACTTAAAGTTTTAGAACTTTATAATCGCCTGAAAATTGATCATTCCTTAATCTAAGGATATAAAGACCTTTTGAAAAGCGAGATAGATCGAGTTTTGAATTTGCATTGATATTTTCTTCTAGCACAACCATTCCCGAAGAATTAACGAGTTGAACTTTGGTTATTGAGCGCTCATTTTGGTTGGTCAGTGTGAGTTCTAAATAATTTTCAACTGGGTTATTAAAAGATACCGGTTGACTATGTTTGTCGTTTAAAGCAATTCTAGTTGTTGGAACAAAGTTTTTAAATTGAGATTTAAAAATACCCCTACCATGCGTAAAAATATAAACCACACCATTTTTTGGGTGGGATACAACTTTCCAAACAGGTACATTAGGTACACCAGTTTCTTTACTCCAATTTTTGCCACCATCAGACGTGCTATACAGGCCAAAATCGGTTCCTGCAACCATGGCATTGCTGTCATAAGGGTTCACTTCAATGCAATTTACAGGCAAAGAAACAGGCAGATTTCCACTTATATTTGTCCAAGTTGGAGTGCTGCTTTCAGCACCGTTCAATTTCCAAACTCTTGGTTTTATATTAATATCCGACATCGAAATATAGATTGTATTCGGATTACTATGGTTTACTTTTATTGAATTGATAACTGAACCTCGTGCAAGGGGTGGTGAAGTGGCAGTTAAATCTACCTCTTTAAGGGTTTGGGTTGCTCCATTTGAACATCTGTATAAAGTGGTTCCACCTCCGCCAAAGTAGATAGTTGGGTCTTTTTGGTAACTCATTCCTAGGGATAACACTTGTTTATTAAGAGAATTGCTAAGATTACCATAAGTAGTTCCTGAATTGGTTGATACGAGAATTCTGGTTTTTGATAAAATATAAAGCTGATTACCATCGAGAGGGTTTACTTCAAATGGATTGATAAACCAATAGGCATAGCTTCCAGATGGTTTTATATTTTGTGTACCAATAAAGTCTTTATTCATCCTGCGTATTTCGCCATTTTGAGAAGAAACATAATTATAATAGGGAGGAGTGGCAGACATTGCGCAATAGGAACCATCTCCGCCGTAAACAAAAGAAAAATTACTGGCATCATAAAAATGAGTTCCATTGTCTTGTGTGCCTCCAATAAATAATCTACTGTCTGATGGATGATAATTTCCGGTATAAAACTGGGTTATGTTAAGTCCGTTATTCAGAGAAACATTACTGGAAAATGCCGTACTTTTTTTGAATTGATATAGTCCGCCATCCGTTCCAAGAATGAAATTTCTTCCTGAAGCAAAAAAGGAACTCGTATGAAAATCAGGGTGGCTGTCCTGCATTTTATTCCAAGTGGTACCGCCATTAACCGATGCAACACCTTCCACGGCTATGGCCAAAACAAAGTTTGTATCGCTTGGACTTACATTCGTGTTTAAACAATACCATCCCCAAGGGTAAACTGTGCTTGCTGGCGATGTTATCTTTTTCCAAGTAACTCCATGATTTGAGGTTTTATAAATTCCAACTAAGGAAGTTCCACTTGAATTTAATATTTGACAAAATGCGACATCAGGAAATTTCGTACAATAATTCATACTTACTCTGCCAATTCCGGTTGTTGGCAATATGCTGGTAAATTTTACAACTTTTATAAAGCTGTCTTCAGTACTTGAAAAAATACCGTTTCCCTCCAAACTAAACCAAAAGGTAGAGTCTTTGTAAGTCACAATTTCATGAACAGCTCTGGAAGATACGTACTCTTGTTTAAATGTAAGTCCGCTATTTCTGGTTCTATAGAGTCCACCACTGGCTAAGCCAATATAAAAAGTAGAGCTGTCAGTTTTTGAGAATTCAATATCCCAAATGGACGCGAACGCACTTAGGGTGGCGGTTGATTGGAGTTGTGAAAAAGTGATTCCGCCGTCAGTTGATTTAAAGACACCTGCACCGTTAATATCTGCTGAATTACTTACACTTTCGCCGGTACCATAATAAATTTCTTTGGGATTAAAAGGATTTTGCGTGATGCAGCTTACAGCCATTGACAAATTTTGATCAGCAATAGCTTTCCAAGATTTTCCCCCATCAGATGTTACCCAAAGTCCTCCTGAAATACCTCCCGCTAATATGTGGAGGCTATCAGAAGCATCTATAAGCAAAGCCCTTACTCTTCCTCCTACTTTAGTAGGGCCTACTTCAGTAATCGCATTTAAGGCGTCGGAACTTTTCTTATTCAAAATCCCTTGCTGGTGCCAACTGTTTCTAATTCCATAATAACTTATGCCATCAATGTTGTTTTTCATGGCTTTAAATTGTTCCTGCCATCCTGGCTCGTTTGGTCCAGCTTCCTTTTCAGGACAATGAGTAAATTTGATAACTATCAAATTAAGGATGGCGAAGCCAAAAAGAAATAGAGCGGGTTTAAATACCTTCATATGAATAGGCAATATTAATAAATGATTGCGAGATTCTGATTAAATTGCAAATATTTTGCAGTCTCTTGACGAAGATTAATCAGTTTTGTGCCAGCAATTAAAAGAATTTGTTCTTGAAAGTTTGATCAAGGATGGAGACGATTGGTACCATTTGATAGATTGGAAACTCGTTATACAAGCAAGTTTCTTCCATTCATTCAATTGCGTTTTTGAAAATTGCTACTATAAAAATCATAGCTGAATTCGACTATTTCACAATCAAAACTGGTACATTTACCTTATGCCTAACTGCATCGAGGGTGGTACCGAAAATTATATCTTTAATTGCCCGGTGACCATGCGCTCCCATTACGAGCAAATCGCATTTTTCGTTGTTCACTATTTCTGGAATACTTCGCTTTGGACTACCAAAACCAAGCTGTATGGAAATCTTAAATCCTTTGGATTCTAAATCAAATTTATATTTTTCGAGATTATTTTTATCCGATTCGGTTTCAAGGTCATTTATTTCATGCCCCATCATTCTTGCGCCTGCTGTTTCAACAATATGTATTAAAATATATTCTGCCTTAATTCCACCCTGTGCAATGGCATTGCTGATTGCATTGCTGTCGCTTGAACTGAAATCAACCGTTACGGCAATGCGTTGATATAATTTTTCATCTGTAATTTTAAGGGTTTCAGGCAAGCCGTCTGGCACAATCTTATGTCTTTGCTTTGCTTTTCGGAGCAATGGAAACAGGGTTATATAAAGCAGCAAAATTCCCGCACCTAAAGCAATGGGTATAAGGGTAATATAAAAAACAAATGGATCTGTAGAGTTAGCAATCCATTTGCCTATGGTATCAATTACTAAATTTACATTCAAAGAAACAATGATACCTGCTACCAGCCAAGCAAGAATTTTTACCCATAAAGTATTAGCAAATGCGCCCATCCGTTTTTTATCACTCGTTAAATGTATAAGAGGAATAACAGCAAATCCAAGTTGCATACTTAATATTACCTGACTAAGAATAAGCAGCTTTCCTGTTGCTCCTTCTCCAAAATAGAATAGCGTAAAAAATGCAGGAAGAATGGCTACTAAACGTGTAATCAATCGCCTAAGCCAAGGTTGAATTCTCAAATTCAAATATCCTTCCATCACAATCTGTCCTGATAAAGTACCGGTCAATGTAGAACTTTGGCCCGCGGCAATTAAAGCAACAGCAAATAGAATGGGAGCGAAACGGTTTCCAAGTACATTGTTTAATAAGCCATGGGCATCCTGAATTTCTGAAACCTCATTATGTCCAGTGGTATAAAAGGCTGAGGCTGCCAAAATAAGGATGGCACCATTTACAAAAAGAGCCATATTCAGCGCTATGCTTGTATCTATAAAATTAAATTTTATGGCTTCTCTAACCCCTTTCTCAGAAGGATCAATTTTGCGTGTTTGTACCAAAGACGAGTGGAGGTAAAGATTATGAGGCATTACCGTAGCACCAATAATTCCAATAGCAATATAAAGTGCATTGTAATTGGGGATGGAGGGTATGAACCCTTTAATCAGCTCTGAACCATCAGGTTTTGCAAAAATTAATTCTGCAATAAATGCTATGCCAATGACGGCAATCAAGGCTATGATAAAGGCTTCCATTTTGCGAATGCCATTCTTTTGGAGAACTAAGATCAACAAGGTATCTAGCACAGTGATGGATACGCCATATAATAAGGGTAAACCAAATAAGAGCTGAAGTCCGATGGCCATGCCAATAACCTCTGCCAAATCGCAGGCTGCTATTGCTATTTCGGCTAAAAACCAGTTGAAGTAGTTAATGATGGGATGATAAGCGGCTCTGGATGCTTGAGCTAGGTCTAAACCCCTTACCAATCCAAGCCGCGCGCTCAAACTTTGCAAGAGCAAAGCCATTAAATTGCTCATTACCAAAACCCAAAGCAAACTATAGCCAAACTGACTGCCACCAGCAATATCGGTAGCCCAGTTGCCAGGATCCATATAACCAACACTAATCAGGTAAGCTGGACCAATAAACGCAAATAACTTCTTCCAAAAGGTCTTTTTAGTAGTAGTATCAACGCTTGCGTTAACTTCAGATAGGGAAGAATGAGCTTGCTCTGACATGAAGATACTGCAAACAAAAACATTTTTTTGCAATTTGAGTCGTTAAATCTTGAAATAATTTAAATGTAAAGACGGATAATTATCGGTTTGTCAAATCAAAGACGGATAATTATCGGTTTGTCAAATCAAAGACGGATAATTATCCGTCTCTACAAGTTCTTTAACATCACATCAAATTCCTTCATAAATTTTATTCCTCTGGGCACATAGTATCTGCTGTGCGTTTTTGGAGGTCCGATTTTTGGATATTTTTTTCCGGTATTGTGTAGATGAAACGCATCTTTAAACTTTTTTTGTTCTAAAGATTTACCGTAGGTCTGTTTAATCCATTGTGCGCCATAAAAAACAGCTTTTCTCCCTCGCATTTCCTTGATTTTAATGCCAAGATGAAAACATTTGTACCCCATCAATTGAAAAGGCCCCCATGAAGAGGCAAGATTTTTCAAAGCTGCTGAGTCACTGCTCGCTATATCTTCACGTAAAATGCCTTCAAAATTAGCTATCTCCCCAGCTTTTACTTTGAGCAGTATTTTATAAATACGCGGTTCAAATCGGCTAGAAACATCTTTAAATCCACTACATTCTAAGGCGATGAGTGCCAGAAGGTAATCTGCCGGAAGGGTAGAGTCATCTGCCACTTCTTCAATATCCTCTGCATAATTAAGCCAAGTTCTATCGGCCACATTAAGACTTGCTTCGGAGTGATTAAAAATGTAATCGTTATAGATCTTTTGTGTAATTGCTATTGCGATTAACAAAAGAACAAAAAAGCCAATCCAAATGTAAATTCTATTTTTAGCGCGTTTCACCAAAGCTATACAAGCAATCTTCTTAAAATTTTTCCAACATTAGATTTGGGAAGTTCATCTCTAAAAACAATATGCTTCGGTATTTTATAATTAGTCAGTTTGCCTTCGCAAAATTCTCTTATTGATTCCTCTGTAACATCAGCATAACGCTTAACAATGAATGCCTTGATTGCCTCAGATGTCTTCTCATCAGGCACTCCGCGAACCCCTACCTCAAATACACCGGGATGCTCCGCAATCACTTTTTCTACTTCATTAGGGAAAACATTGAATCCGGAAACAATCGCCATCTCTTTTTTACGGTCAATAATGCGTGTAAATCCATCGCTTTCCATCACGCCAATATCACCCGACAAAAAGAAATCACCATTAAATACCTTAGCGGTTTCTTCGGGATTATTCCAATACTGCTTCATAACTTGAGGACCTTTAATCCCTATTTCACCAGATTGACCAATCGGAACTTCATTTCCATTGTCATCAAAAATTTTAAAGATGGTTGAAGGCAATGGCAACCCAATGGTTCCTTGTCTGTGGGTGCCATCAACAGGATTAACACTAGCTCCTGGCGAAGTTTCTGATAATCCATAAGCTTCAATAATTGGTTTACCTGTGATTTTTAGCCATTTATTTGCCACCACATCCTGCAAGGCCATTCCACCTGCCAACACAAGTTTCACATTTGAAAAATCTACAGTGGCAAATTCTTCATGGTTCATTAAGCCATTAAAGAGGGTATTTACGCCAGTAATAAATGAAAACGGCTCCTTTTTTAAATTTTTTATAAAACCTTTCATGTCACGTGGATTGGTAATCAATTTGTTTTTAGCTCCCAAGTGAACGCCTAAAACACAGTTTGCAGTCAATGAAAAGATATGATACATGGGTAAGGCTGTTATAAAAGTTTCCTCTCCGGGTGTAAAGAGTGAACCTACCCATCCATCCACCTGAGCCATATTGGCGCAAATATTTCCATGTGTAAGCACAACTCCTTTTGAAACGCCTGTTGTTCCACCAGTATATTGCAAAAATGCAGTATCACTTAATGCAATTTGATGTTCGTTGGGTTTTTTCTTTACCCGAATGGTTTCCTTAAATGGAATTGCATTTGGAAGAGAATAAGCAGGAACCATCTTCTTGATTTTTCGTACCACAAAATTTGTAATAGCACCTTTCAAAGTACCAAGCATATCACCAATGGAGGTAATGATTACATTTTGTACCGGAACATCTTTGAGAATTTTTTCAAGATTACATGCAAAATTCTCAAGAATCAGAAGGCACTTTACACCCAAGTCGTTGAATTGATGCTTCATTTCTTCTGAAGTGTATAATGGGTTAACATTTACCACTATCATGCCGGCCTTTAAAACGCCAAAGACTGCTACAGGAAATTGGATTAAATTGGGAAGTTGAATAGCAACCCTGTCGCCCGGCTTCAGACTTGTATTATGTTGAAGCCACCAAGCAAAAGCGTCGGAGTAAATATCAAGTTCTTCAAAAGTTATGACCTTACCCATATTTTCGACTGCAGGATTATTACGATACTTTTCAACACCGCGCTTAAAAACATCAATAATGGACGAATATTTATTTTCGTCAATCTCAAACGGTACAAATTTAGGGTAGCTTTTTAGCCAAGGGAATTGGGTTTCTTCCATAGTATTTTTTTTGAGGGTTTAAAAAAGTATTCAAGAAAGTCAATTTTTTACTTTTTATTTTTACGATAAAATTTTCTCAAACCAAATCAATTTATATGAATTACACAAGTTAATCAAAAAATTAGTTAAAATTGCAGTGAATGAAATATTTTAGTTTCCTTATTGTACTGCTTGCTGCCTGTAATTCAACAGTTGTTAAAAATGATACAATTCTTGCAGATGAAGTAACTGATTCAACAGTTTTAAATTCTATTTCAAAGAAAAACGAAAAAAAAACTGACACACCTTTATCTCAAAAGGATCAAGTTTTAACAGAAGCCGTTGCCATTTCAAATGATTTTTATAATAATCTTTTGGTGCAAAATTATCCTGCCGCCAATAAATATTTGCATCCCGACGCCTTAAGTGTTACTTCTGTAAGCGAGTGGCTTGAAATTTACAAGAAGGCTCAAGATAAATCAGGTAAGATGGCTTATATAAATATGGTTGGACATGGCGCTAAATGCAAGATAAACGGCGGAAACGGAGTCGGAGATTATGCGGAATTAATTTTTGATGTTCAATACAAAGATGCTAATCTTCGTGAAAAAATTATTTATTTCAGAAAAGACAGCACCGAAAAACTCAAAATTCTTGGCTATGAGTATAATGCCATCCTTGAAAGAGTAAAGCTAAGTGAGGTATTGAAATAAATTTACTCCACCATCAACTTAGATCGGCTAATTTTGCCATTACCTGATTGTAACTGAACGATATAATAACCTGATGAAAGGGGTGAAATGTCAATTTTTTCATAATTATTGCCACTTTTAAATTCCTTTTCAAGTACCAATTTCCCCTGAACATCATAAACTAAAAGCTTCATCTGCCCAAAATACGAAGTTGGATAAGCTACATTGGTTTCATTTCTAGCTGGATTAGGATATAGCGTAATGGATTCTTCAGGCAAATTATTGATATATTCATAAATGGTATAACTTTGATTTACCTGCAAATTGGTTTTTACTATTTTTCTGTGTTTTTTATTAGGGAAAATGACAACAATGGAATCAATAACCGTGTTGTTGCCAAGGCCAAATACCAGTGAAAAAGGAGCTTGCCCTGCTGCATTTCCCTGCCCAGCATAAACTTCACGGGTTTTAATGAGTTTGCCACTATAAACGACAACCCGAGCACCAATGCAACTTCCATTGGTTCCTCTTGCGGCTCTCAAATTTACAGTAACATGGTTTTTATTGTTGCCT
>Ga0163144_10019984_pt1 | contig 13430 bp, 7 predicted proteins | sample OliLak19BULKMAT1_FD_123175 | JGI IMG/M metagenome (GOLD analysis project Ga0163144, IMG submission 123175) | Freshwater microbial mat bacterial communities from Lake Vanda, McMurdo Dry Valleys, Antarctica - Oligotrophic Lake LV.19.BULKMAT1 | ecosystem: Environmental > Aquatic > Freshwater > Lake... | reverse complement strand
CTGCTGTTGCTGGTTTTGTTGATTACCCCCTTGGTTGCCGCCGCCGCCCCCTTGCCCCAACTGCGCCAACACGGGGACCGCTCCAAACGCGACGGGCAGGCGGACGTTGAGCGGCTGCTTGGTCGTGTTCTTGACGATCATCTTCGCTTCGCGCGATTGATCGGTGTGAATGTACTGCACTTCCAACTGGCCTGAGGACATGCCGCTGAAGAGTTCGACTTCGACCACCGGCTGCACCGCGGCAATGGGCTTCGCCGGCACTTTCGGCTGGGCCGCAAATGAGGCGGCAAACGAAAGACCCACCAGCGCGACCGCCGCGCAGCAACGTCCTAGACAATGAATTGATCGGCGCATGGCCATTCTCCAGAAAATACTCTGTTCCGTTCCGAAAAGATAAGACGACAAGCGGCCCCGTTAACCCGCAAATTCCCTGAGCGTAAGCCGTGGGTTACGGCGGACGGAAAAAGTTCAGTCGCCGAGGGATTATTCTTAGAATACTCAATCCGAGGCCAAAAACCAAGAAAATTCCCCCACCACGAGGCTATTTTACCACTGGGAGCAGAGCGGATTTCGCCGCCCTCACGCCAAACCTCCCCGGAATAGCGCGCTGTTCACCCCCGGTGAAGCGTGGATCGTCTTCAAATCAGGCCGTCCGACGCTACTTGCCGCTAGCCGTAAGTTCTTGCAGCGCTTCGATTACCTGAAGATTGTGGCCCTCCGCTTTGACCGCCTTCCAAACCTTGGCGATCATGCCGGCGGCATCGACCAGATAGGTCGAGCGTGCGATTCCCAGGCTCTTTTTGCCGTACATATTTTTCTCGCGCCACGCACCGTATTTTTCGGCCACCGCATGATCCGGATCGGCCAAAAGCGGGAAATTCAGCTTAAATTTGTCGCGAAATTTGCCGTGGCTGGCCGCATCGTCGGGACTGACCCCCAGCACGACGGCCCCGAGCTTGCCCAGTTCTTGGTGACTGTCGCGGAAACCGCACGCCTCGACCGTGCAGCCGGGCGTGTCGTCTTTGGGGTAAAAGTAGAGCACGACCGGACGACCTTTGAAGCTCGATAACTTCAATTTTTTGCCGTCATCGGCGGCGAGCGTGAAATCGGGGGCGGTGTCGCCAGGCGCAAGCCAATCGGACATTGTGAGAACTCCAGAAATGGTGTGAACCGTCGAATTGTTAGCATTGTCGCGGAAATGAGCGCCGCTGAGGCGGGCGGAGAATGTGAGCGAAGTATTGTAGCCAAATTGACAAAGCGGGTCACACGGTGCAATAACCGTAGCCTCCCATGCGACCTCTATGTAAGATACTAAATGAGCGACCGGCGACGAACCCCTGCTTCCCCGGCACTCTGATGGGACGGCACCGGCGGAGAGTGCGCAATTCTAGTCAGCTTCAACCCGCTTTTCCCGCCTCATTTATTGCAGCCGCACCTTCACCGCAATCGAGGTACACCCGCTTTGAGCATGCCATCCCCGAGTCGTATGCCGTCGCCCGACGATCAATCCGCACGGAGTTTGCGGTTGGCGATGTTAGCCGCACAGACGGCCGATGACAACCGTGCCCGCGAGATCGTCGTGCTGGATTTGCGCGGGATCACGAGCGTGTTTGATTTCTTTGTGATCGCCAGCGGAAGCAGCGTGCGGCAGTTGCACGCGATCGCCGACGACATCGAGCGGGCCGCGGGCGATACATTGGGAGAGCGGAAAATTGGGATCGAGGGTTATGCCGCGGGGGGGTGGTGCCTGATCGATTTTGGCGATGTGGTCGTCCATCTGTTCGACGACGACGCGCGCGAATATTACGGCCTGGAAGAGCTCTGGGGGACAGCCAAGCGAATTCCTTACCCGCCGTTGGGCGTGGCAGGCGAATCAGGGCGTTGATCGCGGGCCGCGGCCGCAAGGGACCGCGACCGTTATTTAGCCGTGCCAGCATTAATAACTAAGCTGGCATGAGCCCCGTCAGCCTACCCATGAAATACCGTGAGGCTTTGCAGAACACGGGTAGTAAGCTACCAGTGCCGCCCAAATTTCAACAGGCAGCTAGGCCAGCGGCGGATCTTAGCGCTTGAGCAGGGAAAGCTGCTCGGCCGGAGGCAGATTCAACTGCTTGGCCAATTCGTTATACATCTCGCGTTCGCGGACGTGCAGATCGCGCGGGTTAAAGTTTGAGCGTTTCGCTTTGTTGAGCGCTTCTTGCGCGGCGGGGAGGTTGTTGAGCTTGAAGTGGGCCACGGCCAAGTGGTAATACTTTAGGCCGGCGGGGATGAGCACCGCGTCTTGGAAATCCTTTAAGGCCGCTTCATATTTTCCGTCGAAGAGCGCGATCGTGCCGCGGGTATCGAGCAAATCCGATTGCGGGCCGAGAAAGCGGATCGATTCCTCGATATTCTTATAGGCTTCCGGCAGAATGCCCGGCTGGTTCTGGATGGCCAACAAATATGCCAAATTGTTTTTCATCTTGGCGGCAGTATCCAGATCGACTTTTTCGTCGGAGATGATCTGCTTGAAGAGATCGGCCGACTCTTTGAGCTTGCCTTGGACTTCGTAGATCTCCGCGCGGAGTGCCTTGATTTGGGGGGTTTCCGGGTTCTTGGCGCGTAAATTCTGGTACCAGCCGGCCAACATCTGGTAATAGGGCTGGAGTTTTTCTTCGGAGTATTCCACTTTGCGATAGCGGATTACCCCGGTGGCGTAGGAAATCACGGTCGGGATCAACTTAGGATCAGCGGCCAATTGATCGAAGAGCTTCATGCCTTGATCGAGATCGATGTAGCGGCCGATGAAACGGGCCAGATAGACGCGGCCCTCGCCCCCCATCTCGGCATATTCGCGATAGAGCTGCTCGGCCGGTTTGAATTGCTCCAACGACTCCAGCAAGAGCGCGGCGGCGAGCAGCCGGGGCGCCTCTTTTTGGCTCAGCGGCCGGACGCCGAGCGACTTGATCACCAGATCGGTCCCTTCCTTGATTTTTTTGGTTTTGATCAAGATCGTGGCCCTGAGGTCGACCGCCTCGGCGATGATTTTGGCCGTTTGGGGGTCGGTGCGACTGGCGTCCCTGATCAACTCTATATATTTGTTGAGATACAAATCGGCGTCGTTGTAACTTTCATTGGCGGCCAACATTTCTGCATACACAAAGTTCAAACGCGGCTCGACGGCCGGCTTGCTCAGCAATTCGTTCATGATGTCTTTCGCGCGGAGCAGATTGCCGGTGCGGTGTTGGAGTTGCGCCAATACGACTTGATCGGCGGTAGTGAGCGATCGCCGCGCGGCCAGGATCTCGAACAATTGAATGGCGCGGCGCATGCTGGCGGGCTCCTGGCGATTGGAATACAACGCGATTTGCAGCATCAAATCCTGCAGATCGATCTCGCCTTCAGTGTTATTGTCGAGGATCTTCACCGCCTCTAAGAATTTTTCATAACTCTGATTGCCATCTTTGCTCTCAATCGAAACGGTGGCGCGGTTTGCCCATTCCATGATTTTCTTGTTTTCCGGCTGCTTCGGATCTTTCTTGGCCAAGTCCTTGATCGTCTCGATTTCCTTCTGGGCCGTGCCCGTCAGTTTCGAGCGCATATAATAAACGGCCACCTGCTGTCTGACGACAATGCTCTCAGGATTGCTGGAGATCGCCTGGAGATAATGTTTTTGCGCGCGTTCCGTCAAGCCGAGCCGTTCGGCGCATTGCGCGATCATGAGATCGCGTTTGTCGGCCGGTGCCTTGGATTCAATCTCATCCAGCAACACCTCCGCCTCGGCGAGTTTATTTTGCTGCAACAAGCTTTGGGCCAATAACTGCCAGGCTTCGGAAATGGTGGCGTCGCGATTGACGACCGTGCGGAGCATTTCGATCGATTCGGGCGTTTTCCCGACGCCGCGGAGCGATTGTGCATACCAGTATTGCTCGGCGATTGACGCGTCTTCGGCCGGTTTCATTTTGTCGAGCAACGCGGCCGCTTCCGCCACGCGGCCCTCGCGAAGAAACGTATCGACTTGCAATTTTTCCAACTTGGCGTCCAACCGTCCGCCAAACCGCTCTAAGATTTCGTTGGCTTCTTTGGAGCGGCCCGTGTGCGCCAACAAGATCGATAAGTGCTTGAGGCGGTTTGGTTCCAACCCCCCTTTTTTGAGGGCGAATTGTAATTGTTCAATCGTGCCCGGGAGATCGTTTTGGAAATTGGCGACATCCGCCAAGAGCTTGTGAGGTTCCGGCCATTCAGGGCGGATTTTCAGCATTTTATCGGCCAATTCCTTGGCCTTGGCGAGTTTCTCTTGTTCGACTTTTGTCAATTCGGGCACTTTCCCCTGCTTGGGATCCACGCGGGGAATGTAGGAGAGGCGGACTTCCAAAAGCAACAATTGCGATTGTGCCTCGAGGGTCAGCGTGTTTTCGGGACCGGCGACTTTGAGGATCTCCGCCGTCAATTCGGCCATCGCTTCCGGATCGCTGGAATCGCGTAGCAAGTACAACAACAGCTTATAGGGACGGTGATCGGTGAGAGATTTTCCTTTGGCCGCCTGAGCGACGAGGAGGGCCTCGTCGCGCATCCCGAGCTGGTTGAAAATGCTCGCAATCAGCAGTTGCAGGTTCAACGCCTCATTCGGCTTCATCTGGCCTGCCTTATCGAGCATTTTCAGCAGGCCGGCTTTGCCTTCCGCGCCGCCGATGCGGGCCAAAGCGGCGGCTTGAATCTGGCTGATCGCGAACGAATCTCGCACCGCCGCGGGGGCCGTTTGCAATTCGGCCAAGAGTTCCTGCGGTTTACTCTCGCGGGATTGAATGTCGGCCCAGGTTTGCCACAGCGAAATATTGTCAGGTTGGGCGTCGCGTTGCTGTATGATTTGCGCCAAGGCCGAGGCGACGTCTCCTTTCCGCGCCGCCACCGCGGCTTGGATGCCCGCTTGATCGGATTTGGCGAGAACGCTCTCGGGCAAAGCGGACAGATCGGCCACCATGGCATCGACTTTGGCCCAGTTGCGTTGCTCTTGGGGGAGCTGCAGTTGCTCGTTGATGCGAATATCGAGCAGTGGCCGCCAGAGTTGCGGGATTTGATACAACCGTTCGCCGGGTAAACTGGCGGCGACGGTCTCAAAGTCGGCTTGGGCCTCGCGGATTTTCCCCAGCTTCATGTTCAGTTCCGCCAGTTCGAGGCGGGTTTCCGGATTCGTGGGATCGCCGTTTTTTGCTTGTTCATAAAACTTCTTCGCTTGATCGAATTCACCCAGATTGCGATAGCAGCGCGCGATCCAAAGGTCGGCGCGGTTCAAATCTTGCTTATCGCTGAGCTTGGATTTCACCGTCGTGAGCGCCTGAAATGATTCAGACCACTTTCCTTCCATCGCCAGCAAAACACCTTCGTACAATTGCAGTCGCTCGACCGGCACCTGCTCTAATTTGCGAAAGAGATCCAAGGTCTCGCGCGCGGCCGCGATATTGATTGGCGGCTGCAAGTACATGTTGAACTGCATAGAGAGTAAAATCGCATCGTTGGGATCGACCTTTAATCCGTCCTGAATCGCCTTGTGCGTTTCAGCGGCTTTTTTGAGATAGGAAAAGGTTTCGGCGTGTCGAATATAACCGCGGACATCTTTGGGATAGAGTTCGCGAAGTTTTTGCGCCACCGTTTCGGCTTCGTCCAGCTTGCGGTCATTCATCAAGTAGCCCCACTTGGCCATGAGCAAATCGGCGTCATCCGGCGCGATGGCGAGTCCTTTGGCCAAAACTTGTTTGGCCCGCTCCGCATTGGCGGCATTCGCCGAATAATAGCTCCAATAACGAAAGGCTTCGATTAAGGCTTTGTGATCTTGCTGGTGCCGCCGTTCCAACTCCAGCATGACTTTATCCGCCAGTTGCTCGTTCTTGTTTTCGCTGCGGAGCGTCATCGCCAATTGCAGATACGGCGTATAATTTTCGAGCTTGACCTGCGGTTCTCCGGTAAACGATTCCGACTTCAAGTCCAAGCCGAGCAACTTGGCGTTGAGATCGATGACTTTTGCCGCGTCTCCTTTGATGGCCGCGATTTGGGCTTGATGCGCGAAGGCGTCCGGCGGCAATTTTCCTAATTTTTGCAAGGCGTCGAGCTGCTGCTCGGCATAAGCGATTTCACGGTACTTCAACGCCAATTTGAGAAACTCCAACCGCGTTTCCGTATCTTCCTCGTTGAGTTGGATAATTTTGGCATAAGTCGCGAAAAGCGACATGATGTGATCCCGTCTAGGCGCCTTTTCGCTTAAGTCCTTGCGAATTTTGCCGAGCTGCACATAGGCGTCGTAATCTTTCTCGCGGACTTTGACGTACCGCGAGATCAATTTTTGCGCTTCTTCAAGCTTTTTGACTTGCGCTTCGAGCGGCTCCTGGGTCATCGTCTTGGCTTGTGCATATATTTCTTTCCCCTGCTCAAACCAATTTTCGGCGTTCTTCTCGACCTGATGCGCGTGGATGAAATACACCCCCACGCTCATGACCAGAAATCCGACCACCAGCGACAATGCCAATTTCCAATTCAAACGCTTCATGGACCCGATCCTTTATGTTGCCAATTTCCGCAGGTTTCTCAGGTTGCTGACTGTTGTACGCCGCCACGCGCGGCGGGGTTCAATCCCCTTGGGGACCAAGCAAACGCAGCACCAGGGTGCGGCGCTAATACGTCAGCGCCGCTCTTGCCCGATTGCGGCAGCCTTGCCCGGATTCAGTCCGCCGGCCGCATTCTGCGGCTTCCTAGAAAGTTCACTGGCAAAATTTCCGCCATCTCCAGCGGAGGCGGCAGGCACGCAGTCACCTTGTCCTGCGCAAACCTTCGCTGGTCTCAAACCGCATTGAGCGGCGCTTCTTTTGCCTAAGGAAAGCCCGCAACTGAAAAGCATTTCCGCTAGCGGATTCGCATCAATCACAAAATCAGCGAAGCGCGACTCCCTCAATTCCTGAATCATTCATTGTATTTTGCTACCAGGCACCGTCAATCTAGCGAAACAATCTACCTGAACACAAAAATGGTAAAATGGGCAATTTGCGCGTGATTATTCTCATAGGTTCTTCGGAATCGGTTTAACTTCTTCTTTCCGCTTTGCCGATTATTTAGGCTGCACGGTCTGGGAAGACTTTGCGGGGGTCGGGATCTGCCGGAATGATCCGGGAAGCAGCAATCCTATCCTCGCGGCTCGTGATTCCTTTGTAGGACGGGTTTCCATGCCAACTTGGGTAAACCGATTCATGCGACACGCACTCGGGCTATTTCTTTGCCTTTCACTCGCCGGTTGCGCGCAAATGCATACCGAGCCGCCCCCACTGCAAGGCCCGATCCTGGATAACGACACCGCCGCGATTCCGATCGGCCGGGAGTTGGACAAACTATCCTTACCTCCCTATGTCATTGAACCGCCGGATATTCTGCTGATCGAATCGGTTCGGATCGTTCCCAAATCCCCCTTCCGCATTCGTCCCCTCGACGCGCTGCAAATCATCGTCGAGGGAACGCTGCCCGAACAACCGATCAATAATATCTTCATTGTCGATCCGGGCGGAGCGGTCAATTTGGGGCCGACCTACGGCAAAGTATCGGTCGGCGGCTTGCCGTTGGAAGAAGCGACCGAGGCGGTCGAACGCTATCTTCGCCGCACCTTGCGCGAGCCGCAAGTCTCGCTGACATTGGCCGAAGCGGCCGGTTTGCAGCCGATCACCGGCCAACATCAAATCGCACCCGACGGCACGGTCAATCTCGGCACTTACGGCAGCGTGCCAATCACCGGATTGACGATCCCCGAAGCGACCAAGCGAATTGAAGAGTACCTGGCGGAGTATTTGGAACAACCCAAAGTCTCGGTCGATGTTTTCGCCTATGCGAGCAAGAACTATTATGTGATCACCTCGGGAGGCGGCAACGGCGACAACATCCAAAAGTTTCCGATCACGGGGAACGAAACCGTCCTCGACGCGATTACCAACATTCAAGGGTTGTCGCGTTTATCGAGCAAGAATATCTGGATCGCGCGCCCCGCGCCGGGAGTGGACGGCTGCGATCAAGTTCTGCCCGTGAAATGGGATGCCGTCGTGAGAGGGGCGAAAACGGCCACCAACTATCAAGTTTTGCCGGGTGATCGGATCTTTATCGAGGAAGATCATCTGGTCGCCACGGATTCGATGTTGGACCGTTTTATCAATCCATTTGAACGGATCCTCGGGTTTGGTTTGCTGGGGGTCAACACCACGCAAAGCATGCAGCGCTTTCCCGGCGGTTTCCGCAGTCGGTAACCGGTTGCCAAGCGGCCGTGCCGGGCAAACGGTCAAGACCGCGATTTTCTGCTAAAACGCGGGAAATTGCCAATGCGTGACCGCTGCCGCCCCGCGGGTTGTATAATATTAAGGAGCCGGTTGAGGAACTCGTTCGCAGCCGCATTCAGTATTCAGTTACTCCAACGACGGCGGACAATTTGTCTTTTGCAAGTGAGGTTCTGATGCGTTTACCAAACAAACTTTTGATCGGCCTGGCGGCGTGGTGCTGGTTCGCGGCTGCCGCGCCTGTTACGGCGCAACCGCCGTTTGCCAATTCGGGGCCCACTGCGCCGCGGCTGAGTCCGTATTTGAATCTGTTGAATCAAAATACGCCGGGCGTTTCCAACTACTTCACGTTGGTCAAACCGCAATTAGACGCGCAGCGCCAATTTCGCTCGCAGCAACAGCAGATCTCGCAGTTGCAGCGTTCGCGGAACACCGGCATTTCGCCGCGCGGCTCGAACGACATCCGCGCCACCGGCCACGACACGACCTACATGAATTATTCGCACTATTATCAATTTCCCGGCCGGCGTTAAGCCGCGCGGGGGTCGGCGAAAATTGTGTGATGCTACGGCGGCCGACCGGCCGCCTATTTCTTGCGCGTAGCCGGCGAGAACCGCCGCTGGGACCATGCACTCCTCCGCCGCACTTGATCCGCCGGAACAACGCCGCTTCGCCGTCGAAGTGGTCCGCGCGTTGCGCGCGAAAGGGCACGCGGCCCTCTTCGCCGGCGGCTGCGTGCGCGATCAATTGCTGGGCCACGCCCCGACCGATTACGACGTCGCCACCGACGCCGCGCCCGAGCAAATCCGCGCGCTCTTCGGCCCCCGCCGCACCTTGCCGATCGGCGCGGCCTTCGGCGTGATCGCCGTGGTCGGGCCGAAGCCGGCGGGGATCGTCGAAGTCGCCACATTCCGCCGCGACCTTGGTTACTCTGACGGCCGCCGTCCCGACGCCGTCCAGTTTTGCACTCCGGAACTCGACGCCCAGCGCCGCGACTTTACGATCAACGGCATGTTCTTCGATCCGTTGGCCGACCGGGTCATTGATTATGTGGGGGGCCAGGCCGATCTGGCGGCGGGGATCATCCGCGCGATCGGCGAGCCGGCCGAGCGGTTCGCCGAGGACCAACTGCGGCTACTCCGCGCGGTCCGCTTCACGGCTCGCTTCGGCTTTCAACTCGATCCGCGGACGCAAAGGGCAATCGCGGAATTGGCCCCCAAAATCGTCAATGTCAGCGCCGAACGGATCGCGGCGGAACTCCGCGCGATGCTGGCACTCCCCCGCCGCGCCCAGGCCGTCACGCTGCTACGAGAGACGAACTTGTTAGACGCGATCTTTTCCGAATGGCCGCAATACTTGGCAAAACCCGGCGGCGAAGCGGCCTGGAAAACGACGTGCGGCCAGCTCGCCGCGTTGTCCGCCGCTTCGTTCCCGTTGGCGCTAGCCGTGTTGTTGGCACCGTTGTCGAATGATACGGCTTCAACGCTGAGTGTCGCCGCGCGCGAAACGGCCCGCAAGATCGGCAAACGATTGAAACTTGCCAACGACGAGATCGATTCCATTGAGTGGCTGCTCGAGCATACGCATGATTTGAACGACGCACGAAACCAAAAATGGTCTCGGCTGCAGCCGCTGCTGATCCATCCCTGCGCGGCCGAGTTGGTTGACTGGCACATGGTAAGCGGCGCGCTTCAAGCGGCGGACGACGCCGAGTTTTGCCGCCAAAAACTCGCCCTCCCCCGCGCCGCGCTCGATCCGCCGCCGCTGGTCACGGGCCGCGACTTGATCGCACGCGGCCTCAAACCGGGCGAGGAATTTGCCCGCCTCCTCGCCGCCGCACGCGCTGCGCAACTCGACGGCGAGGTGAACAGCACCGACGAAGCGCTCGATTTATTAGCGCGAATGAAGGAAGGGAGGCTGGAGTAGGGAAACGATGAACGATGAATTAAGAAGGCGGCTTACCACAAGTTTGTTAGCCAGAATTGCATTTTCCACTTCATCATTCATCGTTAAATCGCCACCTTTTCCCTTCGCATACAATTCCGCATTCCGCAATCATCCTTTCCCCCCTCTCCCCATGATGCCCGACACTGTCATCCTCCTCTCCATCCCCGGCCTCCGCGAAAGCGATCTGGCCCTGATGCCCCACTTGCGCCGCCTGACCGAGCATGGCGATAAAACCGCGCTGGTCGCCAGTTTTCCCGCGGTGACTTGTTCGGTCCAGGCCTGCATGACCACCGGACAATTGCCGCGCAAGCACGGCGTGATCGGCAACGGTTTCTATTGGCGCGAAAAACGGCAGGTGGAAATGTGGACCGCGTGGAACGACGTGATCGAATCGCCCCAAATTTGGGATATCCTCGGTCAGCATGACGCCAGCATCGTCACCGCCGTTTGGTTTCCGCTGCTGAGCAAAGGGGCCGACGCCGCGCTGATCTGCACACCCGCGCCGATTCATAACCCCGACGGCAGTGAATCGCTCTGGTGCTACACGCGGCCGACGGAGTTGTATGGCGAGCTGCGCGACGCGTTGGGGCATTTTCCGCTCAAGCATTTTTGGGGTCCGTTGGCGAACATCCAATCGACCGCCTGGATCGCCAAATCGGCGCAGTTCTCCGCGGCGCGTCATCAGCCGCACTTCTTTTACATCTACTTGCCGCATCTCGACTACGCCGCGCAAAAGTTCGGACCCGACAGCCCGCAAGCCCTCGCCGCCTGCGGTGAACTCGATAACGTCCTGGGCGAATTGACCGCCGCGTTCGCCGCCGCCTATGAGCAAGTCAGCGACGAACGCCCAACGCCGCCGCTTTACATCGTCGCCAGCGAATACGTCATCACGCCCGTCACGCACGTCAGCTATCCCAATCGCGCGCTCCGCGCGGCCGGATTGTTGCAAGTGCGCGATGTCGCAGGGACCGAGGAACTCGATCTTGAACGAAGCGCGGCCTTCGCGATGGTCGATCATCAGTTCGCCCACGTTTTTGTGCGCGACGCCGATGCGGCCGTTTGCGAACAAGTCCGCGCGATCTTTACCGACTCGCCTGGCATTGCCGAAGTGCTGGTCGGTCCCGAGCGCGCCAAGTACGACATTGATCACCCCCGCGCGGGCGAGGCGCTGCTGATCAGTTCGCCCGAGAGTTGGCAGGCGTATTATTGGTGGCTCGACGATGCCCAGGCCCCGCGCTACGCGCGGACGGTCGATATCCACCAAAAGCCGGGCTACGATCCGGTGGAGCTCTGTTTCGATCCGGCGACGCGGAGCATTCCGCTCGACGCGACGCTAATCAAAGGCTCACACGGCGCGCCGCCGCGCGAGGCGTGGCAGCGGGGGGTGATCCTGACGAGCATGCCCGGCGTCCTCGAAGGTCCGCCGATGATGGACACCGATGTATATGAATTGGTGCTAAGACAGTTTGGGATTTAACGCGGCACGATAAAGTACGTCCCCACGTCCCGTGGAGATCGTCAAGTAAATCGCTCATAACTTCTCATGCACTCAGGTTCGATCGAGACGACCGGACCTACTTTAGATCGCGATTCGTCACTTCGCCGGCACGATATCGAGCAACCCGATGTCGATATATTGTCCGCCGGTCGTCTGCTTGCAATGGATAGCCAGCGTAACTTTGGTTCCCGGTTTGAGGAGTTTGGCCGCTTCCGCCGAGAGGGGAATCGCCGTATAGCCGGTGGTCCAGCCGCTGAACTCGGCCGCTTTGACGCCGTTGATGTAAATTACAGTATCTTCGTCGTGGTGGATTTTCAGGAACGGATCGCGCAAGGCCTCCGCGGGGAGTTCGACGACGCGGCGGAGCCAAATGTCGTTGGTCTTCCATTCGGTGCGAACCACGGTGCCGGGCGTCATCGCGGTGCCAAAGCCGCCTGGGCCGCTCGACCATTTGCTGTCGTCGAAGTCGGCTTTTTCCCAACCGTCGGCCGGTTTCTCGGTCGTGTAGCGCCAGGTTTGGGCCTTCTCTTCGGAGGTCGGCAGGATTGTAATCAGCTTCGGCGGCGGTTCATACAACCGCTTGTGCAGTTTGACCATCTCGGGCGAAATCTTTTTCACCGCGCGGTCATAGGTCATTAGCCCGTTGACTTCGACTTCGACGTCGGTCGTTTGCGTATAGATGGCGGCCGAAAGCCCTTCGCCGATCAGTCCGCGAAGACGATGCACCAGCGGCGCGTATGCGGCGTTGAGCGATTTCTCGTCCGTGAAATTCCGATAACCCCAGTTCGCTTTGTCGTTGACCCAAACGTGGTTCTCGACCGGCAAGCCGAGGCCGCCGTATTCCCCCAACACGCTCGCCCGTTTGGATTCGAGCCGCGGCATACCCGGACCGGGATAGTTGTGCATATCGACCATGTCCCCTTCGTCCCGGTCGCTCCAACCGCTAGGGCCGTCAACCAACCGGGTGGGATCGAGTTCTTTAGTCCAGGCGAGGATTTCGTTGGTCTTGAATTGCCCCCAGCCTTCGTTAAACGGCACCCAGACCACAATCGCCGGCGAGGTCCCCAGCGCCTTGACGATGCCCGACCATTCGCGGCGATAATTGGCCTCCGATTCTTCCGAGCGTTTCATGTCGGGATCGTTGGGGCCGATCGAGCGGTCGCCGCTGGGCATGTCTTGCCAGACCAGCAAGCCGAGTTTGTCGCACCAGTAATACCAGCGGGCCGGTTCGACCTTGACGTGCTTGCGGGCCATATTCATGCCATAGGCCTTGGTCACTTCAATGTCGTATTTGAGCGCCTCGTCGGTCGGGGCCGTGTAGAGTCCGTCGGGCCACCAGCCTTGATCGAGGGGGCCGAATTGAAAGAGGGGCTGATTGTTGAGGAACAGCCGATTCACGCCGGCGGCGTCTTTTGCGACGGCGATTTTGCGCATGCCGAAGTAGCTTTGGACGCGATCGTCCGCAATGTTCTTTCCTTTAGGCGATAAGAAAATGTCCAAATCATACAGGAATGGCTGATCGGGAGACCAAAGTTTTTGGTCGGGGATTGCGATTGTGAGTGGTTGACCCGCCGCACCATCTGCGGTGGCAACAGTTTGACCATCGGCCAGCACTTTCACATGCAGTTCCGCATCGCCAGCGGGCTGCGCGAGTTCGGCGGCGATTTGCACCGTCTTCTTATCAATGTCAGGCGTGATTTTCAGAT
>Ga0163144_10019982_pt1 | contig 13431 bp, 10 predicted proteins | sample OliLak19BULKMAT1_FD_123175 | JGI IMG/M metagenome (GOLD analysis project Ga0163144, IMG submission 123175) | Freshwater microbial mat bacterial communities from Lake Vanda, McMurdo Dry Valleys, Antarctica - Oligotrophic Lake LV.19.BULKMAT1 | ecosystem: Environmental > Aquatic > Freshwater >... | reverse complement strand
GGGATGCTGAGTAGCCTCTAGCTAGTAGCAAGTTAGCTAGCTTAAAAGTGCACAGTGCAATCTGGGAATGTTTTTGAACGTTTTTGCACCACTGAATTTTAACATGGTGTTGTCAGCGAAAACAACAGCATGAGGGTGCAGTTTGAGCAGCAAACCGGGACTCATTGGCTCCATCATTGGTCACCGCATCTCATGCAAAATGTCTTGCCTACATGCCAGAGGCACAGGTTCTGCTGTGACATGTCCTCAATTGATTTTTTGCAGACAGTCATGGCCAAAAAACGGCATTTTGTGGGTTTCAACCATGATCCACCCAATGAAAGACCATCAAGGACATCTCAAGCTTGTTGGAGCTGCATTCGGTGTGATGAGTGTGCTTTGAGTGGGTCGTCCAGCTTGAAAGTGCCCCAGTCGTTAGCTAAAAATGGCAGAAGTTTTGCAGCTTTGTGACCCGGCAACACCGTGGAAGTGTTGTTTTTGCCCATCAACATCGTGTCAAATTTCAAGTCATGTTAAATTGCTGAAAAAACTGGGCGAGAACTCGCTGTGTGTTGTCAACTGGAAGGACCCAAAACTGTCAATGCAGTGCTGCCAGCAGTGGCAGCAGCAGATGGAACTGATCAAACTGAGCACATCAATGCACAATGTTGTTCAAATGGCTGTGATGGAGTTGTGACTGTCAAATCTGCTCATTTTACACAACAATTTTTGCTTTTGCAAGGCCATCCAATGTTCATCCCACAGCATTGCCAAAATGTTGGTCACTTGGGTCGAAAACATCCTGATTTCGCATCTGCCGTGGTGACCAAAGGTGTTGCTGTCATGTCTCACAGTTGAACCGATGCAAAGGATTGTGTTGTGTGAGTCTGCACACATTCAAAAGAAAAATGCTCAGATTGCTGCCTTGTCTGCAATGTTGCTGCTGCTAGATGCTAGCTGCCATTGACAAACAAAGCTCACAGAAGGATTGTGAAGGAGGAAGCTTTTGAAGGTTGCTCATGTTGGTCAACTCTGACAAGCTCCAAAGCTTTAGATCCAATTGTTGTCTGGTGTTGTTGAGCATTCAAACAGCCAATCATTGGAATTGGAGAGAAACTGGCATGAGGTGTGAATGTTGATGGGAATTGGGGTCCAATGGCAAACCAAAAAGTCGCATGTGGCACCACTCTTGCCAGTCACTGTTCTGCTTTGTGAACAAAGTTATGTTTCCAGGTCCACTAGGCTTATTCTAATTCAAGTGCACTCCATTGTTTGCAATGAAAATATGATCATTGCAAAAGAAAAAAGGCATTTGCACAAATTTGCGCATCTCTGTGAAACCAAACAGCAACACATTGATCTGAGTCGTTGTGTTCCACATTTTTAGTTTGTCGTAACAGAAAGCAAAGGATGAGTTGTGAGAAGATGTTTTGGAGTTTGATATGTTAGTGGCTGAAGGAGAGTGGGATGGTGACAAAATAAAGGGAGCCAAAGAAGTGGAGCAAGCATGCACATGGCACTTCAGGTTGGAATCGCATTTGGAACATGTGTGCGTGCTTATGACAACTCGTGACTTAATGTGGTCGACAACGGTAGTGTTATTTTAGTACCATACTGTGTTATCCTACAGTACAGTAGGATACGGCGAAGATCCAAACAACGACAACAGACCATCCACCCCACAATGAAACGCATCAGAGTCTATCTCACATGCAGTAACCCTTCCTTGGCAGTTGGCCCCCTCCTATTGCGTCCAGAGCGGATCGAAGTGTGGTCGGCACGCTGCGAGCACTGGTAATGCTAGGATGTGGAATGCCCCTCTATCTTACAGACAAGAAGGAGCAGGAGCTTCTTCAAGTGTGATTTTCTACCTGCTGCCATTGCTGCTTCTCTCAACGACGACTACGCTAGTATCCGGCACCTCTCCAAATCCTGACAATCCACAACATCACTATGCTCATAATAGATGGCAAACCGTGTTTCCCGATACACAAAAGGTCATCCCCTTGTTTGGAGCCGACGGTCCTCGATGGCGATTGGATTATGAAGACACTTTAGAAGAAGTAGTAACCAAAACAACTGCTGTTATCCCACAAAACTTGACGGCCCGAGTGCCCGGAGATGTCGTGAGTGATTTGATGCATAATGGCCTTATTCGCGATCCCTATTTTGATGGAAGTCTGTGGGAAGACCAAGATCTTTGGTTGGGTCCTCAATTGCAAGACGCAACTACTACGGCTCGTGACAACCACAAAAAGCCGTTTGATCCCTGTCAAAAAGAACAAACCCGAATTTGGACCTATTCGACGGACTTTGAATTGGATACTTCTAGGAGTAGTGGAGAAAGCAACTACTCGTGGCACTTGGTCGTAGAAAGCCTGCAAATGGGGGCCCCACTGCATTGGAATGGAGTCCTTTTGGGGACCATTACGGATCAATTTTTGCGGTACTCTCTCCCCGTCACGGCCGCGCATCTCCAAAATCGCCTCCAACACACACTATCCGTTGTCTTTGATCCCTCCATCGAGACAGACGGCAGATTCATGGCGTGTGCGGGAGGATGGGATTGGGCACCCTACACTCTGGCGTGCGATGCTCAAGGACGACGGATCTTTACGCGAGGCATTGTGGCGCCCCTGTATTTGATGGCCGTCGATCAATTTGCCATTCATCATGTGGTTCCCAAAGTGTATCCCAAAGTGTATCCCCACAACAACAGCACTAATAAAGACAATCATGACAATCATGATTTATTCAAGGTCCTTGTGCAAGTTCATTTGGAATTTCCGGCTCGATCTCATCAAAACAGTGCCACACAGTATTCCCTCGTCGCGACATCTGATTTTACAACGGGTCCTCCACAAATGGTACCGGTAGTACCACCCACACCAAATGGCACGGACCAAGACGCCATTGTCACCTTTACCATGATGGCATCTCGGGATCAAGTCGAATTGTGGTGGCCCAATGGTATGGGTGCTCAGCCACTGTATCAGATCCATGTGGGGATTCAAAAGCAACAACAACAGCAGCAACAGCAAAATCAAGAATTGTTGATGGATTCCGAGAGGAGGAGGACGAGGTCTCTGATAGCAGGCCATGAAAAGAGTAAGCATGAGGAGCAAGATACGAATAGGAGTATGATGTGGATCTCCAAGCGCATTGGCTTTCGAACCTCGGCGATTATCACCACAAACGAGACAGAAACAGAGACCAAGAATGGTAGCGAGCACGACGATGATGACGATGATGGCACGGGAATGCACGGCATGTATTTACGAATCAATGGCGCATTGGTCATGGCACGGGGAGCCAACATCATCCCGGCAGATCAATTGGAGGGACGATATTCCTTCGACAGTCTGGATATCAACGATTTAACCTACAGGACCGTAGTCGAATCGGCCGCTGCCGCTCGAATGAATATGATTCGAGTCTGGGGTGGAGGAAAAGTATTACCACAAGCCTTTTACGATGCTTGTGATGAGTATGGGATATTGGTCTACCAAGATCAAATGTTTGTCGAGGAGGGGAATCACGGACCCTCCCAAACGGTTACCATCCGACAAGAAATCCAACACGCTGTCCGATCGTTGGCATCCCATCCCAGCATTGTCATTTGGAATGGATGCAATGAATGCCAAGTCGTCATGGGTACGGAAAGTGAAATCTACGCAACCTTTGTATTGCAAATTGTGGCCCAAGAAGACGATACTAGGAGCATCTGGCCTAGCTCACCCTCCATGTATGGTTGGAAGACGGGCGTGAACAAGTACGATAGCAAACCCAATGGCAAGCCGTTGGCGACGCGCAATCCATCGGACCATAAAGGGGCGCCCAAGCTGGAGAGCCACGGTCCCTATCAGCGGGCCTTTTCCAAAACCTTTCCCGGTGTGAATGGGGTTGATCAACATTTTCCCTATCCCTCACAGCCCAACAAATTCAACCAAGCACCTATAGGACCCGAGCATGCCAACGTCTTTGCGTCCGAGTTTGGCTGTTCCGTCTGGTCGTCTTTTGAATCGGTGGCCAATACTCTCCGTCCCGAACATTGGGGATTACACGGCGGAGCGCCTCCCGACAAATGCCAGCATCTGGTCGGCATTGAAAATGTCTGCGAAGGCTCCAACGTGATGGCACAACGCAATTATCCATGTGATACTATGGTGGAGGGATATTTTGGAAACGCTACATCTCTCGATAAAGTCGGAGAAACTGCGTTCCAAGCGCAGCTTTACCAATGTATGATGGGACAAACATTGTGGATGAAAGGCGACATTGAAATGCGTCGATCCGAAAACTCATTTGGAATTTTAGTATGGCAGTTGAACGAGAACTGGCCCACCGGAGGCTGGGGCTTGCTAGAGTATTCATCGACGCTCCCGGGACAAATGGTAGGAGGACGATGGAAGCCCCTTATGCATTTGCTAGGCAGTACATTATTGGCTGACGTCTTTGCGGCATGTGGAAGAAACAATAACTGCTACGTTCGTAATGATGGAGTGGATCCAGTCAACGCGACTGTTGCTTTGGAAGCTTGGAATATTAAAGGATCTAGGAACCGATGCTCGGTTGCAACGCACGTCTTCAATACAAGCCTACCAGGTGGAATCTCAGCGACAACACGCTTTCAAGCCCCCCGAGAATGGACCTCCAATGAGTTTGACACCATTATCCTGCGAGTGACGGATGCAAAGTCTGGATCTACTTTGATGGCAGACAGTGCCTTCTTGTGGGGGCTACCGAAATCCATCCCAAATCTAATGACGACGAGAGTCTCTGTTACCATTCATTCCATCGAGGCCAGCGCTGACAAGTCATCAGCGATAATATCGCTTTCGAGCGACGCCTTAGCACTCTATGTAGTGCTGACCACGCAAGCGCCTGGTCGCTTCGACGAAAATGCTTTTGTCCTACGGGCTAACGAACGGAAAGTGATATCATTTGTGTCGCTGATCAAAGGTCGCGAGGTGGACATGGATCTACTTACAAAGAGTCTTCGAGTAGAGCATCTAGGCCACTACTTCCAGTAATTTGAATAAGAGCGACGGGGCGCACGGCTGGGGCATAGGACACGCACGACCTCAATTTTCGAGCCGCCCATGTGTCTCACCGTCGTTTTCCGCTGGTAAACCAAATCACACTGCTATCAACTTTGTCCCCAGCATAACTGGTATTCCAATTCGAGGTTCCAAAATCGAGGATCTGTGTGACGTGGTGTCGACGATGCTACTCCTGCGAATGCCGAACTTCTCTTGAAGCGGGGGGCACCGAGATCGGTAGAGACTGGATGACAAATGGTTTAGTTTGTGCTCACAACAGGTTGCCGATGTCTTAAGTTTCGCCAGCGCTGAGGCCTACAGTACCGCAAACAGTCCTCTTGGCGGGAGAATGCCTCTTGCGTGGGTCATCTTCACTGGTGTTCGTCGTTGCGGACTAATCGGGTTCCTCATCTGCAAAGGAGATCGCCATGTTGTCCTGGTTCTAAGTGAAGCTGAAGTGCAATGGATGTGACGTCTTCCGGCCATTCCCCGGTCTTGAGATCGAATTTCTTATAATGATCTTTGGAACTTTCATCTTCACTCGTTTGAAATGTGGGAGCGCACCGTCAGTCTAAAAAATCCTTTGCAACTCAATGAGCTCATGGCAGTTTTTGCAGCATAAGTCAAGACCAAATACCTGTCACTGACTTTAGACATCACCATTAATTGAATGCTCAAGAATGCAAAAAAACTCACCCTAAGAGTGGATCTCTTTGGGTAGAGAGAGCCTTCCAAATGGAATATGACCTCAGGTTTATCTAGTAGCCTTCCAACTAAACTCACCCAAAATGCGTATTCCTTCCCCTAGTTGAGACTGGCTCCTCACCCTAGCTGCTGCTGTTTTCCAAAAGGATCTTTGTCCCTTGGTGTTATAATTGGCTTTGCCCATTGGCTCACTGTTGCACTTTTTTCTGTGTAATCTCTGACATGTGCTAATATGTTACCATTAGCCTTAGGAACATAATTCGCTTTGTCCTTTGGCTGACTTTTGTCATTATTCCCCTTTTTATTTGGAATAAAAAGATCATCTAAAAGCTCATTTCATCCTTCCTACCACAAGCAGCAGAAACTGGCAACTAGCGACACAACACAGCAAATTAAAAACACTCATTTGCCATGCAACTGGCTGTGCATGTTGACTACTAGCATGACTTTGCCATTTTTAGTCACTTTGACATTTTCAATCCCTGTTCCATTCCTCCGCTTGCCTACCACCATGCTGCGCTAAAGATTGAGCTCTGCATGCAAAACTAGCGTTGTTGCCAGCATCTCTTGGTTGATGGCCACATGCCGCTCTCGTCCGCTGCTTGATCTGTGGATGAGACTTGTGAGTGCCTCTTGGGCCAATGACTTCAAGTTTCCTCATCTGCCAGTCAAACCCTTGCAACAACTTTCTCTTGTTTCTCTCTTGGATGGAGTGCTTCATGTGCAGTTCTTTCATGAGCTGTCATTGGGAATCCACCCTCTGGCAGTTCATTGTGTGATGTGAATGATGTCAGCACCAAGTGAAGGTTGTTGCATTTTTTCTGGTGCTTCCTTCAAGCTTTTTTCTCTGTCAAGAGTCAATCTGTGTTCAAAAAACATCCCAACAGTGCACAACTTTGCTACCCTTGGCAAAGCGTTTTGCTTTCCACCCTTCTCATTTGAAGTGAATGTTTTTCTGTTTTGTTTTTCAAATCGCTAAGCTTGACAATGGTGGTTCATGGTCCTCTTGGGCAATGTCAATGTGTAAAGCAGATTGGTGGAGGATTCAAGCTAAGCCACTTCAGGCTGTGATTGCCCCTCAGCATCACAACAGTGCTTTCGAATGTTGGAGCTGCAACAATTGTGCATCATGCTGGGTGTCAAACCAAAAGAGGGGTAACATTTGATCACAAGGTCCTCTCTTGATTTCTGTTCTAAAAGCTGAGTGTCTGCACCAATTAACCCCTGCAAGCAACAACTTTGTGGCATGACACAACAGACCAAAGATGATGGCAAAAGCTGACAGATGCAACTGCTCAGGTGGTTCAAGTGGTGCATGTGAAACACAATTAATTAAATCATCATCTCACAATTCACTGCTTTGGCAGAAGCCATGATTGACATTCTCAGACACATTTCAAGGTCTTGGGACTTGTTGCCAACGATTCCAATGAGACAATCTAGCCCAATGCTGCAACTTGTCTCTGCAGTCGCATGATTGCAGCAATCCAGCACCTTCAACAAAAACTGGTTTTTCTGATTGAGGTTTTTTTTTTTGCCATGTGCAGCTAACAAAATGCTAAAACTGAACACCAAAAATGGAGAGTGCGGGAATTGAACCACTGTCTGGGAGCTTGAAAGATGTGCTGTTCTTGATGCAATTGTTTGAAGAGACTCACCACGAGCTAAACGAAAGCACAACTGTTTCAACCCATGGAGCATCTGAGGGCATGTGGCATTGTGAGGCAATTTGTGGGTCAGCTAGCTTCCATGCCTGCAAGGTTTGCCTCCTCATCCATTCAAATTCAAACAATGGATGGACCTTTGAATGACAATGATGATCATTTTTGTGGTTTGAGACTGAGTTTGCGTTCAAACAGACAACTTGTCTGACATTCAGTTTTAAGTAAAGTTTCTGCTAAATCTCCCATTTAAGGGGGGAAAGGAGAAAAGGGAAAAGGCAAAAAAAAGAAAAGAAAAAAGAAGAAAAAAAAAGAAAAAAGGCAAAAAAAAGAAACAAAAGGAACTCCTTTCAGAAGCTCAAGAGGCTTGAATGAAGAGGGCAAAAAGATGGAGAATATGGGAATCGAACCTATTAGGTGGCACAACTTTTAGTACTTTGAAAGGTTTAGGGTTAGGGTTTGAGGTTAGACACAGAAAAAAGAAAAAGAAAAGAAAAAAAAAGAACTGTAAAAAAGCAAAAGAAAAACCTTCTTTTCTATTTTTTTAGAAGCAATAAATACAAACAATGCCTTTTTGTCATGAATAACAAAAAGGTCATAAAGAGTACGGGAATCGAACCCGTGACCTCATGCATGCTAAGCATGCGCGCTACCAACTGCGCCAACTCCCCACTCTTCTCAAATGTCTCAGTTGACTGACGTGGTGATCGGATTAGCAGTACACAAACTTGTATTTGCTTTTCAAGTTCTTGGGTTCCATTCTCGCTCATTCTGAATAAGTGTGTTTGACGGTGTTCTGGTACCCTGCTGCATGTTGGATATCAATGGTTTGAGTATGCAACCCCACATCTTGATTCATGTTCTGATTCTGTGTCAGATGACTGACCTGGTGTCCGGATTAGCAGTACACAATCTCATTTGTATGAGATGTGGTCATTGGTTCGATTCCCGCACCTCAAATATTTCCAACGATCGTCTCCAATACTACTGCAGCAATCATTATCTCATCGATATCCCATTTCCATTCCATTTCGCTAAACTATCAGATGGCTTTATTCACTTGTAATCGACAGCGGGCTGCGAATGGCACAGCTTGGTAGGAAATATACTGTAATATTCCTCGCCGCCGATTCACGTTCCCAAACCTTGTTTCGATTGTAAATTCGGTCATGACAGCAAGACAGATGAGAGATATTTGATAGTCTGATCAGCGAGTCGTTTTCTTGATGCATGCATTTTGTGGTAAAAGCACTCGTGATCTTGTCCAATCCGGTGACGCTATCCAATAACCACAGCTCCTCTTGCCTTGCGTTCACGTTCTTATTATTGCCGTGTTCGCAAAATTCGTCATAACTGTTTCCTTGCTATTCCATTGTGCAATCACTCATGCAAGTTGCAATGTTGCTTGTGATCGTGTTTTTGCGCTCTGGTGTTGCCAGGATGGCGCCTCGACGTGATGGTCATGTTGGTTCTTTTTGAGGAGAAGTCAAGACAGATCCGACCAGTGAGCCTCGTCGCCATCCTGACGGTGTTCTTCATGCCGATTATTCAGACGATGCTTTATCTTGAAGAAAGTTGGTGGTGTGCTGACGTTTGGCAAGGCCATAACCTCCGCCCACACGACCCGAAAAGGCAATAGTGCGGTGAAACGCAAGCGTCAGTTGGGTCATACTTTGGCACAATCACTGCATTCTGGCATTCCAATTCAATCCAAATGCTGCATACTACAGAAACCAGGATGCTTCCACAACAGCACCTCGCAAAAGCAAGAAGGCTTCAACAGAGTTCAAGGAGACAAGCACCGAAGCTGAATCCTCTGCAAAAAATTTGGGTGGGCCATCCTCAGTCACGAGGGTTTCAGTCTTACGACACTGACTCTTGCTAATTGGCCGGAATCCACTTCTTTACCCTCTTGACTAATTTGAACTCACTGGATGCATTTAGCCATGGGCCATCTTATGGCATTAGTTATTTAGATGACAACAGTCTCAGTTGTTTTAGATCATCTACCTTGTTAGCCATGTTGTCTCATCCTCTCAGTCTTCTTCTTCTTCCTCCTATCTTGCATCTCTTCAACAGCACTTGCAGATGCAACAGAGGCGGAAGAAGCAGTTTTACTTTTGGAGGTGAACTTCCATGCTACTAGACGAAAGTGGAGAACTTGAACTGCTTCAACTGTCAATGACATTGTCTAAGAGATCTTCAGTCTTGACATGCAGCGACTGTGCTACAACAATTCACATTACCAACATTTTGCTTTGCATCTTTGAACAAGTAGGCAACAAATACCCTGCAGAGCATGCATGTAGATTTTGCAACCCAGCAATTGGCTTCTTCACTACCAAGTGAAACCTTAGGAGGCATCTCAACTAATGTGTCACCGATGACAAATTGAATTTGCCAGTGCATCATGCCAGAAATCTTGTCTGTTGAACACTCACGGCATGAACAATGAACACCAACAATAGCTTCAAAAACCTCATGGAATTTGTTAGCTAGCTCTATCCATCACAGAAGATTGACAAGTTGCAAAACAATGGTTGATAGGACTAGACATCCCATCAGAGGTGCCAAGACTAAACCATTCATTACCATCATGCTATCAACAAGAGCAAAGGCAACTAACAACAATGACAAAGAAAGCAAGTGAGGAAAAAGAGACTAGGAACTTTTGCTCTGCAAAAAGCATTGCCTGGGAGTGTCCGTGTGTTAGGCTCATGTAACAGAAACAATAATAAGAGTTGTGCTGACAAAAATAGCAATGCCCATTAGTTCACACTTTTTGCATCTTTTTTTTGAGGCCATCGATGAAACTCAAGCATTTTGCTTTGCTTTGCTTTTGACATTTTATCACCGTGTGCGTCTGGAAGGAAAAGAATCAAGGAAAGTAAGACAACAACAAAAGCATCATCGCCCATTTTTCAGTGCATCTCATTTGACTGTCCAATGTTACACAAGACATGCTAGCCACCCACACAACAACTCATTGTGCCATTTTCAATCCATGATCTCTAGACATTTCTGCCAATTGTTGAATTTGTAGTTAGCTTGCCACTTGGTGCTAGCAATGCAATCCAATTCTGCTGCAATTTTAGCAGAATGCTGTGTCTTGCATGACACAGCAGGGGTGTTGTGCATGCCAGTGGCTTCCACAGATGCAACAACAACTCCAACAAATGATTTGTTGACCCAGTGCTCAGTTTTTGTCCCCACCCATGGAGTCATTACTGACAGTCAAGTGTCATGAGGGAAAAGGTGCAGAGAAAAAATGTGATTCTTTCATGCTTTAGTGCTGCTTGCAAAGCTAAAGGCAGGCAAACCCATATGGGGTAACAAAGAAAGAAATTGGAAGAACACGGGAATTCATTGGATGAAAATGCAACCTAGCACAAACACACTTACCATGACACAGATTTTTTTTAGGCACAGGGGCATCCCCGGCCATTAACATTGGTGATCATAGTTGTTACCAACGAAGGAAACAATTCAAACTAAACTGAAATGCCATGACACATGAATCTTAGCCACATTGTTTTAAGTTCTCCAACATAAGTAAATGACAGCAGACTGCATGGGCTTCTCATGTGGATCACGCACACACGCTGGAAGAGTTGTCACACAACATGCTTGCTGGAACAGGCCTCACAGCGGATGCAGACATCTTAGCCAGGAAAAGCATCTGCAGATGCAATTGTGTGGAAAGAATATTCAATTCCATTGAACCTCAGTGGTTCTGCAAAGGATTCAGTTCTAACCACATTGAGGTGCTTTTTCATCATTGTTAAAGGAATTGAAGCCACACCCCAAAAGGAACACAAACACACCACAATTAATTTGTTGATGCACATTTCAAAAGAAAACAGGGCTTCTACATGAGACTGTGGCAAAAGAACCTACTGAAGTGAAAAACAACAATTTCAAACACTCAGCATCATTTGGTGAAGACACAAACCATAACAAGCCACCCCTAATTGAACTAGCAAAGAGGAGGGTCCCAAACTGCATCATGGACATTAACCCAATTCGCTTTGCTTGTGACGGCCCAGCTAAGAAGGAGATTGAAGGATTTGTGAAATTGAAGTGATGGAAAAGAATGACAAAAGTCAATTGGCAGCCCCAGGAAACGGTGGTGCAAGCAGCAACCTAGTTTTAATTGACAGACTTTCAAAACCTCCACAATGTTCTCAAGACTCAATCTCTTGCATTGCAAAGGCAGAAGATTGCCTTCTCAAGCTCTGAGCTTTTACATGTGTTGTGTCATCACAGAGCATCATCAGGCCTTTTCAGCCGCTCAATGCTGTTCTGAAGCCTTGACTTGCAGTGCTCTTTTGCCAAATGAATCAGATCTCCTTCTTAAGCTCCCTGGTTTTCAACATGATGCATGAAGAGTGTGCCATTGAACCTCATCATTGGATGTTTTCAATTCCATTGAGTAGAACATCTTGAGAGCTTTCCACCATCACCTTCATTTTGCACAACAAGCAAGGCCAACATGCCACGAATTGTCTGGAGCCAGGTGACAGCAAGGAATCTGTCTAAATTATGGAGGTTTGGATGACAATGCCAGTGTTGGAAATGGAAGTGGAGATGGAGTTCAGTTGGAAACTTCATGCACTTGCAGTAGCCCCTTTTGCAGCAGATGGGGGTCCAGGGATCAAGCATGCAGTTGGATGGAATGGGTGATGCAAGGTGGAACCAATGTCAGTTGAGAGATCTGAAGCATGACTGACTTAACCTTGAGTACAACTACATTTCAAAAGACATCTCTGCAGGAGTGTGTGAGATGCCAAGTGCCAATCATTTGACATTGCTGCATTTGAACTGCTGCAACCGCAAAGTCTTCAAAATTGACACGATGCAACACCTGCTATGTCTCTCACAGTGTTAGCCCCTCCAACAGACCACAGCCGAAGACATTGGCAGCCTTTTGGTGCACACAGGTTGCAGAAACACAGAATGAGCTCCAACAGTCCTTGGGCATTCTCAACTGTCATAGTGACAGCTGATGCCATTGAAGCCACAATCTGGCCGAGCTTGCAGCTCTGTCTTCCAAAGCGGTTCCTCAAATGGGGGGCCCAAGTGACAGTCACATCTGCATGTCACTTCAGCAACTCTATTTGTTGGCAACTTCCATTCCTCCCAAGGAAACAGTTTTAGTGTTTTTAGTCAGAGCAGCAATTCCTTTGGTATCAATTGTTGCTGCAATGCAGCCTGGAGAAACACAATGTGAGTCCCATTGGAATTGTCCCTGAACTGCCAGCTTGCAACACAAAAAAACATCCGTGCTGGGTTGTCACTTCATCAAACAATTGACTGTTTGTCTTGGGCTCTTAACTGCATCAAAGGCTGTCATCATCTTTGTAAGCTTCCCTTGTCAGTTTGGCCAGCCTCACTCACCACCACTGCGGCACATGTTGGAAAATCTAACTTCTTGGCAACGATCCTTCCTGGTTTTACTCCTACTGCATCCGTGGCGACCAACAATGTGGCATTCCTTGTGTTCAGCTTAGATCAACCTGCATTCGGCAAACTAAATGCTACCGAGACGCTCATGTTTTCTCAAGACATAAATTAAAAAAAATATGTTCTAGCTAGTCGACAAATTAACATTATTTTGATTTATGATGGATTCCGTATGTATGTACTCCCACGACAATCATTAGGATCGGAAGTCGTGGACGTGCTGTTCTTTTTTGCTTCAAGGTAGTGAGTGCAGGAGCAAACCGCCTCGTCTTCTACAATGGCACACGCCCTGGCCACCATGGCCGATGGTCGATATTCCCATGGTACATAGGAGTCAAATCGATACTGAACCGCATCACGGGCTGCCTGTAGCACCTCTGGAATGTTGTCCAAATGATAATTGTAGACGTAGGGCATGCCCAACAAGGATAAGGGTTGATGTTGAGTATGCAAGGAAGTGCCCGTTCTCCAGCGTGGTATCCACGGACGAGCGGCATTGCCTTGTTCTTCTAGTTCGTGTTGTTTTGGATCATCCTGGTAATTGTTGTCCGACTCAATGGGATTGAGCCACGCGGCTCCTT
>Ga0163144_10019980_pt1 | contig 13433 bp, 12 predicted proteins | sample OliLak19BULKMAT1_FD_123175 | JGI IMG/M metagenome (GOLD analysis project Ga0163144, IMG submission 123175) | Freshwater microbial mat bacterial communities from Lake Vanda, McMurdo Dry Valleys, Antarctica - Oligotrophic Lake LV.19.BULKMAT1 | ecosystem: Environmental > Aquatic > Freshwater >... | reverse complement strand
CGGCTTCCACAGCCAATGGGATGCGAATTTCGTTTTCCCCATCCGAGACCAACTCCATAAGGCGGAGGATTCTTGGCGGAACGTAGAGACCGTGAAGGAGACTTTGCTATTCCAATACAACGGAGATGCCTGCGAGCGGTTGATCTACACCGAATCCCACGACGAGGTCGCCGAGGGCAAGGCCAAGCGCGTGCCGCAGGAGGTGCAGGGAGACGATGCGACAGGATACTTCGCGCAAAAGCTCTCATGCCTCGGCGCCGGATTGCTCTTCACCTGTCCGGGAATACCGATGATTTTCCAAGGCCAGGAATTTCTCCAGGCGGGAAGTTTCTCGGATCAGTTCCCGTTGCAATGGGAGCTAGCGGAGAAATTCCCAGGGCTGGTGACAATGCACAGGGATCTCATTCATCTCCGCCAGAACCGCGATAGGAAAACCGGCGGACTCTGCGGTGGCGGGGTCATCGTCCATCATCTTAACAGGGAGCAAAAGCTCATCGCCTTCCAGCGTTTCTCCACCCACGGCCCGGGGGACGATGTGATCGTGGCCTGCAACCTCAGCAACGAGCAGCGGGAGGGATACCGCATCGGCATGCCATGCGAAGGTGAGTGGAAACTGCGATTCAATTCGGACTCCAAGATTTATAGCGGGATTTTCAGTGACACCCCATCCTCAGACCTCGTCGCGGATGGTAATGGCATGGACGGGATGCCACGCTCCGCGCTGATCAGCATCGGGGCTTACTCGACGCTCATCTATTCCCAAGACCGCCGGGATTGAGCCTCAATGAAACACTCTTAAAACTGAACATATAAGATGAGCAAATTAACCAACGACATTTACGGTAAAAAGATCAAAACCAGGGATGGCCGGACTGGCTATCTGAATGATCTGAGCATCGATGGGACGGATTGGAGCATCCGTTCCATGGTGTGGACTCGTGGATCATGGTTTCCCTGGACGAAGCATCTTCTTGGGAAAGACGCCTTCGGTCGCCTGATTTCCGATATCGATTCGTATTATTTCACCATGCCGGAAAGCGCCAAGGGGAACATCCAACGCACTGCGGATGATGTTAGGGATGCCGGAAATGATCCCGGTTTTGGATCCCTTCCTCCGCTGAGCAGCCGTGGGCTGAGGGGCTACGGAATCGCGGCACAGGACGGTGCTCCCGGGACTTTGGGCGGATTTATCGTGGATCTTGCCACCTGGGAGGTGTCCCATCTCGTTGCAGAGACGGGGCGGTGGTTTTCCCGGCGGCGGATACTCATCCATCCCAGCGTGGTGACCCGCATTTCCCATGAGGACCGCTCGATCTCAGTGGACTTGGCAATGGTTGAAATTGAGCGTTTGCCAAAAATCCTGGACATCAGCCGGAAGATGTACGGGCTTCGATTCGGCTGGTGGCGGGTCGGATGATGGGAGCGGCTATTGGGTTCCATCAGCCGAAGGAATCCGGCCATCCGCGGCTTGTCATTTCCCTTTCAGGGTCGAGCTGTAGCCCATGATGGTTTCGATCAGAGACTCGCGGCTTTCCCCGGTTTTCCGCTGGAGCCGATCCAGCAGATCCTCCACAGATGTGCATTCCATGCTGAGATCCCGTCCGTTGAGCGCAGGCCATTTCCACTTCAGGCAAACACGTATGATGCTCCACTCCTCCCTTAGTCCTTGAATTTCCATGGTTCCAACATAGGCAATATCCTGACGTCCCGGCAATACGGTGAATACCTATTATTGGATCACGGTATCGCTGGGGGGAAACCGCTTTCAATGATGCCCTCGGAAATGGCGTATCGGGTCAGGCTGGAGACATCATGGATTCCGGTTTTCCTCATGATGTTCTGACGGTGCTTCTCCACCGTCTTGATGCTGACGCAAAGTATGTCGGCCGTGATTTTGTTGGGATTCCCCTCGGCAATCAACTGGAGCACTTCCATTTCACGCAGCGTCAGCCCGGGACCAAGTGTCGCACGGGTCGATCCATTGCACCGGAGATGGCGGACTCGCTGGGAAATGATCGGGCTGAAATGGGTTTCACCGGCATGGACCTTGCGTATGGCCGCAGGCAGCTCATCGGATGCCGTATGTTTGACAAGATAGCCGGATGCCCCCACAGCGATGACTTTCTCAATGCTGGCATCATCACTGTAGGCTGAGAGAATGATGATCCTGCAGCCTTTTACGGAGCGGAGGATCTGGCGCGCAGCCTCCAGGCCGTTGAGGATTGGCATCCCGATGTCCATGACTAGAACATTGGGTGAAAGTTCAAGCGCACAGGACACGGCCTGACGCCCGTTCTCGGCCTCGCCGATCACCTTGATGTCAGTTTCAGAGCGTAGAAGGGAGGCGAGACCCTTCCGGACGATTGTGTGGTCATCTGCCAAGAGAACGGAGATCATGGAATAAGGTGGGTTGTTTGCGCATGAAAAAAGCACGTTTTGTAATTCATCTCTTAGCAAGGAGCATGCCATCCATTTTTGCCTGCCGTGCCAGATTTAAGACGGCGGGATTCGGATTACTCTTCTGCCTTAGTTTGGACGAAGGGAAAGCGGAGCGTAATGCTCCGCTCGCCTCCCGTTGCGTCTTCGCACACAGCCAGTATTCCACCATGGCTGGCGACGAGCCGTTGCTGTTCTTCCAGTTCCTCAGGTTCGGGCGGTGTCGGGGAGCCAGGCTCGCGCAACTCCAGCACCACGCACCAATCTGTTGTGACGACAGCCGCCTTCAGTTCGTGGGCGGGAGAGCGCCCCCAGGCGTCGAGGACGAGTTCCCGCATGACAGAGAGCATGGCCGGGGCGTCGAGTGTGATATCCCGTGGCACTGGAGGAACAGACCACGAAATCCGTCGGGCAGATGTTTCCAAAGGGGTGATCTGCTGCTTCCATAGATCCAGGAGATCCGCCGTGCTGAGGGTCAGCGGGGCGGGAGTGGAAAACTTGTATTGCAACGCCTTAGTCGTCTCCTCCAATTGCGTGAGTTCCGCGCACATTCTCTTAACAGTGGCCGCCACCTCGGGATCGGTGTTGAGTTCACCCAACAGGACGGCCTCCCAGTAGAGGCAGTTCATCGAGTTCCTCACGTCGTGGACATGCTTTCCAATGATTCGCTCGATGGGTAGGGATTGATCGGTCATGGCAATGAATGTATAACGCTTCTTGGAAGTTCCTGCGGTTTTATCTGATCGATGAGCTGGCGCAACTGCTCCATGTTCACTGGCTTGACCAGGTGGGCGGAGAAGCCCGCTTCCTTGGACCGGCGCACGTCGTCCTCCATGCCGTAGCCGCTGAGGGCGATGGCGGGGACGGGACGCAGGCGCTGGATCTCGCGCATCAGGTCCATCCCGCTGCCATCGGGCAGGCCGAGATCGCTGATTACGGCATCGTAATATCCGTCATTGTAAGCGGCGAGCGCCTCCTGCACGTTCCCTGCGGTGGTGACGTGATGGCCGCGGCGGGTCAGCAATTGTGCGAGCACCGTGCGCGTCGTTTCGTGATCCTCCACGATCAGGAGCTTCAGTTTCCCTGCGGCTGTTCCTATCACCGTGGATGTGTCTGTGCCGGTGCGGATGGGAGCATCGATGCTTTCGAGAACGATGGTGAAAGCCGCACCAAGACCCGGGCCGGCACTTTCTACGGAAATCGTCGCACCGTGCGCCTCGGTTATGGCTTTGGAGATGGCGAGACCCAGTCCCAAGCCGCCGTAGCGATGCTGGCCTGCATTATCGCCTTGATCAAATGCCTTGAAGATATTTGGCAGCGCTTCCGCGCTGATGCCTACACCGTTGTCCGCCACGGTCACGATGAGCCTGCCATCTGCGTCGTTTTGCGTGCTCACGGTGATGCTCTGGCCGTAGGGCGAGAACTTGATCGCGTTCTTGATCAGGTTCCAGAACACCTGCTGAATCCGGGCGGGATCGGCCAGTGCATGATGCCGCACGGCCTGCTGCTCGAATGAGATATTCACATCCTTGCCGAGCCTGTCGCTCAGGACAATTTCGGCGGTGTGTTTGAGCACTTCATGGACGTCCGTGACCACCGGCATGATGGCCAGCTTGCCATGGCTTATGCGTGTGAGATCAAGGAGGTCATCGATGAGCCGCGCCTCCAGCTCGATGTTGCGGCGCATCATGGCAAGCTGATCGCGCATTCCGGCCGGTAGCGCGGGATCGGCCTCCAGCGCGGTGGCCATCATCAGCACGGGCGTCAGCGGGGTGCGCAGCTCGTGGCTCAGGGCGGCGAGGAAATCGTCCTTGGCGCGGGACGCCGCTTCGGCTTCTTCCTTTGCCCGCCTCAGCGCGTCTGCGGCGGACCGCTGTTCGGTGACATCGGTGTTGGTGCCAAACCAGGACCGCACCTTGCCGCCCGTATCCCGGATTGGCACTGCGCGCGTGAGGAACCAGCGATACCGGCCATCCGCGCCAAGGAGCAGAAAGGTATCCTCAAAGTCCTTGCCAGCACTTAAATGCTCCGTCCATACGGCCAAAACGCGTGGGAGTTGGTCGGGATGATGCACTTTCTCCCAACCCCACCCCTGCATGTCTTCCAGAGTCGTGCCGGTGTATTCAAACCAGCGTTGGTTGTACCAGAAAATGGCCCCCTCTGCATCGCTCATCCAAGCGAGTTGTGTCATGTTGTCGGCCAGCGCACGGAAGTGCTCCTCGCTCTTTTTCAAGGCGGTTTGCGCCTGCTTGCGTTCCGTGATGTTGCGGACAATTTTCGAAACACCGATGATCTTTCCCTTGCTGTTGTAAATGGGGGAGATGGTGAGCGATACCGGCAGACGACTTCCGTCCTTGGTCATCCGTTCGGTTTCGAAATGATTGACCGGTTTCCCTGCCTGCAGCCGCCCAAGGATGTATTTCTCCTCATCGCCAAGGCCGGGGGGAATCAGCCGCAGAATGGATTGGCCTATCATTTCCTCCGCCGTGTAACCAAAGGTTTTCTCCGCGCCCGGATTCCATGTGGTGACGGTTCCATCCAGCGATTTGCTGATGATGGCATCATTGCAGGTCATCACGATTGCGGCGAGCCTTGCCCGCACGACATCCGCTTCCCTGCTCTCCGTGATGTCGCGCGTGAAGCAGCGCGTGTGGACGAACCGGCCGTCCTCGAAAAGCACATTCGAGTCGATGAGCACGTGGCGGATCGAGCCATCCTTGCAGCGCAGACGTGCCGCGTATTCGTTGAGCGACTCGCCCTTTGTCAGCCGGCTGAGAATGTCCTCGATGACCGGCGCATCCGCGTGAAACTTGGAGACTGGGTGGCCGATGTATTCCTCTCTAGCGTAGCCGAGGAGCTTTAGCTCGGCCTGATTCGCCCAAAGAATGATACCGTCGGGGCCGACCCAATGCAGGCCGACCGTGGCGTTATCCACGAAGTCCCGCAGATTCGCCTCGCTCCGGCGCAGGGCGACCTCGGTGCGCTGGCGCTCCCCTTCCTGCCGGTTGATCGCGACCGCCGTAGTCCGGATGAGTCCGGTGAAAACCAGGATGATCAGCACCACGAACCCCGCCGCGCCGAAGCCCACTCCGAACAAGCCTATCCTGTCCCCTAGGATGATGATCGAGCCAAGCAGGATCGGTAAAAATAATGCGGCGGGCAGCATGCGCCGCGCCACCACGCTGCCCATGCTTGGACCTAGCAGCTCAAGCATGACCCCACGGCCCGGACGCGCGAAAAATATCCCTCCGCACAGCGCATAGAATGCCACCACCGTGTGCAACGCGATGGTCGCATACCTGGGGACCGCTTCGCCCTGCTGTATCCCGAAGAAGTAATATAAGAACACCAGCGTCGTGGCCACTGCCGCAACAGCCGCGAATTTTGTCGCCCAATATCTTCCTACAATCCGGGCATCCAGGACCAGCAGCCCCGCGCCCAGACAAATGAAAACCACGGTGGACGCGATGCCCATGCGCCCGGGAAAGGATTGACCCGCAGCGGTCTCGGTTTCGCGAAAGAAAAACTGGTCGATGCCCAGGTGCCACCCGAATACAATTTCGCATAGCGTCAGCAGGCCGCACAACGAGATCACCGCCGCGAGGAGCTGCGCAAACCTCCGTTTCACCCGCGTGACTTTTTCATCCTGCAAGATCAGCAGGGAAAGGCTGGCAAGCACGAGCGCGATGGCCGTGTTCGCTTTCATCGTGACAAAATCGGGGTGAATGCGCTGGAGGGCTGGAATGTCGGTAATCCAGCCGGTTAGTCCGACGGCTCCAATGCCTCCGGCCAGGATCGCGCAGTAGCGTGTGATATTCTTTGGTTTCGGCACTGCGGTGGTAGGAACGGGCACTTATCTAATCCCACGGGACGAAATTGGCAAGCGACTACCCGGAGACGATCCCGTGGGCGGAAGGATTTTGGTTTGCCAAAAGAATGCGATTAACCAGCATGCGGCATGAAACAATTGTTTGGCCTCAAGGTTTTGCTCAAGGAACAAATGCGCGATCTATATGACGCGGAAGTGCATTACGGCAACTTGCTGCCCAAACTCATCAGCACCGCGACCTCGCCAGAGCTGGTGATCCAGCTGAAAGCCTTCTCCACACAGGCGCAAGACAATGCAGCCCATCTCACTCAGATATGCAGTTTGCTCGGAGTGCCGCCTACAGGAGTCACTTGCGAGGCGATGAAAGGACTCCTTCGAGAGGCAAAGGACACCACCCATGACTGGGGTGACACCGCAACGATCGGCGCTGCGCTCATCGCCAATGCCCAGCGCATCGTGCATTATGAAATCGCCGGATTCGGCACCGGGCGCGCGTTTGCCTCCTGTCTCGGGGAAAAGGAAGCCACGCAAATCCTGGAGGCGATGCTTAAACAAGCCATTGACAATGACAAAGCCCTCACCCAAATCGCCACAGGAGGGTGGTTCACATCGGGAATCAACAACGAATCCGCTCATTCACTGCCTGAAGCATTCAAAGGAACAGACACATGATTGAATTCGTGTTGAACCGCTGGAAGACTTTGTAACGAAAAGCGATTCAGGAGCGACATCTACGCGGATTGCTTCCACCTCATCCCTTGGGTCTTTCAAGAATGGTTCTATCGTTTTGAACTTTCATCTTTAGGGCGGGTGCTTCTATGGCGTGGGCGATGTTTTGGATAAGATCCTCCGAACCAATTGAAACACGAGGTGATTGTTGAGATATCGTTCGAGTGTTGAGTTCCTTGTCGGGATCCAAAATGGTTTGGGACGGGCCTCCGCAGCCAGTGCGGAGTCCCGTCCCTTTTGCCAGTTCACAAAACGATTTTTGGGGGGAAGTTTTTTTTGGAGCCTGCTACCGTCAATGCCTGTCGTTATCGGCATCGCCGGGAAGCTTGTCCTCAATCCGATGCCATCCGGCATGAGCTGCTTGCTTCGCCCTGTCCCATTTGAGACGAGACTCGCCTTTGACATCATCCCAGTCCTTCTCGAACTCGGATTCCTTGTCATCCCAGCGGGAATCCCGGTATGATGCACGGCGCTCGTAACCCATCCGGTATGCGGGTTCGAAGTCCCCATAGGTGGTGTCAGGTGTTGCCCACGGTTGGGCATTATGGTTATCGCGCCAATGTGCAGCTTCCGCAGTGGGATCGATTCCCTCGGCGACGCCCTTGCCTGCGTAGGCTCCGGCGATGCCGCCCACAACTGCTCCGGCGACCGCGCCGACAGGGCCGCCGATAGCTCCGATCGCAGCCCCCGCCGCGGCTCCCCCCGCTGTGCCGAGCCCCACCCCTACTGGATGTGATCCTGGCTCGCCTGTTATGGGGTCTTCATTCCTATCATTATAGTTGTCTGTTTTCATATGATTTATTGTTTTGTTGTTTTGTTTCTGTGAAATGCCTCAAGCAGCCGCCATCTCATTGGCCTCGCCCAGCGCGATCTCAGTGAGTTTTTTATCCGCCGCCCCTTCCTCATCGAGGGTTGCGGTGAGCAGGTTGACCACTTCGGAGTATCCGAGGCGCTTGGCGAACGCGCGGAGCGTGCCGTAGCTGGCAATCTCGTAATGCTCCACCTTCTGTGCGGCTGCAATCAGTGCAGCGTCAAGTGCTTCGGAATCCTTGAAGTCGTCCTTGATTGACTTGGCCTCAGCAAGCAGACCTTCCATCGCGTCGCACTTTTTGGCCCTTGGTGTGAGATCGAGATGTCCGAAGATTTTCTTCAAACGCTCGACATGCCCTTTTGTTTCCTTGAGATGGGAGGTGAAGGCCATCTTCAGATCCGGTTCAACGGCCGCCTCGGCCATCTTCGGCAAGGCTTCCACCAGATGTTTCTCAGCCCAGAGGATATCGCGGAGTTGCTCGACGAGAAGTGTGTGCAATTCGTTTTTTGTAATTTTCATGGTTGTGTTTTGTTTTGCGCGGCGGCGACAGCCACCTCACTTATCGGTAGCAAGAAGAAGGCCACGCCGGGAAATGCACGGGGAAGCCCGCAGATCCAAGCTTTCCACCCTCTCAGCATTTCACGCGGCGGGATCCAACCAATTGTGTTTTGCACTGCCACATGCAGATAGTTTGCAATGTGCATCCTGCCGAGACGGATAGGCTCCCATCACTGCGCTACGAATAGGCAATACCAGGTCGGCACGCGGCGTGCGATATGAAGTCGCGTTATGAATCAACACGACCTAAGCAACAAGAAAATCGCCATCCTAGCCACGGATGGCTTCGAGCAAAGTGAACTCGAGGAACCTAAGAAGGCAATTGAAGCCGCCGGAGCCACCGTCCACATCGTTTCCCTAAAACCCGGCACCATCCAGGGCTTCCACCATGCGGACAAGGGTGACGCCTTTGAGGTTGACGAGACCATCGATGCCGTTTCCGCAAACGATTACGACGGGCTGGTGCTACCCGGTGGTGTTTTAAACCCCGATGCCCTGCGCGTGAACGCGGACGCGGTCTCATTTGTGCGCGACTTCTTCAAACAGCATAAACCTGTCGCCGCCATCTGCCATGGACCGTGGACTCTGGTGGAAGCCGATGTTGTATCAGGACGCACGCTGACCTCTTGGCCCAGCCTCAAGACCGACATTGAGAATGCCGGCGGCACGTGGGTTGACGAGGAAGTCCACGTTGACCAAGGGCTCGTCACGAGCCGCACTCCCGATGACCTGCCCGCATTCTGTGACAAGGCCATTGAGGAATTCGCCGAGGGAAAACATCAGCTCCAGACGGCGTAACCAACTCCCGGAAAATGGCGGGAATCACTCCGACCCACCACAATCATGCCTAGCGACATTTACATCCGAATCGCAATCGCTCTCGGACTGGGGCTTCTCGTAGGCATGGAGCGCGAACGGGTCGATAAGAATCAGGGCGGGATCAGGACATTTGCCCTCATCGCTCTTCTTGGATTCTTTACCGCCCTTTTGTCGGTCAACTTCGGAGCATGGATACTGGTGGCAGGATTGCTCGGACTAACAGTCCTGACAGTGGTTTCAAACCTGATCGAATCCCGCAACAACCCATCCAACGGAAGCGGCATGACGACCGAAATCGCCGCGCTGTTGACCTTCGGGATTTCCGCCTACCTGATGGACGGGGACAAGTCGATCGCCGTGGCAAGTGCCGGAGTGATGGCGCTGCTGCTTCACTTCAAAGACCCCATGCATTCCTTCATCGGCCGGATGAAGCAGGAGGAATTCCGATCCATCATGCAATTCGTGCTCATCAGCCTGGTGATTCTACCGGTGCTGCCCAACGAGTCCTACGATCCTTTCGAAGTCCTGAACCCGTTCAAGATCTGGCTGATGGTTGTGTTGATCGTGGGCATCGGGCTAATCGCTTTCATCGCCTACAAGTTGTTCAGTTCCAAGGCCGGCACAGTGCTTGGCGGCATCCTCGGCGGCATGATATCCAGCACCGCAACCACGATCAGTTGCGCCCGCGACAGCAAGAACTGCAGCGAGCGATCCACCGCCGCAGCCGTGATCATCATGATCGCCACCTCAGTCTCTATCGTTCGAATCCTTATCGAGGTATTCGCCGTCGCCCATCAGTATTTCTGGACCATCGCCGCACCCTTCTCCGTGTTGCTTGCGGTCTTCCTGATTCTTACTTTCATCCTCTACCGCAGACGCTCGGGGGAAATCGTTAATCTCGACGAACCAGAAAACCCCGCGCGGCTCAAGCCCGCGATCATCTTCGGACTGCTTTATGCCGTGATCCTCGTCGCCGTGGCCGCCAGTAAGGAATACTTCGGAAACCGCGGACTCTATGTTGTTTCCGCACTCTCGGGCCTGACCGATGTGGATGCCATCACGCTCTCGACCGCCAACATGTTATCAAAGGGCGACGTCGATGTGGGAACGGCCTGGCGGCTAATCATGACCGCTACCCTTTCCAATACCCTTTTCAAAGCGGGGGTGGTGGCACTGCTGGGTGCGCCGGAACTCTTCAAGCGGATCGTGATACTCTACGGGATCGCCATCGTCGCCGGCCTGGCCATCCTGCTCCTATGGCCAGGTTGAAAACATCGCCGGAGGCACGAGTGCTTGGATTGAGACTGGTAAAGAAGTCAGTGAGCCGGGCACGATAAGCGTTCACGAGTGCGAGCATCGGTAACAGTGTTCTCCTAGAAATGGGATTTGAAGACATGAGGCCCGTCCCGGGAAGTCCGCAGTCGCAGTCTGGGCTAAAAAAACACTGCCGGATGTGCTCGGGATGTCAGGACTTGCCAATGCTTTGCTTTTGGCAGCCGTGATCACTGCGGTTCTGTGGGTGATCGAAGTATATTTGCGGTAAATTGTGGAAGTAGGTAATAGTCGGGATGCAGCGTCTAGCTACCCCAGTGGGCATAATGCAATTCCGAAGTCCGAAAATGCACGATGTGATTGTTCGCTACACCCGTATCTACGGGCGAAAGCTACAGGCACATCGCATGCTACAATCCTGTATCAACCAAATAACAAATATGAGCGACACAGAAAAATGCATTGAATCCTGCAACAAGCTGCTTCGGGGCGAAATTTCAGCAACCGAAACCTACCGGCAAGCGATAGAAAAGTGCGACGGAGCGAATTTGGAAGTTCTGAGGAGGATTCTAGGCGAGCACGAAGAGAGCGTCACCAGCCTGAGTTCCCATGTAACGGACATGGGTGGAACTCCTGCAACGGGCTCCGGTGCGTGGGGAGCATTTGCCAAAGCCGTGGAAGGCACAGCGGCATTCCTAGGCGACTCTCCGGCCATCGCCGCCCTGATTGAGGGCGAACGCCACGGCATCGAAGAATACAACGATGCTCTGGATGACGACGCGGTTATGGAGGAAATAAAAGCCCGGATCCGTGTCGATATGAAGCCACGCCTCATGGAGCACATCAATTTGCTTCAGGGACTACCAACGGTTTGAAGAAACGTTTGGTTCCGTAAGGCAGAAACGGACAACTGCTCATCACCCTCCGTGGTTAAATCCTAGCTGGTTTCAGAAGCAATGCGTGTGCGCAAATGGGAAGATATTGCGATTTGCAATATCTTTGTATCAATAATCCCAAATAATAGCGAAAATTTGCCTTGGCACTTGAATTGCGAAAAAAACTCCCTATGAAAATAGGTCCCGCGCACCTCAAGCGATACAAGGATGTGGCCATGCTTTTTCTGAAACATGGCAATTCGGAACTGGCAAACCATGGGGGCTACGATCCACCTGCCGACGCCGACTCGCGGGGTGAAAATTCCAACGCGGTGGATCTGGCCAAGGATCTCGAGAATCTCGGCCCCACCTTTGTGAAGATCGGGCAGTTGCTTTCGACCCGCAGTGATCTCATCTCGCCGGCATATATGGATGCCCTGAGCCGGCTTCAGGACAACGTCGCGGCGGTGGACTACGAGCAGATCGAGAAGGTTGTGCAGGATCAGCTTGGGGTGCGGATTTCAAAGGCATTCCAAAGCTTTGAAGAAGTGCCTGTGGGCGCCGCCTCGTTGGGACAGGTTCATCGCGCGGTTCTCAGGAATGGCAGGGAAGTGGCGGTGAAGGTGCAGAGGCCCGGAATCCGGGAGCAAATCACCCATGACCTGGAGAGCTTCCAGGAAATTGCCGATTTTCTCGACGAACATACCGAATTCGGGAAAAAGTATGAAGTGGGGCGGATCCTAGGGGAATTCAGGGGAACCCTGATGCGTGAGCTCGACTACCTGAAAGAAGCCAAGAACCTCGAACAACTGCGCACAAATCTCAAAGACTTTGATCAGCTTGTATTACCGGAAGTCGTCGAGGACTACACGACTTCGTGTGTGCTGACGATGGACTATGTGCAAGGCACGAAGATCACCTCGCTCTCCGGCGCTGTGCTTGCGGATTTGGACGGGGACGTGCTTGCGGAAAGCCTGTTCCGCGCATACCTGCAACAGATCCTTGTGGACGGATTTTTCCACGCGGATCCGCACCCGGGGAACATTCTGCTCACCCCGGATCATCGTCTTGCCATCCTCGATCTGGGGATGGTGGGGCGGCTGAACCAGCGGCTGCGGGACCAGCTTGTCCACCTGCTTGCCGGGATCAGCCATGGCGACGGCCTGCAAACCGCCGAAGCCGCGATCCGCATCGGTGAACCCCGTGAGGAAAGCATAGATAAGAAAAGCTTCATCAATGACATCGAGGATATGGTGGGGAACATGAAGAACGCAAATCTCAAAGGTATGCAGGTTGGCGCCATTGTCCTCGTGGTGATGCAAACCTGTGCAAAGGCTGGGATCAGGATTCCCGCTGAGATCAATCTGTTAGGCAAGACACTGATGAATCTCGACCGCGTCGGCATCGCGCTTTCACCCCGCTTCGACCCTTCCGCCTCGATTCGCCGGAATCTGGAATCCATTTCCACGGCACGGGTGAAGGATTCGTTTTCGATAGCATCCCTGATGGGAGCCATGACTGAAACCAAGGATTTCCTGTCAGCGTTGCCACGCCGGATGAACGAGATCATGGAACTCATATCCTCGAACAAGATTCGGGTGAAAGTGGACGCCATTGACGAGCATCAACTGATGGTCGGGCTCCAGAAGGTCGCCAACCGCATCACAGTCGGCTTGATCCTGGCGGCGCTGATTGTGGGTTCCGCGATGCTCGCGAGGGTGGATGCCAGCTTCCTGATCTGGGGATACCCCGGAGTCGCTTTCATCCTCTTCCTTGTTGCGGCAGTTGGAGCTGGCCTGATGCTGATCCAGATACTTTTCAAGGATGAATAAATCCGAACCTTTCGCCAAAAAACTAACAGAAAAAATACCGACATGAGCCCGCTCGACCCAATTGAAACAACCTCCAAACAGAACGAATCACCCATGGCTCCGCCCTACGTGGATGATGACAACGCCATCGAACTCACCGAAATGGGAATGGAGGTGGCGGAAAACGAAAAACGCGACGCCGTGACCCGCGAATACGAGGCGGAAGCTATAGCCAGCGACGACCCGGAGGAAGCCCTTGACGACATCGCCTATCCAAAGGGTGGCGAAGCGGG
>Ga0163144_10019978_pt1 | contig 13433 bp, 6 predicted proteins | sample OliLak19BULKMAT1_FD_123175 | JGI IMG/M metagenome (GOLD analysis project Ga0163144, IMG submission 123175) | Freshwater microbial mat bacterial communities from Lake Vanda, McMurdo Dry Valleys, Antarctica - Oligotrophic Lake LV.19.BULKMAT1 | ecosystem: Environmental > Aquatic > Freshwater > Lake... | reverse complement strand
GCGCAGCGGCTCGAGCGCCTCCACGTGGCGGCCGAGGCTCAGCAGGCACTCGCCCTTCCAGGCCCACGCCCACGCGAGCACCGTGTCGAGGGACAGCGCGCGGTCGAGCGCCGAGAGAGCCTCCCGGGAGCGTCCCGACGACCGCAGCAGCCCTCCGCGCCAGCCGTGCGCGGGCGCGTAAAGCGGATCGAGGCGTGCGGCCCGCGACGCCTCCGCGAGGGCCTCGGGCACGCGCCCCAGCCCCGCGAGCGAGCGCGCGCGCCACAGCGCCGGCACCGCCTCGCGCGGCAGCGCGCGGACCACCGCGTCGAGGTCGACGAGCGCGTCCGATGGACGTCCGGCTTCGAGGCGCGTCCAGCCGCGCCACGCGCGCGCCCACGCGTCGCGCGGCGACTGGGCCAGGCGAGCGTCGAGCTCGGCCTCGCCCGCCGCGAACGCCGCCTCGTCGCGGCCGCTCGACCAGACCCAGCCATAGCGCGTATTCAGGCGGTGCGCCTCGTTGAGCGCGCGCACCGCGTCGCCCGCCCGGCCGAGAGCGCGCAGCGCCAGCGCCTTCTCGTGCAGGACCCAGGACAGGTTCGGGTCGGCCTCCCGCGAGCCCGACTTGAGCCCCCACCAGTAGCTCCAATCGACGGACAGCGCGCGTTCGAAGTCGGGGAGAGCCGCCGCCGGACGCCCCAGCATGCGCAGGATGCCGCCGCGCCAGGCGTACGAGCGGAAGTAATACGGGTCGAGCGCGATCGCGCGGCTCGCGTCCGCGAGCGCCTCCTTGAACCTCCCCCGGTGCCGCAGGGCCTCCGCGCGCCAGGCGCGGATCCAGCCGCAGGAAGGATCCAGGCGCGCCGCCGCGTCGAGATCCGTGAGCGCCTCCAGCGGCAGGCGGTTGACGAACCGCACCCGCGCGAGCACCGCGCGAAGGCCTGCGTTGCGCGGCGCGAGCTTCGAGGCGCGAATCATGTCGGCGACGGCCTCCTCGTAGCGCAGGCCCGCGCGGCGCACGAACGCGCGCAGCAGGTAGGCGAACGGATGGCGAGAGCGGCGCGCGAAGGCATCGAGCTTCACGTCGAAGCCCGGATACGTCCCGGGCGCCGGGATCTCGAACTCGCGGTAGCGGACGTAGGTCTGCGCGGGCAGCGCCGCGAGCGCGTCGAGGTCGCGGGCGGCCCCGTCCTGATCGCCCGCGAGGAGCCGCAGGCCCGCCCTATAAAGGAAGCCGTAGGCGGCGAGAGGATCGCGCGCGAGCGCCCGGTCGAGCAGCGGGAGCGCGGCGGCGGCCTCGCCGCGGACGGCGAGCGCGTGCGCCTTCACCAGGAGGAGGCGCGCGGCGGCGTCGTGCGGGCGCGTCCTCATCGGAGCGCCTTCGCCCGCACCGGAGTGAAATCTTCATCGCCGTAGCGCGCCGCGTACTCGCGCTCGAACCCGAGGCAGCGGGCCTCGAGCGCGCACGAGGAGCAGCCGGGGCCCTTCGTCTTCTGCGCGCCCTTCATCGCCATAAGGTCGACCGAGGCGGCGCCGGGACGGGTCAGCGCGTCTCCCGCCTCCTCGGCGGACCAGTCCGCGATCCAGGGCTCGAGCTCGGGCGCGACGCAGGGCGGCAAGTTGACGAGGGTCGGCGTCCGGCGTCGCAGGCCGCGCTTTTCGAGAATCTTCCACGCCGCGCGCAGATGCGGGACGGCGTCCGCGTAGCGCACGCCGAGCGCGTCGCCGTGCAAATCCATCATGCCGCGGTGATGCAGGAAGATCACGTCGAAGTCGCGCACGTCGAGGCGGCCCAGGCACAGCTCGAAGAAAGCCGGAAGCTCGACGGCGTTCTCGCGCGTCACGACGAAGTTGAGGCCGACGTACACGCCGGCGGCGCGCAGGTTCTCGACGCCGCGGACGGCCTTGTCGAAGGCCCCGGGCAGCGCGAGCAGGCGGTCGTGGACCGCGGGCGTCGCCGCGTGCAGCGAGACGCGCGCGTAGTTGAGCCCCGCCGCCGCGAGACGGGCCGCGTACGCGGCCGAGGACAGGCGCACCGCGTTCGTGCCGATCTGGATCCGGCTGAAGCCGAGCTTTTTAGAGAGAAGCAGGAGCTTCGCGAGGTCGGGCCGCAAGGTCGGATCGCCGCCCGTCAGCCACACGCCATCGTAGCCGTCGGCGCGCGCCTTCGCGAGCATCGCCGCGGCGCGCGCGAACGGGATGCTCTGAGCGAGCACCTCCTTCGTGAGTGGCGGGTTGTAGCAGAACGCGCACTTCGCGTTGCAGTCGTACGAGAGCAGCAGCTCGAACGTGCGGCGCGCGGGCGGAGGAAGGAGCCGCCTCATGTCCGCCCTCCCGGCTTAGGCGCGAGCTCCGCGGCCCGCTCGCAGACGAACACGGTCCAGACGGCGCTACCCGCGCGGACCGACGCCGGCTCGCGCGACGCGCGCCAGGGGCCGGAGGGCAGGAAGGGCGCGGCGCCGAGGCCGTCGTCGACGACGACCAGGCGCGCCCCGGGGCGCGCCGAGTCCTCGATCGCCCTGCGCGCGTCGGCGCGCATGTCGTCGGTGATATGGCCGTACACGCCCGACAGCAGGATTCCGTCGAAGAGCCCCGCCCGGGCCTCGCGCGCGATGCGGTCCGCAAGCGCGCCCAGCGCGTCCGCGCTCAAGGCGTCGCCGGCGCCCAGCGCGTCGTCGCCGCGGTCGATCACCGGGATCAAGGCGCCGCCCGCGGCCCACGGCGTGAAAAACTCGCGGTCCTCGGCGGGAGCGATCACGAGCCAGCGGCCCGCCGGAGGGGCCACCGCGCGCAGGAGGCGGCGGTAGGAGTCGAGGCTCGACAGGCGCCGCCGCTCGAAGCGGCTGCGCGCGGCGCGGATGAAGCGCAGCAGGCTCTCGTCGCCGCCGGCGCGCTTCTCGAGCAGGGCCAGGATCTCCGGCAGGTCGCGCGAGATCAGCTCGTCGGGGTCGTCGCGACGGGACAGCAGCTCGTCCGGCGCGGGGCTCGTCGGATCGGAAAGGTTGAAGTTCAGCGAGCGCAGGAGCTGGTCCCGGTAGGCCGCGACCCAAGGGAAGCGGCCGTCGGCCTCGAGAACGGCGGCGAACGCCTCAAACGCGTCGAGCGTCGGCGTCGCGGATTTCGCGCCGCGCGCGCGGCCGAGGGCGCGCAGGGCCTCGGCGGCGTGCCAGCCCAGAGAGAGGCCGAGGTTCGCGGCGAACGAAGCGGCGCGCGCGTCGGCCATGTCCGCGTCCGTGAACGTACTCGAGCGCAGGAGGCGGTGCGGCGGCCTCGGGTCGAACTCGATGCCCCAGCGCCCGGGATGCTCGGAGAACGGCGAGCCGGGCAGGACGAGGAAGGGTGTCGTCATCACGCGCGCCACGCTCGCCGACAGCGCCCAGTCGAGCGTGACGCGGTAGTGCGCAAGGTCGTCGTCGGGCATCCCGAAGATGATCTCGGCCGACGCGCGAGAGCGTGGCGCGAGGCGCGCCCTCCGCTCGAGCGCGGGCGCGAGCAGCTCGACCTTGAAGACGCCCGTGTCGCGGTTCGCGGCGCGCAGCGCCTTCGGGTTCAGCGACTGCACGCCGCAGCTCAGGCGCACGCGCGGATGGTCGGCGAGCCGCAGCAGCTCGTCGTCCCAGTGCCCCAGGTTGGTCTCGAAGTCGTACTTGAGGTCAGTCCCGTCCGCCGCCTCGAGCAGCGCGGGCAGAAGCTTTCGCGCGCGCTCCTTATGGAGGAAGAGATCGGAGTCGACGAAGTAGAGCGTCGCGTCAGGGCGCAAGCGCGCGATCAGGCGCACCTCCTCGAGCACGCGCTCTAAGGGGAAATGCCGGACCTTCTGGTTCTTCTGCCAATCGCAGAATGAGCAGTCGAACGGGCAGCCGCGCGACGTCTCGAAGGAGAGGTCCGCGTGCTCCGCGACGGGGATTACTCCGGTCAGATAAGGCGAGGGGATCGAGCTGAGGTCCTTGATCTGCGCGCGCTCGCGGTTGCGGCGCACGACGGCGCCGTCGCGCCAGACCAGGCCGTCGACCGAGGACAGAGGCGTCCCGTCGAGGCGCGCGGCGAGCAGCGCGAGGAAGGTGAGCTCCCCCTCCCCGACCGCGCAGGCGTCGACCGGCGCCTGGGCAAAGAAGCTCTCGGTGCGGTAGGCGACCTGCGGCCCGCCCAGCACGACGAAGACCTCCGGCGCGCGCCGCTTGAGCTCGCGCGTCAGCGCGAGGGCCGTGTCGGAGTTCCAGACGTACGTGGAGATACCCACGAGCGACGGCGCATTTTGGAGGATAGCCGCCGCCACAGCGGCGGCGTCGGCGAAGCGGTCGAAGGCCATGACCTGGGTCTCGACGCGCCGCGAGAGCGCGGGGTCGCCGTCGGCCGCCGCCTTCAGGTACGAGCAGGCCAGGGGGTTGCCCGTGGGCATCATGCCGACGAGAATCGCGCGGGGCTTAGACACCGGCGGCCTCCCGGCCGGCGTCCGCGACAACCGCGAGCGGCAGGCGCGAGCCCTCGGCGCGGCGCCGCTCGAGCTCGGGCCTTAGGGACGCAAGCCCGCCGGCCGCGGGGCCGAGCGCGCCGAGCGCGGCCAGCGCGTCGTCCCATCGGGCGAGGCGCGCGGCGAGCGCTAAGCGGCGGCGCTTGGCCCAGCTCCACAGCGGCTGCAGCGACGAGGCGCGCGTGCACGCGCCGAGCGCCGCGGCGCCGTCCCCCAGCGCTTCCTCAGCGCGCGACAGCGCGGCCCAGGCGTCCGCGAGGTCTGGGTCGGCCGCGGCCGCCGCGGCGGCATCGCGCCGCGCGGCCTTGAACCGGGCCTCGTCGAGCGCGAGCTCCGCCCGCCAAGCGAGCGCCCACGCGAGCCTCGGCGCGAGCCGGAGGGCCGCGTCGAGATCCCGGCCGGCCTCCTCGGGGCTTCCCGCGCGCGCGAGCGCGCGGCCGCGCCACGCGAAGGCCCACGCCTTCCACGCGGGCGGCAGGCGGAGCCCGAGGGCGCCCGTGAGGGCCTTCGCCGCCGCCGGAAACTCGCCTTCGGCGAGCAAGGTTTGGCCGAGCCACAGCCGCGGCCACGGAGACGCGGGCGCCGCCGCCGCGGCACCCGCGCACAGGCGGCGCGTTCGAGCGAGGTCGCGCTCGTCCTTGAGGTGATGCACGCTCGCCGCGTTGGCGCGCCACTGGGCGCGCACGCAGCATTCGGCGAGCGCCTTGAGCGCGGCGCTCGCCCCGGCCCCATCTCCCGACGCGAGGAGCGCCTCCGCGCGCGCGAGCTGCGCCGGAGGATAGAACGGATCGAGCTTCACGGAACGGCCGAGCGCTGCGAGGGCGGCGCCGAGGTCGCCCTTGCGCGCGAGATGCATGCCGCGCCACGCGGCCGCGCGGGCGTAGGCGCAATCGAGCCCCTCGGCGGTCGCGAGCTCCGTGAGCCCTTCCTCGACGCGGCCCTGGCTCGCGAGCGCGTGCCCGTGCCAGCCGCGGGCCAGCGCCATGCCCGGCGCGAGGCGGACCGCCTCGGCCAGCGGCCCGAGGCAAGCGGGGTCCCCCGCCGAGAAGAGCGCGCGCCCCTCGAGGAGATACGGCCAGGCCCAGCCGGGCTTCAGCGCGCGCGCGCGGGCCAGGTCGGGCAGCGCGCGGCGCGCGGGTCCAAGGTACAGCCGCGTCTCGGCGAGCAGGATCCAGGCCCAGGGCCATTTTGGATTTGTCGCGCAGAGCGCGGCAAAGCGCGCCTCCGCGTCCTCCAGGCGGCGCGAGAGATAGAGGCGCAGGCCGTCGGCCGCGAGCGCCCAAGGCGACGACGGGTCCTTCTTCAGCGCGGCCGCGAGGTCCGCGGCGGAGGCCGCGGGCAGGCGCAGCGGGCCCTGCTTGAGACCCGGGCGCGACAGCGCGCGGCCGAGCCCGGAGAATTCGGGAGCGCCGTCGAAGTCCGCGGCGAACAGGCGGCCCACGCGCGCGAGATCGGCCCAGGTCCGCACGCGGCCCTCGCCGTAGCGCGTGAAGGCATGGACGACGAGGCCGCGCGCGGCGTCCCGGCTCATGAGCCCCCCCTCAGCGCCGGCTCTCGCTCGAGCAACGCCGCCGCGCCCGCGCGCAGGCGAGCGTCGCCGGGAGCGGCGCGCAGCGCAAGGCCCAGGCGGCGGCGCGCGCCCGCGGCGTCGCCGGTGCCCGACAGCACGCGCGCGGCGAGGACATGAGGCCAGGGCGAGGCGGGCAGGAGCCTCGCTAAGAACGCGAGGCGCGCCGATGACTCGGCGGTCCGTCCGAGGCCGGCAAGCGCGCGCGCCTCGAGCAGAATCCCCTCGGGCGACCAGGGCGCGAAGATCGGCTCGTCGACGATCCAGCGCGCCTGCGCGAGCGCCGCGGCGCAGTCCCCGGCGGCCAGCGCCGCGCGTCCGCGCGCGAGAAACGGTCCGGGCTCCTTGGGAAGGCGGGAGTCCGGGGGCGGCAGAAACGGCGGTGGCGCGTCGTCGAACACCCACGACAGGTCCGCCTCCGGCAGGGAGGCTTCGAGCCCCGCGTCGGGCGCGGCGGGCAGGGAGCCGGCCATGAACGCGCGCGTCGCCGCGGCCTCTCGCAGCGCCGACGCCGCGGGCCCCGCGTGGGCCAGGCCGGCCAAGGCGTCGCTCGCCGCGTGCCAGCGCCCGAGGCGCGCGGCGAGCCGTCCTCGCCACTCGCGTGACCAGCTCATCATCGGCTCGAGCGCGGAATGCGCGTCGAGCGCGTCGAGCGCTGCGCCCTCGTCGCCTGAGGCGAGACGGGCCGAGGCCAGCGCCAGGCGCGCGTCCGACAGGCGCGGGTCGCGCTTCGCCGCGGCCTCCGCCCTCGCGAGCGCCGCGCCGAAGCGTCCCGCGGACAGGTCGAGCGCCGACAGGGCGGCGCCGGACCAGGCCGCGGCCGCGCCTCCCGCCGCCAACAAGGACTCCGCCGCCTCCAAGCCGCGTCCAAGCCGCCGCAGCGCGAGGCCACGCCACAGCGCGGCCCACGGCTTCCAGCCGGCGGGCAGGCGCCCGTCGCCGGCGGCGGCGAGATGCGCCTCGGCCGCGGCGTACTCGCGGCGGACCAGGCGCGCGGAGCCTTCGACGAGGGAGAGCATCGCGGAGGCGGGCGCCACGGAGCGCGCGCACGCCAGCGCCGCGAAAAGGCCGGACCATTCGCGCTCCTCGTGAAGATAACGGGCGTTGTACCAGTTGGTCTCCCACTCGTAGGAACGGTTCAGGCGAGCCGTCTCCGCGAGGTCCGAGAGGGCGCCCTTCGCGTCGCCGCGGGCGAGCTTCGCGCGGGCGCGGGCGAGGAAGGCGGTGGGCATCGTGGGAGACAGCTCGATCGCGCGGGACAACGCCGGCTCGGAGGATGCGGCTTCGCCGAGCCAGGCCCAGGCGCGGTCGAAGGCGGGGTCGAGCTTCAGCGCGCGGTTTAAATCAGCGACGGCTTGGGGACGGTGACCCAAGCGAAGAGCCGCGTAGCCGCGCCACGCGAAGGTCCACGCGGCGGGGAAACGCTTCGCGGCCTTCGAGAGGAAGCGCAGCATGGCCGCGGGATCGCCGCCGTAGTCGGCGCTCGCGCGGAGGGCGTCGGGCCACGGGGATTTGGGAGACAGCTTGGCGGCGGCGTCGAGGTCTCGGCGGGCCTCGTCTTGGCGGCCCAGCAGATGGTAGGTCCAGGCGCGGACGATGCGGACCCAGAACCAGGACGGACGGAGCTCGGCGGCGAAGGTGAAACGAGCGAGGGCTTCGTCGAGACGGCGCTCTTGCATGGCGGAGACGCCGAGGAGATATGACGCCCAAGCGCATAACGGATCGGCTTCGAGAGCGGCCGCCCAGCATGCGACGGACTTCGGGCCCGGGCGGCCTGGGACTCGGTCCGCTTTGAACAGCTTGAGGCCGCGGAGAACGAGCTTTGACGCCTCGTCGCTTGGGGCGGACGGACGGGGGCCCTTCGGATTACCGGCGAAACGGCGCCACAGGCGGGCGAGGCCCTGCATATCCCGCGATTCCGATTCCCAGAACCTCGTGATCGCGGCACCGCCGATGCCGTGGGCGGCGGCCGCCTCCGGCGACGCCGCCGAATCCAAAAATATATCGAGCGCGGACGGGAGATCGGCCTTCCGGCGAGACGGCTTGAGAGCGATCGCGCCGGGGTACATCTCGCGGCAGCCGGGTAAATCTTTTAATGACGACGCCAGATTGGTGATTCCCTCGCCGAAAGTTTTAGACACGGCTTGGAACGAATCGAGGACTCGATCGGGATCCCACCCTCGCTGGGCCGCCAACGTCACGAGACCTTTGGGACAGGCGTGGTGCCAGTCTTTCGCCGCTCCGCGGCGTCGCAAGAGAGCGCGCGCGTCCTCGTACTGGGACTCCTTCTTCTCCCAATCGATGCCGGTCGCCGGATCGCCGATGACCTTATGCTCCGTCAACTCGTAATCATCGGCGACATCACGTTCGCACGCGCGGAAACGCCCATCGGCCCCCAAAACAAGATTTTCACACTTCTCCCACCACGGAGACGTCTCCGCCTTCGGCGTGTGATCCAAGACCAAAGAGATGATCGGCAGTTCGAATGGGGGCCTTCCAAGTGCGATCCAACGGGCGCGGTACCAGCGGCCGAAGTCCAGGAGCGAGCGCTCCAGATCCTGAAGACGCGGTGAGGTCCAGCCTTCCCATAATTCCGGATGAAAATTGACCAATGGGAAGTTTCGTTCGTGGAACCACGCGGCGTTGCGCGTCAGTTCGCCCACGGTATCGGCGTGTACCACCATGTTCGCGCGCATTTGACGCGTATCCACGCCGATCAAACGCTTCTCCACCTCCGAAAAAACTGAGCGGCCGCCCGAACGGAAAGTCCTGTGCGCGTCATTCGATTTTTCCTTTCCATCGAGCGAAAGCCAGACGGAGACTCCTCGCGAGCGCAGCGACGCCAGGCGCTCGCAGCTCAACAAAGTCCCGTTCGTGTACACGGCAAGGCGAACGTCTTCTTTACGCCGTGCCGCTTCATCGCGGACGAAGTCCGCGACGCGTTCGATCAGCGGGAAGTCCAGGAATGGCTCGCCGCCCAGCAAGGTCACACCTTTGCGGCCTTCGGCCGCGTCGAGATAAGTCGTGATGCCCGCGCGCAGCTTCGCCTCGTCTAGACGTAAAGCCTTTCCCTTGTTTACCTCAACCGCGCAGTAGTGGCATTGAAGATTGCAGCGGTTCGAGAGGAACACGATCAGGTTCAGGTCGCGGCGCGCGTCGGGCCTCATACGGAGGCCTCGGCGTTCAGGCAAATCTCGCCCATCGCCAGGTTCGAGGCCACGATGCGCTCACGCGCGGCGTCGCCCCGGTGGGCGGCCAGCGCGCGCTCGGCGGCGCCGGGTGCGGCGGCCGTCAGCTCACGCAGGCTGAGCCGCCGCGCGTCGCCGAGGAGATTCGTCGTCTTCAGCGCGGGCAGGATCTTCTCCATCGCGGGGACGGTGCAGCCGAGATAGGCCAGCCCGTCGACGTCCACCGTCACGCTCCAGGAGACGATCGCCGGCTCGTTGGAGTCCATGAGCTCCTTCGGGTCGAGCGGCAGGCCGCGGCGGCGCGCTTCCGCGCCGACGCGCCCGATCGCGTCGACGTAAGCGAGTCCCGCCTCGCGCGGCCATTCGACGCCGACGCGGTACTGAAAATGCACCTGCGGCGCGCCGCGCTCGAGATAGACGAGCGCGTCGTTATAGAGATCGGCCACTCCATCGGGGCTGATGACGCTGTGCACCGCGAACGGGACCTTGCGGCGCACGAGGCGAGCGAAGGCCGCGTCGAGCGCGGCCGACGGGTACGCCTTGCCGGCGGCCTTCAGCGGACGCTGGGCCTCCTGGCGGGAGCCGTCGAGGCTCAGCTGGATCGACGCGCCTCGCGCCTCCAGCGCGTCGAGCGCGGCGTCGTCGAGCAGGAGGCCGTTGGTCGTGACCGAGAAGGAGAGCCGCTTGCCCGGGAACTCGGCGTCGCGCCGCGCGGACGCGTAGTCCATCGTCTCGAGGACCTTGCCGAGGCGCAGCAGAGGCTCGCCGCCGAGGAACACGAGCGCCGCCTGCTCCGAGCCGTTCTCGAGCGCGAGGTCGGCGCAGCGCCTCAACAGCGCGTCGTCCATCGCAGGCATGTCCCGGCGGAAGCGGCAGTAGACGCAGTCGAGCTGGCAGGCGCGCGTGACGAGCATGGCCACCGTCTCGACGCCGCGGGACGGATCCCTCATCGGAAGGCCTCCGGGCACAGGCGGTAGGCCTCGCGCGCCTCGCGCGCCGCCTCGCGCGTCCGTCCGAGCTCGAGCAAGGACGCGGCCAGGAGCGCGCGCGCGCCGCCGAAGCTTCCGTCGAGGGCGATCGCGGTGCGGGCCGCCTCCGCGGCCGGCGCGTGGCGCCCGAGGCGCCGCAGCGCGTCGGCGCGCAGCGCGAAGAAGCGCGCCGAGGTCGGCTTGCCGCCGGCCGCCCGGTCGAGAACCCTCAGCGCCGGAGCGGGACGATCGCGCGCGAGCAGCCCCGCGGCGAGCCGCTCGGCCGCGCCGCAGAGGCCGGGGGCGGCGCGCAGCGCGGCGCGCAGGTCGGCCTCGGCGGACGCGCCGCGTCCCAGAGAGAGGCGGGCGTCCGCGCGCCAGACCCGGGCCCACGCGTGGCGAGGCTCCCGCGCAAGCACCGCGTTGAGGACGCGCTCCGCGCCGCGGGCGTCCCCGGACGCCAGCAGGAGCCGCGCGCTCCACGCGGCGGTCCAGGCGTGGCGAGGACGCAGCTTGCGGGCGCGGCGCAGCGCGTCCTCTCCCTCCGCGCCGGAGGGCCAGGCGTGCTTCTCGTCAAGCAGGAACGCCGCCGTGCGGTCGTCCGCCGCGCCGGCCCAATCGCGCAGCCGCGCCCGCGCGAGCGAACGCAGATGCAGGGCGCGGCCGTCCGCGGGGTACGTGATCCCCATCGCGAGGCCCGCGTCCAGGGCGCGCGCGGACTCGGCCCACAGCCCGAGGTCCTGGAGCGCGGCGCCGCGCCAGGCGTGCGCGTACCCATGCCACGGCTGGAGCGCGACGGCCCGGTCGAGGTCGCGCAGCGCCTTGCGCGCCCGTCCGAGCCGCCGCAAGGTCTCTCCGCGCCACGCGAAGAGCCAGCCGCCGGCGGGAAACAGGCGGCAGGCGCGATCCAGGCGACGCAGGCTCGCCGGAAGTCCCGCGATCGGCGCCTCGGCGCGCGCGAAGTACGCCTGGAACCAGGCGCGGCGGGCGAAGCGAGGCTCGAGGGCCCGGTACTCCCGAAGCGCCAGGTCGAAGCGGTTGATCCCCCGCTCGCGCAGGGACTCGGCGCGCTCGGCGCGGGCGATCGCGCCGCCGGCCGCGTCGAAGCCGTCGAAGTCGGGATCGCGGTCGCGGGCCTCGTGGTAGTCGGCCTCGGCCCCCGCGCGGTCGCCCGCGCCGAGGCGGGCCCGGCCGCGAAAGGACCAGCCTCCGGGCGCCGCGGGCTCGAGGGCGATCAACGCCGACGCCGCCGCCTCGGCGGCCTTCCAGCGGCGGTCCTGGACGCACGCCATCGCGCGCAGCAGCAGCGACAGCGGCCCCGGCGCCGCCAGCGCGTCGCGCCGGTCCAGATCGGCGAGCGCGGCCGCCGAGCGGCCCGGCGTCTCGAGGCGCGCGACCGCGCGCCATTGCCACGCGGCCGCGAGCGCGGGCATGAGCGTCAGCGCGCGCGTCAGGAGGCGCTCGGCCCGCGCGGGCTCCGAGGCGAGGAGCAGGGCGCCGAGGTACGCGAGGCTGTCCGCGCCCCGTCCGGCCGACAGCGCCTTCTGCGCCTCGGCGCGCCGGCCGAGCAGCCATAGGGCGCGGCCCCGCGCGGCGCCCTTCAGGCGCGGAAGCGCGCGCTCGAGAGCCGCGCGGTGCAGGAAGCCGAACGCGCCGAGGGCGCGCCCCGCGAGCGCCGCGTTGTCCGCGGGCAGCCCGCCGGGCAGGCGCTCGAGCACCTCTTCGTGGCCGGGGATCACGCGGGAACCCTCGCGGGGTCCCACTCGACGGCGCCCTGCAGGCGGAGCTCGCGCAGGAACACGGGCGCGCGGCTCTCGAGCCACCACGCGGGCACGCCCTTGGCGGCCGCGCGCGCGCCGGCCTCGGCGAGCGTGGCCTCGCCGTCGAGCTCCTCGAGGAGGGCCAGATGATAGCGCGTGACGAAGCGGCGAGGGTTCAGGGCGTCGGACAGGGCGTCGGCCTCGGGATGCTTGAGGAACCGCACGCGCTTGACCGGCGACAGCTTCCCCTCTCCGATGCGCGGATGGAACACGAGCTCGACGACCCTCGCATAGAGCAGCCGCGGGCGGTCGGCGGCGGAAGGCAGCGCCGGGTCCGCCGCGGCGCCCTTGAGCACCGACGCGTAGAACGGGTATTCCTCGGGCTTGGTGACCTGGTCGTCGAGGAGCTCGATCGTCGAGAGCAGCCGCTCGAAATGGCGCGTGAGGCCGGTCGTCACGGCGATGAACGCCTGGTGGTCGTCGAGCTCCACGGGCAGCCACGCGCGCTGGATTTCGCGCGCCTTGCGCCACCAGCCCTTCGCGGTGCGGTCGTTGCCGTACCAGAACATCGCCAGGATCATGAACAGCGCCGAGGACTCGCGCGTGTAGCCGTCGAAGTCCTTCCAGAGCATGGCCGTGCGCGCCGGATCGTTCGCCTCCCACTCCGCGAGCAAGGTATAGGCCGCGCGATGGCCGCCGAAGTGGGCGAGCGTCACGCCCGAGGACAGGATGGGATCGATGAACAGCGCCGCGTCGCCGCAGACGAGCCAGCCCGGGCCGCTGGCCTGGGCGTTGAGGAAGGACCAGTCGCTCTGCGTGAAGAAGTCCTCGCCCGTTCCCTCGAAGTCCTTCATTTGGACGGCGTCCACGAGCAGGGGTTTGATCTCCGCGCAGCGGTCGAGCTCCTCGAAGAAGATGGCGCGCAGGTCCTTGCCGCCTTGCTTGACGCGGTCGACGGGAGTCACGAGGCCGATCGACACCACGTCCTTCGAGATCGGGATGAACCACAGCCAGCCCTGGGCCATCGAGCAGATGAAGATCTTGGTCTTATCGGGATGGCCGCTGTATTCGTACTTCCACTTCGCGCCCTTGAAGTACGCGTAGCCCGCGACGTTGCGCATGCGCGGGTCGTAGTCGCGGATCTTCCGGAAGCGCGAGAGGAAGCCGTTCTGGCCGCTGCAGTCGGCGACGCGCCCGAGCGTCTCGCGTTCCTTGCCGTCCGGGCCGGCCCAGCGGACGCCCGTGATCCGCTCCCCCTCCTCAAGAATTCCGTTCGCGGCCGCGCCGCGAACGACCTCGACGCCGAGCGACTCCGCGTGGCGCAAAAGAATCTCGTCGTACTCGGAGCGGCGGACCTGCCACGCGTATTCGATCTTCTCAGGAATGCCGCCGCGCTTCGTGATCATCTCGGTCACGTTCACGTCGTTGAAGTCGTTCTCCCAGGGCTCCCGATTCTCGCCCCAGACGTAGTTGGCGCCGATCTTGCGCGGGAAGCCCGCG
>Ga0163144_10019977_pt1 | contig 13433 bp, 13 predicted proteins | sample OliLak19BULKMAT1_FD_123175 | JGI IMG/M metagenome (GOLD analysis project Ga0163144, IMG submission 123175) | Freshwater microbial mat bacterial communities from Lake Vanda, McMurdo Dry Valleys, Antarctica - Oligotrophic Lake LV.19.BULKMAT1 | ecosystem: Environmental > Aquatic > Freshwater >... | reverse complement strand
GATCCTTGCCGCCGTGTACACACTGTTGCAATGGCGCAAGATCGGCAACAACGCACTGAGAACCATAATCGGCTGGATCGCCGCCTTAGTAGGTCTGTTCCAAGTCTATGGCATGGGCATGGTGTATATGATCCGCACCCAACCTTCATGGAACACCCTGGCTACTCCAATCAGCTTCTTTACAACCGCCCTGCTGATGGGCGTGGCGACCATCGCAGCCGCATTGATCGTCAACCACTCCCGCATCAATAAAGACGACAAGAAGAACGAACAACAACAGGAGTTGCTACGCAAATCCTTACAAGGACTTGCGATTGCCTCCATCGTATTGTTGGGCGTTGAATTTCTGGTCACTCCGCTCTACATGGCATACCTGTCCTCGCAGGGGACTGAAGCCGTGAAAAGCCTCAGCATGATGGTCGGTGAGTTCGGTGTCACCTTTGCATTTCGGCTCATCTTCGTCTTTGTGGGAGCCGGGGTTCTGGCTGCCTACATCTATCGCACTGCCTCCATCCATGGGAAGGAAGGCACATTGTCCGCCCTTGCTTACAGCGCCTTGATCTTGATCCTGGCCGGCGAAGTGATGGGACGCTTCATCTTCTACGCAACTCATGTTCGCATTGGGTTGTAAACTCTGATGAACAAATTCCATTGGGGGCAGGTTGCTGCCCCCAATGGAACACAAGGTAAATCATGCTCTTAAGAGACGCCAAGCATTTTTTAGTTCTTGGGGCATTTCTCCTCTTTGGATTATCTTTCACTGGCGTTACTACACAATTAAACTCAGATAACCAAGTTCGAACCATCCAACTTTCTCCAAGCGGATATGAGCAAGGCGTATCCGTTGATTTTTCTACAAATGGCAAACAGATCGCCGTTGGCGCTTCCTCGGGGGTTTATCTCTTCAACTCAAATTCATTATCAAGGGAAGGCTTTATTGAAACCGGTAGTTGGGCAAGAAGCGTATCCTACTCTCCAAATGGGCAAGACATCATTGCAGGATTATTTGACGGCTCAATTCGACTATGGCGATTATCAGACAAAGCGCAATTACAAATCTTTGAAAAACATAATGGGTGGGTGCGAAGTGTCGTCATATCAAACGATGGAAAAACATTGGTCACCGTCGCAGATGATAATTCCATCCATCTATGGGATCTAAGTGATGGCGCGCTGATATTAACGATTAACGATCTGGCTGGACCTCGGGTTGTGGCACTCTCACCTGACGGCAAAATGCTGGCTGTGGGTTTACAGGATGGTGGCATTCAACTATTGCAAACTTCGGATGGAAGCACAATCAATACGCTGACCGGACATACGGATTGGGTTCGCAGCCTTGCCTTCTCGCCTGATGGTAAAAAAATAGCATCTGGCGCGTTCGACGCCACCGCACGAATTTGGGATATAGAATCTGGGAAAACTGATTTTGTCCTTTCCAGTCATCATTCCAGCATATTGGGTTTGGACTTTTCGCCAGATGGGACAACATTGGCAACCGGTTCTGTTGATACAACAATCAAAATTTGGGATGTTCGTGATGGCAGCCTGCTTCGCACATTGATCGGACATGAGGATTTTGTCTACGATGTTGCTTTTTCTCCTGACGGAAATATCCTAGCCTCCACTTCAAGTGATAACACTGCAAAGTTATGGAATCTTGACATCCCACAGACTGAACATATTCCAGAACCGTCAACACCAAGTGACTGCCGCCAATGTCACCATCCGCGCGGACTTAATTCGCCACCGAGAGTCATTCAGGTCAGTTGTGAAGCATGCCACTCTGATGGCATAGGATTGAATTGGTGCCCATTCTTCCCGCGTTCGCCTCAAGCTGTTTCAAACATATTAATGTCTTTTCCAATCAACCCGGTGGGCGTTCCCATTACATCGGAAAATGTTGCAGTCTATATTAACTACCCGACTAATGGAGAAACCCTTTATTCCAATGGCGAGAACCTGTCACCGGTCTTTGTAAAGGGACGAGCACTTTCGAATGGAGAAGCAGACATTAAGTTGCAAATGGAGATCTGGTCTGACGGAGACTTGATTGGAGAACTTATAACGCAACCAGATCCAGAGGGCGTGTTCACGTTCAAGTTAGCCATCAACCCGAACGGCGCATTGATCGTGGCAGGCGCCAAAGCGGCAGACCCCGATTGCTCATCCTGCCACGAAGATTTTAAGAGCCTGGCATTTTTCCCAAACGGACAGGTACATTTTAAGGTTACAGCCACCTTGTCTAATGGTGAAAAAGCATGGGATGAACGATGGGTAACTGTCGATACAAGCGGAAAGGCCAAATTGAAAGTACAGGTTATTGATGAAGAAACTGGCTTACCCGTTCCTCATTTGCCGGTCCACGCTTCAACCATCCTATACGAGTGGCGTAACCAATATTCAAATCATGTTACCAATTTGGAAGGGATCGCCGAGCTTACACTGGAGGCGCTATCTCAATCTCCAACCAAATATGGAATTTTGGTTCCACCTTCATCATTAGGTGGGTATCTATACGAGAATGTTGAACCTGTCTTTTTGGAGCTTCCCCCCGGCGCAATAAGTCATGAACCAGTCACGATCTATGTAAAGAAAATGAGATGTCAAATCAGCGGGAAAATAAGCGGCGCGAAACTTTCCGAACCGATGCAGGTTTGGGCCGTTCATCTGCCGGATGGAACATTCCAAAAAACAGCCATCGAAAATAACTCTTTCACCTTTGATGAATTGCTAGGCGGCGAGTATCAGGTATTCATCGACCCGGTGGTCAACCAATTGGGTTATCGAGCCGAACCGCTCCATGTTAATCTGACAAAAGAAGCGCAAGCTTCGGTCAATATTCAACTGATCGAGACAAGCACATCCGTGATTGTCGGGCAAGCTCATGACGAGAATGGAAATTTCCTACCTTTTGGATGGGTCACAACCGCTTCAGATCAGACATCACAGTTGAATCCAACCAGTGGAATGTATACTCTCTTCGGGTTGGAATCTGCCAAAACCACTCTGACCGTCGATGTCCCCGGATACTTCAGTCAGGCAAAGGTTTCGGATGAATCCAATCCCCAGTCGAACACGCTCGATTTTGGGCTGGTAATGCGTCCCGAAACAAAAATCCGACATTGGGGAAATGGTGAGGTCACCCTCCCACCAGAAACGGATTTCGAAGAAAACGCCGATGGCATTACATTGAAAAGCGGCTGGATTTGGGGACAAAATGAAGTGGAAGACACTCTGAGCCTTTCGGTGGCTGGCATGCAAATCACATTGAAGCGCGGTGCATTTGCATTGAACTATTCACCTTCCCAAGGTGGCTGGATTTATATTTCCGAAGGCGAAGCAATTCTTCGAACAAAAGATGGACAGGAAATGATGGTCAACAGCGGACAGATGGCAGCATTATCCGAGCAGTTCATCCCTGTCACAGTCCCGTTCGAGGAAGTAGTCTTTTTCAGTTTGAATACGCAATCAAATACCACGTTGCAACACAAATGGGAGCCTTCCCTCGAAGCGCAGGTTCGCGATAGCCTGGCGCGTGTTGGCATCAATATTGCCCAATTTGTTACATTTGTTACCTACATATTGGTACTGATTGGTATTGCGGCTTTGTTAATTGGCGGGTTATATTCATTATGGAAATATGCAAGGAAGCATTGAGTTGAATTTTGGAGATGACATGAAAAATGAAATAAACTCCCAGGAAGATTTGAATATGACATTGGTCGGCGAAGTCTTGTTTTTGGGATTATTAGGCAAGGCATTCTACAATGAACCGGACCGTAAATGGCTGGACGAACTGATAGCCGAACAGGTATTTGTCGAGGCACCTTTTGGAGCGGAACAGCCTGAAATCATTCGCGGATTGGAAATTTTACAGGCATGGACTATATCTCATGCAGATGGCTTATCTGATGAGAACTTTGCTCAACTGAAAATGGATTACACACGCCTGTTCATTGGATTAGATACTCTGCCAACTGCTCCATGGGAATCAGTTTATTTCAGTAGAGAGCGGCTTGTGTTTCAAGAGCAAACCGTGCAGGTACGTGAATGGTTTGCCCGCTTTGGTCTGCAGGCTGAGCGTCTTAATCGTGAGCCGGATGACCATATCGGTCTTGAATTAATTTTTGTAGCCCACCTTGCGAAGATGGTTTTGAATTCACTTGAATTGAACGACCATGACTCAGCAGAAAAATATTTACAAGCCCAGCGCGATTTTCTATTTGAACACCTATTGCGTTGGGGACCGGCCTGGACGCGGCTTGTAAAAGAACATGCCGGCACAGATTTCTATCGCGGTCTCGCACACCTGACGCACGGCGCGCTGCTGGCTGCCGCGCAACAGCTTCAGGTCGAATTTCCTAAAGAGGTATCGGCTTGAGTTTGCTTAACGCCGCCGAACGGTTTGCTTCAATTGACCGTTCGCAAGTCCTTCTGGATACGAAACACTGCCTGCACACGCAAGATCAGTTTTCGGATTGTGCGGCGTGTTTCAGTATTTGTCCGGTTGATGCGATCACCATTGGGAAGCCTCCAACGCTCGATTCAGAAAAATGCGAATCCTGCCTTGCCTGCTTGCCCACCTGTCCCGTTGGCGCATATCGCGCAGACGATGATGTGGCAGACCTCCTAACCTGTGCCGCGCACATCGAAGACCAGCCCGTTGAATTGCTCTGCGGGCTTCACCTCCATCCCGAAACCGGCACGAGTTCAGAATCCATCGGGATTCAAATCCACGGCTGTCTGGCGGGCTTGGGGACCGGTGCTTCCTTAACACTTTCCGCTTTGGGATTGAAACGCCTCGCCCTACTTACTGACGCCTGCTCTGCCTGCAAGTGGCATTCGCTTCACTCAGAAATTCATCTGCAAACGGAAAGAGCGATGCGCTTTTTATCTGCATGGGAGAGTGACATCACCATCACCTGCGTGGATAAGATCGAAACGCCTGTGGAACGTCCGCTGTGGAGCGCAAAGAATCCACCTCTCTCACGCCGTGACTTGTTCCGCATGATGGCGAAGCAGGGGCAAGTCGCTCTTGCGCGCGCAATGGAAAACGGCGTGCCCACATCCAAGCGCCAGCCTGGGCGCGATAGATTGCGATTGCTGTCCGCGGTTTCGCATTTACCTGAATCTTCTTCAACTGCCAGCCTTCACGAATTTGGGTTTGCTTCGCTAACGATTTCAGAATCCTGCACTGCCTGCGGCGCATGTGGGCGAGCTTGCCCCACCGAGGCACTACGCTTCGAGAAGAACGACGAATTAGTGACTTACTCTCTCACCTTCCTGGCACAGAAATGCATCGACTGTGACCTGTGCAATTGCGTTTGTTTACCAGAAGCAATTGCCCTGAATCACGAGCCAACGTTTGAACAAGTTTTCAGCGTGAAAGAACCTCAGGTTGTCGGATCAGGCTCACTGGTCCACTGTGAACGGTGCAAGTCATTAATGGCAGCACGTGATGGTGTGAAGTTATGTCCGCTATGCGAGTATCGACGCGCCCATCCATTTGGCTCGATGATACCGAAGAAAGCCTTAAAGGAATCCCCTTCATGATCTCTGATGTGACAAAATCGACTTTGCCTGAAATTAAAAATTCTACACTGCGCGAGTATGCGAATATTTACGTGCAGATCTACCAGGATTTTATCGAGCAGGTGACGGCGATGGGGCTTGAGGTTGAAAACGAAGACTCGACGGCGCCTGTCGCGGAAAAGATCGAAGCACTGAGAAAAAAGGGCGCAACCATCCGCAACAGCGACAAGAGCATTTACACCAATCGTATCTCGCCTTCGTGTGTCGCCTGCCAGACAGGCACAAACAGTTCAACATTCTTTATTTCCTTGAAGTGCCACCGTGATTGTTTTTATTGCTTCAACCCCAATCAGGAAAACTACGAATACTTCCGCGAGCACACCCGTGACGTGGTGACGGAACTGGACGAAATGCGAGCTTCCAAATCTGCGCTTGGTCACATCGCGTTGACTGGCGGTGAACCGCTCCTGCACAAGGAAGAAACGTATCATTTCTTTGATCACGCGCGTGAGTTGTATCCCGCTTCACACACGCGCCTTTATACCAGCGGCGATCATATTGACCGCGACACGTTGGAATCTTTGCAAAGATCAGGCTTGAAGGAAATCCGTTTCAGCATTCGCATGCACGACCTTGCAAAAGGACAGATGCACACCTATGACCGCATCGCTCTCGCGCGCGAATATATTCCAAACGTGATGGTGGAAATGCCCGTCCTGCCGAACACGCTGGAAGAAATGAAAGATGTTCTGTTGCGCCTTGAGGAATTAGGTATCTTCGGCATCAACCTGCTTGAATTCTGCTTCCCGTTAAACAACATCGAAACCTTCCGAGAGAAAGGTTACAAGGTCAAGGCACGCCCCTTCCGCGTGTTGTATGACTATTGGTACGCGGGTGGTCTTCCCATCGCAGGCAGTGAATTGGTCTGCCTGGACTTGCTGGACTTTGCATTGGAAAAAGGCTTGAAACTCGGTGTGCATTATTGCTCGCTGGAAAACAAACACACTGGCCAGCTTTATAAACAAAACAGCGGACATCACCTGCCGAGCCGCCTGCATTTTTCGCAAAGGGATTATTTTCTCAAGACCGCCAAGGTTTTCGGAGAGGATATTCCCATCGTCCAACAGGCATTCGATAAGGCAGGGTATCGCGAGTACGTCCTCAGTGATGAACAAAATAGCATGGAATTCCACGTCAACAAGATCAGCAGTTTGAAGAAACTAAACGTGGATGTTGGAATTGCCAGTCATGTAATTGAAACGCGCGAGAATGAACCCGTTCTACGCGAACTCAAAGTGGATGTGACCACACCACAAACTTTCCGTCTTTCAAAAGATATATAAGGAGAAATAACATGTTTCATCTTGGAACCACAGAATTGATCATCATCCTCGTCATCGTGCTTTTACTCTTTGGCGTGGGGCGCATCAGCAAGATTGCTGGTGAATTGGGCAAGGGCGTCAGCAATTTCCGTAATGGATTAAAAGGCGACGAAGAGCCAGTCGAAACTAGCGAGAAAAAAGGATAGGCGTTTTCCGTGAGCGCAAATGCAACTGCCGTGAAAAAGAATAAGCGCAACTGGAATGGTGTCTTTCGCGCTTTTGGACGCGCCCATAAAAAAGCCAGCGTGCAAATGGAAGGCTCTGCCCCACTCCTTAACCACCTCAACGAACTGCGGATAAGGGTCTTCAAGGCGTTTCTGGCATTGATTGTCGCCACCGGCATTAGTTTTGCGTTTTCCGAGCAAGTTATCGGATACTTGGCTGCGCCAATCGGCGGCATTGCGAAACTCATCTCGATCGAACTGACCGAGAACATCGCCATCTTTATGAAGGTTTCGCTGTTGGGCGGATTTGTACTTGCCATGCCCGTCATTGTGTACCAGATCCTGGCATTCGTTTTACCGGGCTTGAAACGCAACGAGCGCGTCTGGCTGCTGGTCATGGTCCCGTTCGCAACCCTGCTCTTTGCGGGCGGTGTGGCATTTACATGGTTTGTCATGCTGCCCACTGCCATCCCCTTCCTGACCGGCTTTATGGGTATCACCACACAGGTGCGCCCTGAAAATTATTTCGAATTTGTCACGCGCATCATGTTCTGGATCGGTGTTTGTTTTGAAATGCCAATGATCATCATGTTCCTGGCAAAATTAAAGTTTGTTACGGCAAAGCAATTGGCACAAGGATGGCGTTACGCAGTTGTATTAATGGCAGTTGTCGCCGCAGCAGTCACGCCGACAGTTGATCCTGTTAACATGGGCCTGGTCATGGCTCCATTGATGGGACTCTACGTTATCAGCATTGTTTTAGCCGCGATCGTCGGCAGAGGTTGACATGGATATTTTCGGAATCGGCGGCAACGAACTGATCGTTATCATTTTGCTGGCGGCCATCATCCTCGGACCGGAACGTCTGGCGCGTTCCGCACGTGAGATCGGTAAGTTCGTCAAGAACGTGAAAGCCTATTTCACCTCCCTTTCCAGCGAACTCAAAGCAGAACTGGACGTTCTGGATGAAATGGAAAAGATTAAAAAGGATGTTCTCAAATAAATTTTCTCACCCAAGAAGGTGAGATGGAGAATACTCCGAAATGATGATGTAAAAAATCGCTTCCGCCATTATCATAACAACAGACGAAATCTTGTCTCATAAAAAACAACTCCGATCCCTTTTGCCTAAAACCGATGTTAAGGCAAAACGGACGGTCCCCGAAAGGGGACAAGGGTTTTCCCGGAAACAGGGAGACCTCCCGAAATCCCAAACGCAAATGGGATTGAATTGAAAAGGAGCCATAGGCTGTGCAACCCTCTAAAAACTCGCCTGGCGCTCTGCTGGCGAGTTTTATTTCCCCAAATAAAAATAAACCCAGGCTGCTCCTGGTCACAGGACCGCGAGGGTCAGGCAAGACCTTGTGGTGCATGGATCTTGTCGGGCGTGCCCATGCACGAGGACTGAACCTATGCGGGCTGATTTCCCCATCCATTTTTTTAAACGATAAAAAGGTCGGCATCGGTCTCAAGGATTTGCAAACGGGTGAACAACACCGCCTTGCCTATCGCAAAGGCGATGAAGAGGGCGATATCCAAACACAGGATTGGCAAATGGTGGCGGAAACCATGGAATGGGGAAACTCCGTCCTTGAAAATATTGAACCCCGTGATCTTTTCATCCTTGATGAAGTCGGTCCATTTGAACTCGAACACGGCATCGGTCTCGTGGCGGGACTTAACGTTATCGATACGGCGAAAGGTTTTTCCTGTGTAGTTGTCATCCGCTCATCATTAATTGAAAAGGCATGTGCCCGCTGGGGTTGGGCGGAAGTGCTGGATCTCTCTGCAGAGGCGGATCCATGATTTCCGTCCGTAATCTGACCGTCTCATATGGGACGAATAAGGTTTTGCAAAATGTTTCCTTCGATGTGAATGCCGGGGAATGTCTTGTTATTACTGGTAGTTCAGGTTGCGGAAAATCCACGCTGGCGCACGTGCTTACAGGACTCATTCCCCATTCAATTCCCGCTCAAGTTGAAGGCACAGTTCACATTGCAGCGATGGATGCTCTGCAATCCTCTGTGGATATGCTCGCACATCAAGTCGGAATTGTCTTTCAGAATCCGCGCACCCATCTTTTTCATTTGCGTGTCGAAGATGAAGTCGCATTTGGTCCACGCAACCTCGGCATGTCCGAAGATAAAGTGAAAGCCCGCGTCGATTGGGCATTGAATGCTGTTGGGCTCACGGACCTGCGCGAACAAAAACCCGCCAACCTCTCTGGCGGACAGATCCAGCGTCTCGCCATCGCCGCTGCGCTCGCGATGAAGCCAAAAGTGCTTGTGCTCGATGAACCCACCGCATCACTCGATGTACCCGGAACGCAGAATGTCATCAGCACACTTGAGACCTTGAAAAAACAATATGGCTTAACCGTTATATTGATCGAACATCGCCTTGCCGAAGTACGCCGGTTGGCAGATCGAGTGCTCATCATGGATGAAGGCCGCATCGCAGTGCAAGGCCGCTTCGATGATGTACTTGGTGATCAAGCCACACTGCGGCATTATGGCTTGCGCCGCCCCACCGCCGAAATGCTCACCGACTGGTCACGTTTGCTCACGCCAAACGGACATCATCCTGAAGATCAACAACCATTGCTTGATCTGCAAAACCTCTCAGCAGGCTATGAAGGTCAGGCAATTATCCACAATATCAACTTGAAAATTTTTCAGGGCGAGTTTGTTGCACTGGTCGGCGATAACGGCACGGGCAAATCAACCCTCGCATTGGCAGCGGCTGGTTTGCTCAAGCCAATCGGCGGGAACGTCACTGTCAACGGCACATCCCGTCCGCGCCCCGGATTGGATATTGCCCTGCTCTTTCAAAATCCCGCCGACCAACTCTTCACCGACACAGTGGATGAAGAAATCGCCTTCGGCCCACGTAACTATCGCAAGTTTGATTCGGAAATCCACGAACTCACGCTTACCAGTACAGACCTGCATCACCTGCGCGCGCGCCGTCCCTTCACGCTTTCCATCGGTCAGCAGCAGCGCACCGCGCTTGCCTCATGCATCGCACTCCACCCCGCGCTCGTCATCCTCGATGAACCCACGCTCGGACAGGATTGGCGTCACTTACAGCAGTTGATGGATTGCCTCATACGCCTCAATCAACAAGGGACTGCCATCCTGCTCATTACACATGATTACAAACTCGTCCATCATTATGCAAAGCGCGTCATCTTGATGGAAAAAGGCCGTCTCATTCTCGACGGGAAAATTACTCCAGTTTCGAAGAACAGAATCCACGCTGAGGAATTTGTCCATGCCGCACCCTGACGCCTTGATCTGGGATGACCGCTATTCGAACGATATGCGATGGCGAAGCCTTCGGCCGCCACGCAGCCTGCTAACCTCGCACCAGAATCTTCTTCCGCGCAGCGGTCTCGCACTTGATGCTGCCTGCGGCACAACACCAACAGGTTTGCACCTTGCCCGTCAGGGTTGGCAGGTGATCGCTTTGGATGTGTCGAATGCCGCTTTACGCATCGCCCAGTCCGAGGTCCAGAAAGAGGCGTTGCCCGTTTCCTTTGCATTGATGGACCTGGCGAATCCGTGGCTGCCGTCGAATCGATTCGATGTCATCTTGAATTTTTATTATTTATCGCGCCCGCTCCTGACGACGTATCGCAAATCCATGAAACGCGGCGGGTTGTTGTTTGTTGAAACATTCGTGCGTGACGATTCGTTTTCCAACGAAGCCGACGGAAATTCGCATCATTATCTGGAACCACATGAACTGAAATCCGCTTTCGAGGATTGGAACATCATCCACTACAAAGAAACCCAGCAAGCCTCGCGGTCAACAGAGCGCAGGAAAAAATCACAGCGCATTGCCCAGTTGGTGGCTCGCAAAACTGATTGAAAGGAAGACAATGAAATTTACAACCCGTGAACTCGTGACAATGGCTGTCTTTGGCGCGCTATGGGGATTGGTGGAAATCTCGCTCGGCTCGGTCTTTCACGCAATCGACCTGCCTCTGACCGGCATGGCGCTTGCAATCATCGGCGTGATGGTGGCATCGATCGGAAGATTGTTCGTACCCAAACGCGGCTCGACAATTTTCATCGGCATCATCGCGATGGTGTTGAAGTTGTTTAGCATTGGCAGCGCGGTCATTGGTCCTATGGTCGGCATCCTTGCCGAAGCATTGATCGCTGAACTGGTTTTGGATGTATTTGGAAAACCATCCATACTTGCTTTTATTTTTGCCAGCGCAGCCGCATCCTTGTGGACATTGGTGCAGCCGTTTATGACAGGTGTGCTGTTGTTCGGACGCAACCTGCTCGTCATATGGCTGGACCTGTTGGATGTTGGTACACGCCTGTTTGGTATTCCATATCAAGCCGCACTCTGGATTGTGCTTACATTAATCGCTGTGCATTTGTTCTTCGGAGGCATTGGCGGCTGGCTTGCCTGGAAGCTTGGAAACACTTTAAAAACTCGATTGGGCGGGGAACTTCCCCAACCAGTTGGTTAACAAAGAAAAGATCAGACCGTGATGGTTTTAAAAACCTTAAGGTCTGAATATCGAAATACTTCAAGGAGATACACAATGAAACGCTTTTTGCTCGTCACACTCGTATTGGTGTTGGCCCTTGCGGCCTGCGCTCCAAAGGCACAGGAATCTTCTGCACCTGTATTGAAAGTTTCGGATGGCAATGTCGAAAAGACTTACACAGCTGATGATCTCAAGGCACTCGGCGAATCACAAGCGGATTTCAAAGGCGTCACATACGTTGGCGTTCCGCTGACTGTTTTGCTCGAAGATGCAGGCATTGACTCAACAGCACTCACAGCTGTCAAAGCCGTTGCCGTGGATGGTTTCACAGCCAACTACGAATCCGCGCTTTTCACTCGTGAAGATACGCTTGTCGCATACGCCCGCATGGATGGTCCTCTTGGAGAAGATGAGGGCTCCTTCCGCATGGTGCTGCCCGATCAGGAAGGTAAGATGAATCCGCGCGAACTGGTTGAAATCATCGCGATCCCGTAATGTTAAAACAAGCCCACCCCACCGTCATTCCTTTATCTACCCCCAAGCCGCTCATCGGGAGTCTCGGACATATGGGAATTTTTCTTTGGGCGCTGGGAATGGTCTTAATCCCGTCGCTTTCAAGAGGAATCCTCCTGGCTCTCTTTACGTTGGGAACATTGGCCCTAATATACCCGAACGCCCTTCAACGCCTGGCGCGCTTACGCTGGCTGGTGATCTTCGGAAGCCTGTTCCTGATCAATGTTTTCTTCGGTGGATCGAATCAAGCGCCATATTGGACGGTGTTAGGCGTTTCTCTTTCATCCACTGCCATCCTCAACGGCCTACAAATGACTCTGCGTGCTGCAGTAATTCTGCTCGCAGCAGATGGGCTTTCGAGCTCGGTCAATATTATAGAAGTGGCTGGCTTGCTAGAACGCAGCGGCTTGTGCGGGCTTGGTTTCTCCATCGGTGTGGCGACCAACCTTCTACCAGACCTGCGTCAATCCGGTATGAACGCCTGGCACAGCCTGCGCATGCGTGGCGGCTTTCGCGCACAATGGTGGCGCGGTTTTCAATTGTTGGTGATCACTGTCTTTTCCAACGCACTTCGACATGCCGAACAGATCGTGCTTGCAGCAGAAGTGCGGGCATTCCATCCTGAACTCAGCCGCAGTTCCCTGCTGCGCATCGGCGCATTGGATTGGTGGCTGATTGGTGGATTATCCATCCTCGGTATTTTCCTGATTTTTGGATAGGAGCATGATATGAAAGACTTATCCGCCTTACTTGAAATCTCCGCCCGTGACCATAGCCATCTTTGTCCACGCCAAATTCTGGGAGTCCGTATCGGACTCGGGGGAATCTGCTCATTGCAACTAGAATCGAATCAAGGCTGTAAGCGACTTCTCGTCATCACCGAGACAGACGGTTGTTTCGCGGACGGACTCTCTGCAGCAACAAATTGCACGGTTGGTCATCGCACCTTGCGCGTGGAGGATTACGGCAAAGCCGCCGCGACTTTTGTTGACACGCAAACGGGCAAAGCCGTCCGTGTTGCGCCCATGCTGGATATCCGTGAGCGAGCCTGTGCCTTCGTCCCTGACGAACCGCGTCACTACCTCGCGCAGATGCAAGCCTATCAAGCCATGCCGGATGAAGAAATGCTGACCATGGAGGAAGTATTCCTGAATCCTTCTGTTGAACAAATCATCTCTCATCCAGGTATGCGTATCAATTGTGGTATGTGTGGAGAAGAGGTCATGAATGAAAGAGAAATTCTTCGCAATGGATTAATATTGTGTCAAAGTTGTGCCGGGGATGGATATTACCGGTCAAATTTTGAGATGTGCCTTACAAACCAGGTTC
>Ga0163144_10019976_pt1 | contig 13433 bp, 16 predicted proteins | sample OliLak19BULKMAT1_FD_123175 | JGI IMG/M metagenome (GOLD analysis project Ga0163144, IMG submission 123175) | Freshwater microbial mat bacterial communities from Lake Vanda, McMurdo Dry Valleys, Antarctica - Oligotrophic Lake LV.19.BULKMAT1 | ecosystem: Environmental > Aquatic > Freshwater >... | reverse complement strand
TATGAAATAAAAGAAGCTACAACGTCTTATAAGTCTTTTGCAGAGAATAAAAGGTAGCGTGCATAAACCTTCTTGCCGGGCGCACAAACGGCGTACATTATATTTTCTTTACATAAAGAGATGTTTCTTTAACAAATTTAAAACACATTTACATAACATTGTTGGCTACTTTAGCGTTATAAAATTTGCTAGTGGAATCTATAGACTACTCTACAGATACACTTGCAGTTTTATATGGGCAAGCAGCTGCAAATAGGTAGTAAACTACAAGAGATACGAACCAAAAAAGGTATTACCCAAGAGCAGATGGCAACCATGCTGCAAGTACCTTTATGGATGTACGAGGAAATAGAACTAAACCACCGCAATGTAGATAGTGACGTTTTATCTGTATTTGCAAAAGCGCTTAAAGTAGAAGAAGAACAACTGGTGCCAATTATCAATACGGCTCTTGGTAAAATTGATAATCACGGGTATGGAGCAGGCATAGTTTTTGGCAACCAATATATAATAAATACAAATTCTAAGGAATTAGAAAAATTGCAAATAGAATTAGAACAGCTAAAAGAACACGTTAAGCAGCTTCTTGATAGATTGCCTGGTGTATAGCGCTATAATGCAATTTAGTAAAATTTAGCGTAATTTTGTTTTTCGCTTATTTATATAGAGATTTAATAAGGTAAGTATATACTTATCCCTTTCAAACCTTTTATGAAATTACGTGTAGGCTCTAAATTGCTCTCCATACGGGATGAGCGCCGGCTCTCGCAGGCAGAAATGGCAGATTTGCTAGATATACCCACCTCTACATACTCACGCATAGAGCGCAATGAAACATCGCTAGAGGTAGATAAACTGGCAGGTTTTGCAGAAACACTAGGGGTATCTATGCATGACTTACTGCCAGAAACTATAGCCATGCACAGCAAAATAAACAATAGCGGTTTTGGTGGTGGTATAATTTTTGGCAACCAATACTTTTATACCAATGAGAATGACCGCGTTAAACAATTGGTGGGCGAGATCAATATCCTTAAATCTGAGCTAGACCAACTTAGAGACACCGCCAGGTAACTGGGCCAATAAATAAATTATTCACCTAGTTTTAGGTAGCTTTTACCGAAAAGGGGTATCAGGCGTGCTAGCCCCCAATAAGTCGATTTGTTTAATGATTGTAGAATAGTCTTTATAACAAAACAATATTATTGCGCGATATTCATATTTAGAATGCTCTTTTTTGTATATGTTTGTATAGATCTCTCTATGTGCCAGAGCTTTAAGACTAGCTCACGCGGTATAAAAGCCCATATCTAAAAGCACTTATATAAGACAAGCCATTTGTTAAGCCCGCTTCTGGCTTGCTCATTGGGCCCTTTTTACCTGCCGCCCCCCACGGCTTGGCAGGGCGGGTACAATTGCAGTGCTATGCGTCTGCTTTTAATGAGAAGGGGGGCAGGCTGCCGGCTAGGGAGTATTAGCCCGGCACTCAGGTACTTAAAACAGTGCTCAGGTATTTAAACCTATGCTCAGGTACTTAAACTAATATCCAAATAAGAATAAAACAAGCATGTGAGGATGGCATGGTAGAGGGTGTCTTGCAAACGCCCTAGAAACGCTCTATAAGCCACCTACAAGCGTTTTACAAACCCCCTACAAACGCTCTATGAGCCACCTACAAACGCTCTATGAGCCACCTACAAGCATTCTACAAGCCCCTGCATAGGTTATACAAGAGTTTTACAAGCGATCTGGCCACCTATAACCGTTCTATGAGCACTGCGCTAGCACCGCCACCGCCGTTACAGATACCTGCAAGGCCATAGCGGCCGCCACTTTGGCACAATGTGTGTATAAGGGTTACAAGTATCCGGCTACCGCTGCTGCCCAGTGGATGGCCCAGCGCAACAGCGCCGCCGCGCACATTTACTTTATCTAGGGCGGCACCAGAAAGCTGCGCCACGGCAAGGGGCACCACGGCAAAGGCCTCGTTTACCTCAAAAAAGTCTACTTCTGAGAGTTGCACCTCACCACGCTCTAAGGCTAGGCGCATGGCACCGACGGGCGCGGTGGTAAACCACTCTGGCTCTTGCTCATAATCTGCATACGATACTATGCGGGCCAGTGGTTTTAAACCTAGTTCTTTGGCTTTATCAGCAGACATTACAATTAAGGCCGAGGCGCCGTCATTTATGGTGCTGGCATTTGCAGCCGTTACGGTGCCATCTGGGGTAAAGGCTGGGCGTAGGCCTGGTATTTTATCAAACTTTACGTTATTGGGCTCTTCATCTTTATCAATAAGTAGGGCCTCGCCTTTTTTCTGGGCAATGCTTACCGGGGCTATTTCTGTGACAAATAAGCCATTAGCCGTGCTGGCTTGTGCTTTTTGATAGCTACTTACGGCAAAGGCATCTTGGGCCTCGCGGGTAATGTGGTACTTGGCTGCGGTTGCATCTGCAAATACGCCCATGGGTTTTTTCTGGTACACATCTTCTAAGCCATCACGCTCTAGGCCGTCTACAAGCTGGCCGCCCCCGTATTTATACCCAAAGCGGGCACGGGGCACATAGTAAGGTACTTGGCTCATACTCTCAAAGCCGCCGGCTGCTACAATATCTGCATGGCCTAGTTGTATGCTCTGGGCGGCTAGCATCAGGGCTTTAGTACCGCTGGCGCACACCTTATTAATGGTGGTACAGGGGGCAGAGGCAGGGATACCGCTGGCTAGGCTTACTTGCTTGGCTGGGTTTTGGCCTACGTTTGCCTGGCATACATTGCCCAAGTAAACCTCTTGTACCTGGCTGGCGGTAATGCCGGCGCTTTCTATGGCTGCCTTTAGGGCCACGGCCCCTAGCTCTGTGGCCGTAAGAGAAGACAAACTGCCGCCAAAACTGCCCATGGGCGTGCGCTTAGCAGATACGATAACTACTTCTTTCATAAACAGATAGTGTGTTGCTGCCTCCGGCACATGTATTTAAAAACTGGGGCAGATTCTACAAAGATGGCAAGCTTTCTAGTAAAAACTATAGCTTTTTGTGGCACAAAAAAGCATGGAGCCACCATGTGCATTGCTTCTTAGCCACATGCTATACCTTCGCCAGCTGTTGCGCAATCTGCGCCAAAACCTTAACGAAACCCAGCTTTTTACCTATGTAGGCACCAGTACGCAGCCCCCCAATACTATAAAAATTACGTATGCAAAGGGGTTGCCTGCGGTGCTGTTTCGGCTACAACAAACGGTGCTTACGCCTGTGCCCGGGCAGGTGATGTATTATACAGGCCTTGCCCGCATAGAGTTTATAATAATGGCAGACCCAGCCCTGCCCGATACTGAGTGGTATACGCTGGTACATGCGGTCCTAGAAACTGCCGTAGCCACAGACGGTACGGGCAGTGCCAATATTATAAACGAGAGCACATCGCTGGCAGACCATCTGGAGTACCGCTTTGTTGTGATCTACAAAGTAAACGAAGACCTAACGGCTGTCGCACCTGGTTAAGGTATCTGGCTAGCGCACCTGGCTAAGGTATCTGGCTAGCGCACCTGGCTGTGGCACCTGGTTAAGCTCTCTGGCTGTCGCACTTGGTTAGTTTATTTTAGGCTAACCTATTTATGGCTAGAGGTCTGTGTCTTTAATATCAAAAATAGACCGGAGCTCGGTGGCTTCTTCTGGCTTCATACGGCCTGCCAGTATAAGACGCAGCTGGCGGCGGCGCAGGGCACCGGCAAAATGGCGGTGCTCTTCTTCGGTTTCTGGCACGCACTCTGGTACATCTATGGGGCGGCCGCTTTGGTCTACGGCCACAAACGTAAAGTACGCTTCATTGCTTTTCTCTACCTGTTGCAGGATAAGATCTTCTGCTACGGCAATTACGTGTACCTCCATACTGCTGTTAAAACTGCGCGATACTTTAGCGGTGAGCGTTACGGCCATGCCTAGTTTTATTTGCTTTTTAAAGCTGAGGTTATCTGCAGAGGCAGTAACCACTACCCGGTTGCAGAATTTCATGGCGCTCATGGCCGCCGCAATATCCATAAAGTGCATCATGCGGCCGCCCATTAGGTTGCCCAAGGTGTTGGTGTCATTGGGCAGCACCATTTCTGTCATCTGCACAAAGCTGGCGGCTGGGTTTTTGGTTTTAGGCATAGTGTAAAAGTACGGCGGGCGCGGGGGGGTTAGCGGGGTTTTGGTTGATGGTAGCTAGGGGGCCTTTGCGGCTGGCCCTAATCCCCTTACAAAAAGGGGGATGCCATCAAAATAAATGGGTGGCTAAACTGCCCATAAAAAAAGGTGGGTAGATAAACAGGCCGGTGTGGTGTGCTATCTACAAAAACTAGCCGGCTTAGCAGTTACCTAACCACACCCACCACGGTCTCATTATCGGCTACATCTCTGAGCACAACGCTGCCGGCACCCACCGTAGCCCAAGCACCTATTTTAATGCCGGGCAGTATGCGGGCCCCCACGCCAACAAGGGTGCCGGCACCCACTACCACCCCGCCGCAAATGTTTACGCCTGGGGCTATGTGGGCAAAGTCTCCTAATACGGTATCATGATCTACAGTGGCGCCAGTATTTACTATAACGTGTTGCCCTATGTGCGCCCAAGCCTGCACAATGCTGCCATGATAAGCCACACTGCCCCGGCCTATGCTGGCAGAAGGTGAAAACAGCACCGAAGGGTGCACCGCCGTGGCAAAGCTGTGCTGCACAACAGCTGCCTGCTCTTTACGAGAAAGGTTGTGCCCTATGGCCAAGATTAAGGGTAGCTCTGGGTGCAGGGCAGGGTTATACGGGCCTAGGTATGGAATTGTGCCCCAGTCTCTAGGGGGGGGCTCATTGGCAAAAATGCCAGCAACGGTGTGCCCTTGCGCTGCAACAACATCGCGCAGCACGGCCGCATGCCCGCCCCCTCCGTAGAAAAGAATCTCCATGTTACTTATCAGTTGCTGGTTACTAATTACTAGAGGATACTACAGATATTTTTGCAAATGGTGTAAAGACAATTACTGTTTAATTTTTCTGACAAGTAACACGTATCAATTAAAAACCAAGAAGTATCAATGATCATCAACTGTCAATTTTATACCATCAGTTACCAGTCATCAATTAAGACCTATTTCTTGAGGCCTATTTCTTGAGGCCTATCTCTCTTAGGCGCTCATCTAAGAAGGCGCCGGCCGTCATATCTACGTAAAGTTTTGGGTGTGCTGCATCTACGCAGCTGGGCAGGCTGGTGAGGTCTACCTCTGAGCGCGGGTGCAAAAAGAACGGAATGCTATACCGCGGGGTGTTCATACGGGCGGCGGGCGGGTTTACTACCCGGTGTATGGTGCTTTTTAGCTTATGGTTGGTAAGGCGATCTAGCATATCTCCCACGTTTACTACTAGCTGGTTTGGCAGGGCGGTAATACCAATCCACTTGCCATCTCTGCGCAGCACCTCTAGGCCCTCTGCACTAGCGCCCATAAGCAGGGTAATCAGATTAATGTCGCCATGGGCAGCGGCACGTACAGCATCTGGGGCCAGGTCTTGCGGGTTAGGAATGGGCGGGTAGTGTATGCAGCGTACAATGCTGTTGCCGTGGTAGACCTTATCCTCAAAAAAGTCTTCTTCTAGGCCAAGGTAAAGCGCAATAGCCCGCAGCATCTGCTTGCCGGCAGCCTCTAGGGTGCGGTATGCCTCTAGGGCGGTGTCTTTAAAAGCGGCGGGGGTTGTGGGCCAGATATTATCGGGGTAGTCTGGATGGCCACGGTCTGGGTCTGCGGGGGGTAGCTCTTGGCCTATTTGGTAAAACTCTTTTAGGTCTGCCACGCTGGCCCCTTTTGCCCGCTCACGCCCTGGGGGTGTAAAGCCGCGCTGCCCTGCCAGAGCCTCTGAGTAGTTGCTTAATTTATAGGCTGCGGTTTGGGAGAAAAACTGCTGCACCAGATCGTACAGGTTGTGCTGCAGCTCATCAGAAAGGCCATGCCCTTTTATGGCCACAAAGCCAATATCATTGTAGGCTTTGCCCAATTCTTGCACAAACTGGGCTTTTTGGGCGGGGGTGCCTTGGGTAAAATGAGAGAGATCTAGCGAGGGTATCGCGCTCAGAAGTTCTGTTGCGAGTTCTGCTGGGAGTACGGGTGCGGGCATAGTGACAAATATATGCAGAAGGCGTAGATTGGCAAGGAGTGGTAGTTGCCAGGGTCTGTAATGGCCTGAGCAAGATGTGCGGCTAGCTCAGGAGTGCGGTCTTGCAGATGTTTCACACCCCAACTAAAACGGTGCCGGCAGGGAAGGCGCTAAAGCAAGGCAGGCGCTCAGCTGTGGGCAGGCTAGGTTGTTTACTCAGTGCCCATGCCACAAAAAGCAGGAGCAGGCCAGTAACACTAAATAGAATAAGCCCGGGTATAAGCAAGCTTGTAAAAGGTGTATGCCCCAATAAACTCTCTTTTTATCCCATCTGGCTGGCCAGTATGGCAATACCCTCTGCAAAGGTGTGGGGGGCATAACCCAGCACTTGGCGGGCCTTATCTATAACTAGCCCGGTGCGGGCAGGGCGCTGTGCGGGTTGGGTAAAGCGGGTGCCATCTACTTGTTCTATTAGGCTTTTATCTAGCTTAAAATAGGCTGCTGTGGCAAGGGCCATCTGGTGGGGGGTAAGCAAATCTGGCCCGCCTATATTAAAGATGCCCTCTGCCTGTGTGGTGGCTAGGCGCAGGCAGCCGTCTGCCAGGTCTTCTGCTAGGGTGGGGGTGCGCCACTGATCGTCTACTACTTGTATTTTTTTGCCTGCCTCCAAGCTACTTTTTACCCAAAGAATAATGTTGCTGCGGCTCATATCTTGGGCGGTGCCATATACAAGTATGGTGCGGGCTATGGCCCAGCGCAGGTCTGGCTGGGCTTGCACAATGCGCTCTGCATCTAGCTTGCTGTGCCCATAAAAACTGAGCGGGTTGGGCACCCCCTCTTCTGTATAGGGCCCGGCTGCTCCATCAAAAATAAAGTCTGTGCTTACGTGCAGCAGATAGGCATTAATCTGGACACAGGCGTCGGCAAGGTATTGTACGGCGTTTACGTTTAGGGCGCGGCAGGCGGCGTGGTCTGTCTGGCAGAGGTCTACGTTTGTCATGGCGGCCGTATGTATTACCACTTCTGGCCTGTGCCGCAGCAAAAGTGCTTGCAGGGCGGCGGGGTCTGTTACATTTAGCTGGGCCCACTGCGCATTAGGCGGCAGAGGAACGCGTGCTGCCCCCAAGCCTGTAGCCACCACGTGTATATGGGGCTGGCTACCCAGTTGTGCCAGCAGTTTCTGGCCCAGCAGGCCGTTAGCGCCAGTAATGAGCAGTTTCATAACAGGTAAGCAATGGGGCTATTTAGCCACCTTTGGGTAAGTATACGTGTAGGTTTTTTCTATGGCAGTACGGCGCAGGTGTTTTACACGGACTGTCATTTTTATGTCTTTAAGGGGGCGGTCCATGGGGTTTTTACGTTGCTCGGCTATGCGCTCTACTACGTCTTGGCCTTTAATTACTTGCCCAAAAACGGTGTAGTTGTTGTCTAAGAAATGGGCGCCAGCTTTATTTTCTACAATATAAAACTGTGAGCCTGAGCTGGCTTTTTGCGGGTTTACATCATCGCCCATGCGGGCAGCGCACAGGGCTCCGGCTGTGTGGCTTAAACTAGCATCAAACTCTGCCGGTATTGTAAAGCCGGGCCCACCATTGCCATCGTTGTTGGGGTCTTTGTCTTTGCTGTTGGGGTCTCCGCCCTGTATCATAAACCCTTTTATAATACGGTGAAAGGTGGTGCTGTCATAATAGCCCCCTTTTGCCAGTTTTAAGAAATTGGCCCTGTGTAGCGGGGTTTTATCAGAAAGAAGCAGGTTAATGGTGCCCATCTCTGTGGTAATGGTTACTAAATCATCTGCTGGGGCTTTTTTAAAAACAGCACAGCCTTGCAGTAAGGCTAAAGCACACATAAATACCGGTAAAAAACGAGAGACTGGGCGCAGGTTCATATTGGCAGGGGGGCGCACCCTGGGGCAGGGGGCAATTTTGGGCGAATATACCGCCCAGCACGGGCCCACGCCGTACATTTGCAGCATGATTACCTGTGCGTTATATCTGGGCTGGGCTCAGGTGCTTGCATTTTCTATGCTCGGCCTAGGGGGGCCAGAAATTGCTGTTATAGTATTGGTGCTTATTTTCTTTTTTGGGGCCAAGCGCATTCCAGGTATTGCACGCGGCCTAGGGCGCAGTATTTCTGAGTTTAAAAAAGGCAAAGACGAGGATTTGCCCAAAGACGATACCAAAGCTTAGCCCTGCCGCATTTAACAAACAGGCTATTACGCTTAGCCTAGCTTAGGCAGCTGTATGCTTATAGCCACCCACCTACCTTTTTTATAAATACTTCTGGCTGTGACCACCGTACAAAAAACCCAGCAATACCTAGCCAAAATAGAGGCCAATAGCCACTTAAATGCCTTTTTGGAGGTCTACAAAGAGCAGGCCCTAGCGCAGGCTGCAGCCGTAGACAATAAAATTGCTGCGGGCACGGCCGGCAAGCTAGCTGGTAAAGTACTAGGTATAAAAGATGTGCTTAGCCACCAGGGCCACCACCTTACGGCAGGCAGTAAAATTTTACAGGGATACACGGCCCCCTATTCTGCCACGGCTGTAAACAGATTGCTAGCAGAAGATGGCGTTGTTATTGGCCGGCAAAACTGCGATGAATTTGCGATGGGCAGCAGCAATGAAAACAGCGCTTATGGGCCCACCCTTAATGCCGCAGACACCACCCGCGTGCCGGGGGGCAGCTCTGGTGGATCTGCCGTGGCCGTGCAGGCTGGCCTGTGTGACATGAGCCTGGGCTCAGATACAGGTGGCTCTGTACGCCAACCCGCAGCCTTTACAGGCACTTATGGCCTAAAGCCTACCTACGGGCGCATTAGCCGCTGGGGCTTGGTGGCTTACGGCTCTAGTTTTGATTGTGTGGGCCCCATGGCCGCTAGCCTAGACGATCTGGCCCTGCTGCTAGAGGTTGTGGCCGGTGCCGATGACTACGACAGTACCGCTAGCACAACACCTGTGGGCAACTATACTGCCCAAATAAACGCTGCCCCTAGTAAACCTCTTAAGGTGGGTGTGCTGCGGCAAGCACTAGAGCCAAAAGAGGGCGCGGTACACCCTGCGGTTATAGCTGCTTTGCATGCTAAAAAGGATGCGCTGCAAGCGGCCGGGCATACCGTAGAGGTGTATGATCTGCCCCTGCTAGATTATATACTGCCTGCCTACTACATACTTACCATGGCAGAGGCCAGCAGCAACCTTAGCCGCTACGATGGCGTGCGCTATGGCTACCGAGCCGCAGCGCCCAAAGATCTGGAGGATATGTACAAGCGCACCCGCACAGAGGGGTTTGGCCAAGAGGTAAAGCGCCGCATACTGCTGGGCACCTTTGTACTATCTGCCAGCTACTACGATGCCTATTTTACTAAGGCACAGCGGGTGCGCCGCCTGCTAGTACAGGCAAACGCAAACCTGCTGCAAGACTACGATGTGCTGCTTACCCCCACCGCGCCAGGCCCTGCTTTTAAGCTAGGGGTAAAAAGCCAAGACCCCATAGCAATGTTTATGGCCGATATTTTTACCGTACAGGCAAACCTAACCGGCCAGCCAGCACTAAGTATACCGGCAGGGCTGGCAGATGGGCTGCCCATAGGCTTGCAACTAATGGGCAAGCATTTTGAAGAAGGCGCCCTGCTGCAGGCAGCTCGCGTGCTAGAGCGGGTTTAGGTTTTTTTAGCCTATACATAAAGATGTCATACGCCAATAATGCTGGCTAGCGGGCATATATGCAGCGTTAGCCATGCTTCTGGTTCCTTTTTTTACAGGCTACTAATGCTGGCAGCGGGCAAGGTGTTGCGGCTTGATGTTGCGGCTTGGTATTTTACATGTCTTTGGGCGGGTATTTTGCTGTAAAAAGCAGGGTGGCAATCGGCGAAAAGCAGAGTTATGGCGGCGAAATTCTGGCAGAAAGGGAGTTTGCCAATTTTTTAGGCAGAAATGCAGCAATTCTTGTGCAAAAAAGGCTGACAACTTACGCGATAAGCTGCAACAAATCTTGGGACAACATTTATACGCCAAAAAACGAGAAAAAGTAGCCTGACACCCATTTTAAAGGTTTTTATATAAAATTTAAAGGAATAATAATGCGGGCATTTTGTGGATGTTAGCAGGGTATTGCCTATAACATTGCCCCATCTGTGCTTGCATAACATTACCCAATTATACATGGTAGGTAAATGCGCCCAATTTGCTGTTCGGCACCGCGCCAGCCTTGCAGTTTTGTTGTCTACAAAGCAACAATTCAAACTTAATCCGCATTCGATGAAAAAGGTGTACATAGCCTCTTGCGCAGCATTTGCCGCAACAATCGCTTTCTCTCTAGGCACCATGGGCACTGCGGTGGCCGCGGGGCCCCGCCAGGTTTACTCATTAGATGGCCCTTTATCTGCCAAAACGCAGAGCGAGATAGCCAAAGCAATGGAGCTACCGGCAGAGTATCTGGCCATGGCCAAAGCCAAGCCAACCATGAGTCCGCTTTCTGCCCAAGAGGGAAAGTTTACAGTAACAGTTAATAGCCTTAATGACTTACCCACTCCTGTAGGAGGGATTATTAAACTAGAGTCTAAGAAGACTTACATGTTTTCTGGCCTGGTAAACATTGGCGCTAATGCTTTTAACCTAAACGGCGCTGCCCTGCGTGGCCACAACGCCGGTAATGACGGTGTTTTCTCTACCGTAAACGGAGCCGTAGTACGGTCTAAAGATCAAGACGTGTTTATGCAGGATATGCTTATCATGCTGGGCAGCTCTGAGACTAAGGCGTACGATTTCCAAGACGTAACCGGTACTAAATACTACAACCTTTTCTCTGGCTCTGCGGTGCTAGACGCACCTAACGTGCAGTCTGGCGGTGTAGGCACTATAAATGGTATGAACACTACGTGTATAGACCTTAACTACTGGAAAGCTAAAGACGGCATTAAAATTACTGGCCAGTGCCAGAAGTTTACCATGTCTACAACGTACGTAACGGGTATCTCTCAGGGTGCTGCCATTGAGTTTTTGGGCAACGCAGTAGTGGCCGATATCATTATCCAAGCAAGCTACTTTGTGTTTGCAGGCCAGACAGGTCTTAAAGTAAACCCAGGCGCCATTATAGACCAAGCCCGTGTCTCTTTCTGCTTGTTCCGAGGTGCTGCACAAATCTTATCTGGTATAGATTCTTTTACCCCAGGCTGGGAGATGATTAGCAACGGCACTGGCTTGCCAGACTCTAAAGGCAATGGCTTCTTGTACATGGCAGACAACACCGTGCCCACAGGCTTTAAAACGGTAAACTCTTTCTCTAAAGTGCAAGGTGTTACCAAAACCCTAAAAGCCAACAAGTTTAGCACCTCTGCCGCTAACAAATTCAGTTTTACGGGCAAACGCCTTACCCAGCTGAACGTGTTTGCTTCTGTCTCTGCAAAAGCATCTGCCACAGAAGATGGCAACGCATATGCCATTTGTATCATGAAAAACGGCAGTGAGCAAGTACTACCCAACTCTACGGTTACCAATCTGGCAAAAAACCAAGGTTTCCAGATTAACCTGCAAACACAAGTAGAGATGATACAAGGTGACTATATAGAGTTGTTTATGAAATCTAACAACAACACTACGCCTATCACAGTATCAGACATGCAGTTTAAGATTACAGAGTAATCTGTAGCTACGTAAGGATTAAGCCATAGCAGGCAGGGCCGCACCACTTTTGCTGCCCTGCCTGTACAAAAAGGCCACTGCCACAAAACCATTTTTAGTAAAACCAGCCCGGCCAGCAGCAATGCGTGCCGGGCTGGTTTTTTTATGGGGATAACAGAACAAAAACGTCTGTTACCTTTACCAGACACTTACCCCTATTACGTGGGCCGTATACTAGCCATAGACCTGGGCCAGAAACGCACCGGCATAGCCGTTACGGATCCGCTTAAAATAATAGCCTCTCCCCTAGAGACGGTGTTTACCAAAGACCTCTGGGCCTGGTTGCAGGCGTACATAAGCAAAGAAACAGTGGAGGCCGTAGTAGTGGGCCTGCCCATAACCGAGAAAGGTGAACCCTCTGCGTTATTTGGCCAAGCCACCCAACTTATTAACCGACTTAAAAAGGCCTACCCGGCCCTGCACATAGAACCAGAAGATGAGCGCTACACCACCCGCATGGCTACTGCGGCCATACGCCTAGCTGGCCTTACAAAAACAGCCCGCCAAAACAAAGCCCTCTACGATAAAGTATCGGCTAGTATAATTTTACAGTCTTATTTGGAGCGGAAGGGTTAGTTTGCCTTGGCTAGTTATCAGTAGACAGCTGGCCAGCAAGTATCTCTCTAAACCTGTAGCAGGTATGCCAAAAGCACCTGACAACCAACCTCTGGCAACTGACAACCCCCCTATGGCATTCTCGCTCACTCCCCGCTCTCGCCGCGATGTATGGCTCCACCTAGGCATTTTGGCTGGGGTGGTGGGGTCTGCCGTTCTTTTTTTCTTTTACATATACCTGCCTCTAACCACCCACCACGGGCAGATAGTTACAGTGCCCAACCTAGTGGGTATGCCACAGGCACAGCTAGAGGCGTACCTGAGCAGCAGAGACCTAGAGTATCTTGTAGAAGACAGCACCTTTAACCCAGATAAGCCAGCCCTCTCTGTACTGAGCCAGTACCCTGTAGCAGGTAATAAGGTAAAAGTGGGGCGTAAAATTTTTATTACCCTTAATAGCCGGCAGCCCCCGCTGGTGCGCATGCCCAACCTTGTGAACCGCTCAGTTACCAATGCCGAGGGCGAGCTGGAGAGCTTCGGGCTAAAAAAAGGAGACATACAATACGTGCCCGATTTACAGTTTAATGCCGTACTAAAGCAACTTTACAAAGGCAAAGAAATAGCAGAAGGCACCATGGTGCCCAAGGGCAGCCGCATAAACTTGCAAGTGGGCAATGGCCTAGGCAACCAAGAGTTTGATGCGCCCAACCTAGTGGGTACTGCTTATGAAGAGGCCGGTTTTACGCTATCAGGTATAGACTTAAAGGTGGGCTCTGTAATTTATGAAACCACCCCCGGCAAAGCAGACGGCACCGTGCTGCGCCAAAAACCAGATGCTGGCAGCAAAATACGCGTGGGAGAGCAAGTAGACCTGTGGGTGGCCGGGCCAGACCCAGCCGCTGCAGCTGTAGACCAAGACGCAAACCCAGACGCTGATGCAGACCCAGAGCCCTCTGTAGAATAAGGGCTCTTGTTTAAAAATTTGCGTGGCATAGTGGCCGCGCTTACTCTTTTACCAGTTCTACGTAGCCCTTGTTACTAATGGTGCCTAGGTTTGTGGTGTAGCTCAGGTAGTAGTAATAGG
>Ga0163144_10019975_pt1 | contig 13433 bp, 13 predicted proteins | sample OliLak19BULKMAT1_FD_123175 | JGI IMG/M metagenome (GOLD analysis project Ga0163144, IMG submission 123175) | Freshwater microbial mat bacterial communities from Lake Vanda, McMurdo Dry Valleys, Antarctica - Oligotrophic Lake LV.19.BULKMAT1 | ecosystem: Environmental > Aquatic > Freshwater >... | reverse complement strand
GCCGCGCGAGTTGAGCCATCCGAGGAACCTGCTGACTTCTTCCGAGACGATCTTCTCGGCCTCCGACGCTTCCGTTCCGCGCTTCGAGAGGTTCTCCTGCACGACCGACTGGAGATCGTCGATGTTGTAGAGAAACACTTCCTCGAGCTCGCCGGCGCCTGCCTCCACGTCTCTCGGCACCGCGATGTCGATGATGAACAGCGGCCGCTCCTGGCGCGCCTTCATCGTCTGTGCGATCAGCGTACGGGAGATGATGGGCGCGCTTGCGCCGGTCGCCGTGATCATGATGTCCGCTTCGGCGAGCGCCGTGTTCAGCGATGCCCATGGCATGGCCGTACCACCGATGGAATCTGCGAGCGAGGCCGCGTGCGCGGCCGTGCGGCTGGTAATGATCAGACGCCCGATGCCCTGGGCCTGCATGTGGATCGCGGTCAACTTGCCCATCTCTCCGGCGCCGAGCACGAGCACGGTGCGGCCTTTGAGATTTCCGAAGATCTTCTTCGCCAGCGCGACGGCGGCGTAACTGACCGAGACCGCGCCTTCGGACAGCGCGGTCTCCGATCGCACGCGCTTACCCACTGCGAAGGCCGAATGAAACAGCTTGTTCAGCAGCGTGCCGGTGCAGCCCAGCTGCGACGCCAGGCCGAAGGCCTCCTTGACCTGCCCCAGCACCTGCGGCTCGCCCACGACGAGCGAATCGAGACCCGACGCGACCCGGAACAGGTGCGTGACGGCGTCGTGGCCGGTCTTCGCGTAGAGATGGGGCGCGAGCTGCTCGCCGGGGATGCCGTGAAAGTCCGACAGAAACTGCTGGATGGCGGCTCGCGCGGTCGCGGTTTCGTCGCAGCAGACGTAGAGCTCCACGCGGTTGCAGGTCGAGACGATCGTCGTCTCGTGATGCGACGGCGATTCCGCCAGCGCGGTCAGCGCGCGATCGACACCCTTGGCGGAGAAGTCGAGCCGCTCGCGCAGCTCGACCGGCGCGGTGCGATGACTGACGCCGACCAGGAGCAGCTGCATGCTAGAACTGATGACTCGTGGTGAAGAAATAGCTGACCGGCACGAAATTCAGCAGCACGATGCCGAACCCGACGGTCGAGAGCCACGCCGCGCGGCGGCCGCGCCATCCGATGGCACGCTGCGCGTAGAGCTCGAACGAATACACGGCCCAGCACAGCACCGCCACGAAGACTTTCGGATCGCCGAAGGACATGGCGCCCGATGGCGGTATCTGCGAGGCCCAGATGGCGCCGGTGATGAGGCCCACGGTCAGAAACAGCCAGCCGATCTTCACCGCCCGCAGATTCATGTCGTCGAGCACGTTCAACGACGGCAGGCGCGCGTAGAAAAATCCCAGTTGCTTCGCCTTGATCTCCTTGAATTGCAGGACGTAGGTGATGCCGAGCACGGCCGCGATCGCGAAGCTCGCGTAGGCGAACAGCAGGGACGACACGTGGATCCCGAACCACGGGCTCTCCAGCAGCGCCGATCGCGGCTCCAGCGTGGCGCCGGCAGCCGCCGGAATAGCTTGCAGCGCGATGAGGAGAGGCAGAATGAAGACGCCTATGGCCCGCTCGCCCGTGGTGAGCTCGACGTAGAGATAGGACAGGGCGAGCAGCCACACGAACGTGAACGTCGCCGACGTCGCGCTCGCGATCGGCACGTGCCCGATGCGCATCGTCTCCATCCCGATGGCGAACGTGTGGGCGACGGCGGCGAGCACGAGCAGGACCGTGGCGACCCGGCTTGTGCCGAGGGTGCGCCGCGAGAATTGCACGGCGTACGCCGCGCCGGCCACGGCATAGAGAATCAGCAGAATCGTGTTCATGCCCATGATTATCGGTGATCTACGAGAGGGGTCAGGGGCTCACCCCTCGCCCCTACTTTGTCGGGGCGAAGTACCCCTGTTTGGTCCGGGCGGTGACGTTCGGCCGGCTCACGCGCACCACGAGGCGGCGCCAGGCGCCATCGCGCTTGGGGTTCTTGGAACTGTAGCCGATCGTGTACTGGCTCGAGAGCTCGTCGTAGATCTGTCCGTAGACGGATGCCAGGCTCTTGAGGTCGGGGGGGAAAAACGCTCTACCGCCCGTGTCGGTCGTCAGCTGGCGCAGGGAGTACGTCGCCTCGCGGAAGCCCTTCGACTGGCCGGCTGTCACTTCTTCCATCAGTCCGATCGCGTACACCGCCGTTTCCGAGCGGCGGGCGAGGTCGAGGACGTCTTCGAAGGTGACGAGGCTCGAGGTGTCTTCACCGTCCGACAACAGGACGATGGCCTGCCGCCGGATCTCGGCCTCCTGTTGCACCGGGATCTTTTTCAGCCCCTTCAACGAGATGTACAGCGCGTTGTTCATCGACGTCGAGCCGCCGGCGACGGTCTTGCGGATGGCGTGCTCGAGCTCGGCCGGGTTATTCGTGAACTTCTGCAGCACCTCGGCGCGGCTGTCGAATCCGATGATTTCGCCGAGATCGGTGGGGCGCAGCTTCCGCACGAATCCGATGGCGGCATCCTGTGCCGTCACCATCCGGTCTTCCATGCTCGAGCTCGTATCGATGAGCAGCGAGAGCGCGACAGGGAGATTGCTGCGGTTGAAGAGAATAAGGTCCTGTTTGACGCCGTCCTCGAAGATTTCGAAGGATTTCTCGTCCAGGTCTGTGATGTACCGGTTCGTCGAATCGGTCACCGTGACGCTCATCGACACGACGTCGATCGCGGTGCGAAATGACGGCTGCCCGGCGGGCGCGGCAGGCTGTTGGGCGGTCATCAGCAGGGGAGCCGCGAGAGCTGTCGCCAGCGAAAGAAAAATCAGCGGGCGAGGCTTCATCGAGTCAACGCTAGCATAGACCCCAAAACCCTTGCAAATCTTGGATTTGCGTTCCTTGACGCTCTCTTTGTCCGCATGCTATAAACACGCGTTTCCTTTCAAGTCGTCGTTCCAGCGGTCCTGACCCACAATGCTCAACGCGTACATCCCAATAGTCATCTTCCTGCTCGTCGCCATCGGGTTCGCCATTGTCACGCTGATAATGTCGCAGCTGCTGTCGTCGAAGAAGTACAACAAGGTGAAGCTCGAGCCGTACGAGTGCGGCATCGAGCCGACGACGGACGCGCGCGATCGGTATAGCGTCCGGTACTACCTCGTCGCCATGCTCTTTGTGATCTTCGACGTGGAAACCGTGTTCATGTTTCCGTGGGCGGTCATCGTTGACGAGCTGGCCCTGTTCGGCCTGATCGAAATGATGATCTTCCTGGCGATCCTGGTCACCGGGTACGTTTACGCCTGGAAGAAGGGTGCGCTCGACTGGGCATAAGCCCAGGCAATGGCATCGATGACTGAAGAGCCCAAGGAACCCACGGCGGCCGGCGATAAACCTGCGAGCGAGGCGGCAGCTCCGGCTGCGCCCGCGGCCCCCACTCCGGCCGCCCCTGCCGCTGCCACTCCGGCTGCTCCGAAGGCGGCGGCGCCGGCTGCTGCGGCGAAGCCTCCGGCCGCCCCGCACGACAACAAACCGGCCCCACCGTCGGGCCCGACCGATCCGCCTCCGCCCGCGGGCGCGCAGATCCCGGCCTGTATCACCGCGCTGCAGGCCGCCGTCCCGGGAGCCGTCGAGCACGTCAGCTTCTATATCGGCGACTGGACGATGATCGTCCCGGCCACGAAGCTGCTCGAGGCCGGACGATTTCTTCGCGAGGCGCCCGCGGCCGCGTTCGACTTCTGCTCGGATGTGACCGCGTCCGACTGGCCTTCACGGGCGCAGCGGTTCGATGTCATCTACTGCCTGTATTCCACGAGGCTTCGCCACCGCGTGCGGTTGAAAGTCCGTGCCGCGGAGGCCGAACCCGTGCCGTCGGTCAGCGGCATCTGGCCCGCGGCCAACTGGCTCGAGCGTGAGGTGTACGACCTCTTCGGCGTGAACATCACCGGCCACCCGAACCTGACGCGCATCCTCATGCCGGACGACTGGCAGGGACATCCGCAGCGGAAGGATTACCCCCTCGAAGGCCCCGGCGAGCTGCTGATGGAGAATCCGCTCGACTGGCTCAAGCTCAAGCAGGCTCGCGAAGAAGCGGAGATCGAATAGGCATGGCGACCGAAGCGCGTCAGATGTTCGACACCGAGGAGCTGGTCATCAACATGGGCCCGCAGCACCCCAGCACGCACGGCGTGCTCCGGGTGGTGCTCCGGCTCGATGGCGAGAAGGTGGTCTCCTCGGATGTCATCATCGGCTACCTGCATCGAGGCATCGAGAAGCTGAGCGAGAACCGCAACTGGACGCAGATCATCCTGCTGACCGACCGCATGGATTACGTGGCGGCGGCGACGAACAATGTCGGCTACTGCCAGACGGTCGAGAAACTGATGCAGATCGAGGTGCCGCGGCGCGCGCGATACGTGCGCACCGCGCTCTGCGAGCTGCAGCGGATCGCGAGCCACTGCCTCTGGCTCGGCACGCACGCGATGGACATCGGCGCGATGACGGTGTTCCTCTACGCGTTCCGCGAGCGCGAGCTGATTCTCGATTTGTTCGAGGAGTACTGCGGCGCTCGGCTCACCTACAACTCGATGCGCATCGGCGGGCTGCCGCTGGACATCCCGGTGGGCTGGGACAAGAAAGTGCTCGAGTTCTGCTCGATCATGGCGGAGAAGGTGGACGAGTACGAAGAGCTGCTCACCCACAACCGCATCTGGCTCGAGCGCACCAAGGGCATCGGCGTCATCACGGCCGAGCAGGCGATCGCCATCGGCTTGAGCGGCCCGCCGCTCCGCGGCTCGGGCGTGACGAAGGACGCCCGCAAGGACGAGCCGTATGCGGCCTACGACGAGATGAAATTCGACGTGCCGATCGGCACGGCCGGCGACACCTACGATCGGTATCTCGTCAGGCTCGAGGAGTTCCGGCAGTCGATCCGCATCATCCGCCAGGCCATCGAAGGGCTGCCCGAGGGGCCGATCGTCGGCAAGGTGCCGCGCCTCATCAAGCCGCCGGCCGGCGAGACGTATCACGCCATCGAGTCCCCCAAGGGGGAGATCGGCTACTTCATCGTCAGCGACGGCAAGTCGACCAACCCGTACCGGTTCCGCGTGCGGCCGCCGTCGTTCTGCAATCTGCAGGCGCTGCCGCAGCTCATCAAGGGGCACATGCTCGCAGACGTCGTCGCGCTGATCGGCTCGCTCGACGTGGTGCTGGGAGAAGTGGACCGGTGATCGACACCTACTTCATTCCCCTGGTCAAGATTCTGTTCGTGCTCAACGCGACGCTCATCGCGGTCACCTACATGGTGCTGCTCGAGCGTAAGGTCATCGCGTGGGTGCAGGTCCGGCTCGGGCCGATGCGCGTCGGGCCGTACGGCATCCTGCAGCCGATCGCCGATGCCGTGAAGCTCATCCTCAAGGAAGACATCACGCCGGCGCGGGCGGACAAGTGGGTGTTCACGGCGGCGCCCATCCTCGTCATGGTGCCGGCGCTGATCACGTTCGCCGTCATCCCGTTCGGACCGAGCGTCCATCTCTTCGGGCGCGACATTCCGCTCTACATCACCGACGTCAACGTCGGGCTGCTCTACATCGTGTCGGTGGCCTCGATCGGCGTGTACGGGATCATCCTGGGCGGCTGGGCGTCGAACAGCAAGTTCCCGCTGCTCGCGAGCCTGCGCGCCTCGGCGCAGCTGATCAGCTACGAGGTGGCGGTGACGATGACGCTCGTCAGCCTCATCATGACGGCCGGCTCGCTGAGCATGGTGAAGATTGTCGAGTCGCAGTTCAACGCGGGCCTCTGGTTCATCTTCGTGCAGCCTGTGGCGTTCGTGCTGTTCTTCATCGGCGGCCTCGCCGAGACGAACCGCGCGCCGTTCGACATGGCCGAAGCGGAGCAGGAGCTGACCGGAGGGTTCCACACCGAGTACAGCGGGATGCGGTTCGCGCTGTTCTTCCTGGCCGAATACGCCAACATGATCGTCGTGTCGGCCGTCGCGACCACCCTGTTCCTGGGCGGCTGGCTTGCGCCGTTTCCCAACGTGGCATGGCTGAATGTTCTGGAGCTCATCCCGAGCTGGATGTGGTTCCTGATGAAGACGTTCGCGTTCCTGTACGTGTTTCTCTGGGTCCGCGCGACCCTTCCGCGCTATCGCTATGACCAGCTCATGCGCCTCGGGTGGAAGGTGCTGATTCCCATCGCGATCGCCAACGTGGTGGTGACAGGAATCGTGAAGGTGCTGTTCTGATGGGCAACGCGATCGCGTTCTACGTCATCTCGGCGCTCATTCTCGGGTTCGCGATGCTGGTCGTGACCACGAAGAACACCGTGCACGCCGTGCTGTTTCTCGTCTTGAACTTCCTCGCGGTCGCGGCGCTGTACGTGCTGCTGACCGCGCAGTTCCTCGCGGCCATCCAGGTGCTCGTCTACGCCGGCGGCATCGTCGTGCTGTACCTGTTCGTCGTGATGCTCGTGAATCTCAAGCGGCCGCCCGAAGATCACTCCGCGCCACAGCGGCGACCGTGGCTCGGGTTCGCGCTGGCGGGTGTCGTGCTCGCCCAGCTCGGCGCGATTCTCGTGTGGGGCGGTGCCGGCGATCCCGTGGACCCGCATACGATGCAGAACAGCGACCTGGCGCTGAACAACGTCGAGCGGATCGGCATGCTGCTCTACACGGACTATTTTATTCCGTTCGAAGTGGCGTCGATGCTGCTGCTGGTGGCCATGGTCGGCGCCATCATTCTGGCGAAGAGAGAGCTGTGATTACACCCACTCACTACATGCTGTTGTCCGCGGCGCTGTTCATGATCGGCGTGGCCGGCGTGCTGCTGCGCCGCAACATCATCGTCATCTTCATGTCGATCGAGCTGATTCTGAACGCCGTCAACATCAACCTCGTCGCCTTTTCCTATCAGCTGCAGAACGGCGTCGGGCAGGTGTTCGCCATCTTCGTCATCGCCGTCGCCGCGGCCGAGGCGGCGGTCGGGCTGGGCATCATCCTGGCGTTCTATCGCAACAAGGAAACGATCAACATCGACGAAATGAACCTGATGAGATGGTAGGCATGACAGGGCAGAGGACAGAGGGCAGAGGGCAGACACACAGATGGATCTGATTTGGCTGATTCCGATCCTTCCCGGGCTTGGGGCCGCGATTAACGGGCTGATAGGCATTCGCTCGTTCAGCCGTCAGACCTCCGGGCTCGTCGCGTGCGCGGCCATGGCGGGCGCGCTCGGTCTGTCGATGTTCGCGTTCTGGCAGATGCTCGGTGTTCCTCCGGAGGCTCGCGATCACCTGGTGACGCTCGGCGACTGGATCCCGCCGATTCCGCTCGCGACCGCGCACGGCATCGGCTCGTTCGAGGTGCCATGGGCGTTCCGGCTCGATCCGCTGTCGGGGATGATGATCCTCATCGTCACCGGCATCGGGCTGCTGATCCACATCTACTCGACCGCCTACATGCACGACGAGCCGCGCGGCGGATACGCGCGCTTCTTCTGCTACCTGAACCTGTTCTGCTTCTTCATGCTGATCCTCGTACTCGGGAGCAGCTTCCTGACCATGTTCGTCGGATGGGAGGGGGTGGGCCTCTGCTCGTACCTGCTCATCGGGTACTGGTATGAAAAGAAGAGCGCGTCGGACGCCGGCAAGAAGGCGTTTCTCGTCAATCGCGTCGGCGACTGGGGCTTCGTGCTCGGCGTCTTCCTGATTTTCTATACCTTCGGCACGCTCGACTTCCGGCTCGTCGCGAATGCGGCCGCGGCGATGCCCGTCGAGGCGCAGTTCGGCGTGATTTCCCTTATCTGCCTGCTGCTGTTCGTCGGTGCCACCGGCAAGAGCGCGCAGATTCCGTTGTATGTCTGGCTCCCGGACGCGATGGAGGGCCCGACGCCGGTGTCGGCCCTGATCCACGCGGCGACGATGGTGACGGCGGGCGTCTACATGGTCGGCCGCAACGCGGTGCTGTTCTCGCACGCGCCGATCGTCGCCCAGATCATCATGATCGTCGGCGCGCTCACGGCGCTGATGGCGGCCACCATCGGCCTGGTGCAGTACGACATCAAGCGCGTGCTCGCGTACTCGACGGTGTCGCAGCTTGGCTACATGTTCCTGGCCATGGGCGTCGGCGCCTACGCGACCGCACACGGCTGGCCGCACATCGGGCTCGCGGCGTTTGCCGCCGGCGCGTTTCACCTCATGACGCATGCGTTCTTCAAGGCGCTGCTGTTCCTTGGCAGCGGCTCGGTGATTCATGCCATGGGCGGCGAACAGGACATGCGGCGGATGGGCGGGCTCAAGCGATACCTGCCGGTCACCTACATGACGATGATGATCGGCACGCTGGCGATCGCGGGCATCCCGCCGCTGGCCGGATTCTTCAGCAAGGACGAAATTCTCTTCCGGACGTTCCTCACGAACAAGATCATCTGGAGCTTTGCCGTCGTCACCGCGCTGATGACCGCGTTCTACATGTTCCGGCTGATGTCGATGACGTTCTTCGGCACGTATCGCGGGCCGGCCTGGGAGCACGCCGCCCCTGCCGCGGCCGCGCACGATGTCTCGCACCGCCCGGCCGGCGATCACCATGCGGGTGATGACGCGCACGGGCATGGTCACGGACCGTGGCATGGCCCGCACGAGTCGCCGCAGCCGATGACGCTGCCGTTGATGGCGCTGGCCGTGGGTGCGATGGTGGCCGGCTTCGTCAGCATTCCGCCGGCGCTCGGCGGCGGCGCGGTGCTCGAACACTTTCTCGAGCCGAGCCTCACCGCCCAGGCACAGACGCCACCATCAGCCGAGGTGGAGTCCGGCGTGAGCGGGACTGAGGCCGCGCACGAGGAGCCCCATATCTCGCATATGGCCGAGGTCGGTCTGATGGGGTTCTCGGTCCTCATCGCGATCGCCGGCATTCTGCTGGCGTATCGCTTCTACGTGCGCAGCCCGGAAACCGCGGACAACCTGAAGGAGCGCTACGCGGGCGCGCACAGCCTGCTCTTCAACAAGTACTACGTGGATGAGCTCTACGACGCGACGTTCATCAAAGGCACGATGAAGAGCGCCTTCGGCCTCTGGACGTTCGATCGCCGGGTCGTGGACGGCGCAGTGAATGGGACGGGCTGGCTGACGGTCTTTACGTCGTGGGTGTCGAGTCTCTTCGACAAGTACGTGGTCGACGGTGCCGTGAACCTGATCGGGCGTTCGTCCGAAGAGTCGAGCTTTGTGTTCCGGCGCGTGCAGACCGGGCTTGTTCAGAACTACGCGCTGCTGATGCTGGCAGGCGTGTGTGCATTTGTGAGCATCTATTTGCTCGTGAGGTAGTCCGTGACGAATGTCGCCAATTTTCCGCTGCTGTCGCTGATTCTGTTTCTTCCGCTGCTGGGTGCGGCGAGCCTGCTGTTTGTTCCGAAGCAGAGCGGCAACGCCATCCGCTGGATTGCGAACCTCTTCGGCCTCGCGGGCTTCCTGGTCTCGGTGCCGCTGTGGTTCTGGTACAACGCCCAGGACCCCGAGTTCCAGTTCGTGGAGCGCCACTCGTGGATTCCGTCGATCGGCGCAGAGTATTTTCTCGGCGTGGACGGGTTCAGCGCGCTGATGGTGATGCTGGCCACGCTGTTCGGGGCCATCGCCATTCTGTCGTCGTGGACGGCCATCACCGAGCGGCTGAAGGAGTACTACATCTTCCTGCTCATCCTGCAGACGGGCATGGTCGGCGCCTTTGTGAGCCTCGACTTCCTGCTGTTCTTCCTGTTCTGGGAAGTGATGCTGGTGCCGATGTACTTCCTCATCGGCATCTGGGGCAGCGATCGCCGGCTCTATTCGGCCATCAAGTTCTTTCTCTACACACTCGTGGGCAGCGTCGTGATGCTGCTCGGCATCCTGGCGCTCTATTTCCATAATTTCAACACGACGGGCGTCTACTCGTTCGACATCACGCAGTTTCAGCAGATGAGCGTGCCGTTCGAGCTGCAGTGGTGGGTGTTCCTGGCGTTCTTCCTGGGCTTCGCGGTCAAGGTCCCGATGTTTCCGTTCCACACCTGGCTGCCCGATGCGCACACCGACGCGCCGACGGCCGGCTCGGTGATTCTGGCGGCCGTGCTGCTGAAGATGGGCACCTACGGGTTCATCCGGTTCTCGCTCCCGATCCTTCCGGACGCGACCCGCTACTTCGTGCCGATGATGGTGACGCTGTCGATCATCGGCATCGTGTACGGCGCGTTGTGCGCGATGGCGCAGACGGACTGGAAGCGCCTCGTCGCCTATTCGAGCGTGAGCCACATGGCGATGGTCATGCTCGGCATGTTCGCGCTCAACCCGGTCGGCATCATGGGGAGCATCGTCCAGCAGCTCAACCACGGCATCTCCACCGGCGCGCTCTTCCTGCTGGTGGGTAATGTCTACGAGCGGCGCCATACGCGGCTGATTTCCGAGTACGGCGGCCTCTCGAAGGTCATGCCGACGTACGCCACGATTTTTCTCATCATGACCATGTCGTCGATCGGGCTGCCGGCGCTGAACGGCTTCATCGGCGAGCTGCTGATTCTGCAGGGCGTGTTCGTCGCCAACAAGATCTGGGCGGCGTTCGCGGCCAGCGGCGTCGTACTCGGAGCGGCCTACATGCTCTGGCTGTATCAGCGGACCATGTTCGGCAAGATCGAGAACCCGAAGAACGAACATCTGGTCGATCTGAACTTCCGCGAGTTCGCGACGTACGTGCCGCTGCTGATTCTGGCCGTCTGGATCGGGCTCTACCCGAAGCCCTTTATCGATCGCCTGCAGACGTCGGTCGACCGGGTCGTGGTGCGCATCAGTCCTGAGTACCGGGCCTCCGTGGCCGTGGCCGTGGGGTCCGGCGTAAGCCGGACCGCCGCCGCAGGCCAGGCCGGACAGCCCGGAGGACCTCGCTAGTGCCTCCAGGCATCAACCTCAGCGATTTTTACTACCTGCTGCCGGAGATCGTGCTGACGGTCGGCGCGCTGGTGTTGCTGATGACCGATCTGATGGTCCCGCGCGACAAGCAGTCGATTCTCGCCGGCGTCACGCTGGCGGTGCTGGCGGCCACGGCCGCGGCGCTCTACCCGGTTGCCGACGCGCACCTGCAGGTCTCGAAGGGCCTCATCGCCGTCGATCGGTTTTCGCTGTTCTTCAAGGTCATTTTCCTGGTGTCGGCCGCACTGACCGTCCTGATGAGCGTGCGGTACCTCGAGGTCGAAGGCACCCGGGCGGGGGAGTACTACTTTCTGATTCTCTGCGCCACGCTCGGCATGATGTTCATGGCGAGCGGGACCGATCTGATCACGCTGTTCATCGGCCTCGAGACGATGGCGCTCTCGTTTTACATCCTCACGGGCTTTCTGAAGCCGAGCCGCCGGTCGAACGAGGCCGCCGTGAAGTATTTTCTGCTGGGCGCTTTCTCGCTCGGCATTCTCCTCTACGGGATGTCGATCCTCTACGGCTTGACGGGCACGACGAACCTGCGCGTGATTGCGACCGCGCTCGTCGGTCAGGAGGCCGATCCGCGGCTGATCCTCGCGGTGATTCTGATCGTCGCCGGCATGGGCTTCAAGATCGCCGCGGTGCCGTTCCACATGTGGGCGCCGGACGTGTACGAAGGTGCGCCGACGCCCATTACCGGGTTGCTGTCGGTCGGCTCGACGGCGGCGTCGTTCGCGATGCTGCTGCGCATCTTCGTTGAGAGCCTGCCGTCGATGCGCATCGCCCTGGTGGAGGGCGAGCGGGCGGGTGGCGCGGTGTCTCCCGACCTCGGCTGGGGCATGATGTTTTACGTGCTTGCCGTCGTGACGATGACCGTCGGCAACTTTGCGGCGCTGACGCAGAGCAACCTGAAGCGCATGCTCGCGTACTCATCGATCGCGCACGCGGGTTATGTGCTGATCGGCGTGGTGGCCGGCACCGCGCGCGGCGTGACGGCGATGCTCGTGTATCTGTTCGTCTACGCCTTCATGCAGCTCGGCGCCTTCACCGTGCTCGCGCTCATGCGCCGCCAGGATGTCGTGGGCGACGAGCTGAAGGATCTCAACGGGCTGTTCTTCCGGCAGCCGTTCGCGGCGGTGGCGATGCTGCTGTTCATGCTGTCGCTCGGCGGCATCCCGCCCACGGCGGGCTTCATGGGCAAGTTCTGGCTGTTCAGCGCGGCGATCGAGTCGGGCTACGTGTGGCTCGCGGTGATTGGGGTGCTGAACAGTGCGGTGTCGCTGTATTACTACATCCGGATCGTCGTGTTCATGATGTTGAAGAACGAGCCCTCGGGCTCGGAGCCGCGCCAGAGTCCGGCGCTGGCGGTGGCGATGGTCGCCGCGGTCGTGGCGACGCTGGGGCTCGGGGTGTATCCGCAGCCGCTGTTCGAGTTCGCGGAGACATCGGCGCGCACGCTGGGAGCCTCGACGATCACGCAGACATTACCGTAAAAACCGGAGGATTCGGGCGGGAAATCGAGGATTTGCGCTGGTGAACTTTTTCACAAGGTATGCTATAGTCAGCATGCCCGACGACGGAGATTTCCTCGCGCGGTCTTTCAGGTACCTGCAAGAGAACGTCCGCAGATCCGGACCTGCCGCAGCCGCCAGCTACACCTTGATTGGCGCGATCATTCTGTTGGGCGGCATCGGGTACGCCGTGGATGCGTGGCGCGGCACGTCGCCCTGGTTCCTGCTGGGCGGTCTGCTGCTGGGCCTGATCGTCGGGTTTTACGATCTGGCGAAGACCGTGTTCGGGGCGCCCTCGATGAGAAAAGGCCGGCGGTGAGCAAGGGCCAACGGTGAGCAAAATTGGATGGCTGGCGGCCGGAAGCGCGCTGTCGGCTGCGATGTTCGGGATGCGGTTCGGCCGGGAAGTCTGGCTCGGCATGCTCGCCCCGCTCGTGGTGGTGAGCGCCACCTGGCTGATGACCGAGCGGGTGTACAAAGCGAGCCCCGAACGGCTGACGTCTGTGATGATCAGCGCGTTTGCGGGTAAGCTGGTTTTCTTCGGCGCGTATGTCGGGCTGGTCATCGGCGTCCTCGGCGTCACGCCGGTGCCGTTCGCCGTGAGCTTTACCGGCTACTTCATCGCGCTGCACATGATTGAGGCGCTCTGGTTGAAGCGCCTGTTTGTTTCCTGAGACTTATCGATGCTGGCTCAAGATCACGCGACGCAGGCGACCCACGGTGCCGCCCAGGCCGCCCCTCATGGCGCCGGCCCCGCGGCATCCGACGGGTTCAATGCCGGCGAGACCATCATCAACCACGTTTCCAACAGCTCGCTCGATCATCCGCTGATTCACCTGCCGACGATTGCCGGGATCGATTTCTCGGTGACCAAGCACGTGTTCATGCTGTGGCTCGTCGCGGCGCTCGTGTTCCTGATCGTGACGCCGGTCGTGCGGCGGTATCTGAAGTCCGGCCGGACCGTGCCGACGGGGTTCATGAACGGGCTCGAGGCCGTGGTGCTGTACGTGCGAGACG
>Ga0163144_10019974_pt1 | contig 13434 bp, 10 predicted proteins | sample OliLak19BULKMAT1_FD_123175 | JGI IMG/M metagenome (GOLD analysis project Ga0163144, IMG submission 123175) | Freshwater microbial mat bacterial communities from Lake Vanda, McMurdo Dry Valleys, Antarctica - Oligotrophic Lake LV.19.BULKMAT1 | ecosystem: Environmental > Aquatic > Freshwater >... | reverse complement strand
CGTTGAGCTTTCCTGGAAGGCCGCGACTGGAACCACCGGCTGGAGCATCGAGCGTCGGACTCTTGAACCCACGGGCTGGAGCGCCTGGAAAAACCTGGAGAGTGGTGAAGCATCGACCTCCACCTGGCGCGACTCCTCACCGGGCGCCCGTGCCGCCGCTTACCGCGTCCGAGTGCTGGGGTTAAATAAGTCCGCGTCCGATTGGTCGAAAACAATCTATGTCCGCTGATCACCGAAATATGAGTTGCACCTGCTTTTTCTGTTTCTTGTCCCGGCTCTTCGCTTCGGAGTCTCCCAAGCTGCTCGGTAACCCCGTCTCCGATCCGCGCTATCTGCGCAAGTTCGGTGGCGCACTCGACTTGTATTTCGGTGCAAATGGAATCCGGGCAATCTCCAGGAGAACAATCCCTAGTAACCCCGGCGACTGCCGCCTGCTCATTGCGAAGATCAAAGGCAAACCCACCGCCGTGCTCTATCGCCCCGTCGATCCGAAGGCACCGAAGAGTGAGGAGTGCGTCTTTGAATCGCCCATCGGCAAGGAAGTCTTCGCCTCGGTGAGAGACATCACCAGCGAAATAGACTTCGCGGAGGATGGTGCGGGCAACTACGAGATTTACGTTCCGCTGGCCATTGTGCTGCGCGTCGAGTTTCAGAAACTTGGCAAACAAGACTGGCACGAGGACAAGACCGTCATCCTCGGTGACCTCGGCATCATCCGCGGCAACGACGGTCAGAATGTGCAGCGCACCTGTTGGAACAGCCTCGACACCTGGATGACCAGCGACATCCCGACCGAAGCCCGCTGGCGTCCGATCAACTGGGGCGTGCTGAAACTTGTGAAACCCTGAGCGCGGCTGATTGAACAATTTTATGATAAATCACGCGGGCCTCAGCCCAAGTGCGCCGCACTGGCGCATGGAGTTAGCGGCCATCGCGGCGGACGGCACCGTGTTGGAAACGTGGCCGGTGAAGTGGACGCTGCGGGGACTTCAGCCCAGCGCCACGCCCACGCGATGGGACACGTTGTTGGAACGCACCACCTCGCGTGGACGCGCCTGCACCCTCGGCCTGCGCGTGGTGAACCCCATGCCGGGCGGTAAGCGCCTGCGCTTCGCCAACGCCGCCGAGGACCGCGCTGCGAATGGCTGGTTGAGCCTCGGTCCGCTGCCGTAGTGCCCCGGCAGCCACAAGTCAGAAACCACTGGCAGATGCCAAGGCCGGCGGCGGGCCGCACTTCGAGCAATGCTAAAACGCCCAAGCCGCCGTGGGAGTGGAGAGCCGGCTGATCGTGGGTGAACGCGTGAGCCAGGCCTCCAACGACAAACAGGAATTGGTGCCGACCCTGGCGGCGCCAGCGGGACCGAAGTGATGGGCCACCGATTGCGGACGAGTGCCGGCAAGTCGCTCTACAAACTGCGGCAACAAATCGTGGAACCGGTGTTCGGGATCCTCAAGAGCGTGCTGGGGTTCCGGCAATTTCGCTTGCGAGGCCGGGCGAAAGTGGCGTTGGAATGGACGCTGTTTCTCCTGGCCTACAACCTGAAGCGGCTGCACCGATTGGGCGCGGGCCTGCCACTGGCGGGCGTGAACTGCAAGCGGGGGCGAAAGACTAGAAGAGAGCGGCGGCAAGCGAGAACCCTTGGGGAGTGCCACCGTCCAGCGAGGGTTGGACATCCTCAAGCCGCAGTACCTCGCCGCCTTTCTCGCGAGCACGAACCAACCCTTCCGCCTCGCGCTCCGCTGCACATGTACCATTGCACGGGCGACATGGACGTGCTCTTCGCCAATTCGCAGGTCGCGCTGGCCAGCTTCCAGCAGCCGGGCGCGAGTCAGGTGCAACTGATCGATCCCCTCCCGACCGCGGACCATGGCGGCTGCGTGTTGCCGAGCCTGCTGAATGCGAAGGCGTGGTTCGACACGCTCCGGCAATAGGCTCGACCTCCTCCTCCGGGGCTTGATTCACATACCTTGTTGCCTTATCTGTCTCGCGTGCCGCCCATCCCAGCGACTCCCGCGTTTTCACTGACCTGCTTCGGCGTCGGTGATGGACAGGCGTGCGGGGACCGCTTCCATTCCTCCTATCTCTATCAACTCGGCGAAACTTCCGTGCTCATCGACTGCGGCGAACCCATCAGCCGCAGCTTCAAGGCGAGCGGTCTCTCCTACGACAAGATCGACCGCATCTTTCTCTCGCACCTGCACAGCGATCACGTCGGCGGCTTCTTCATGCTCATGCAGGCGTTCTGGCTGGAGCAGCGGAGCAAGCCCCTCACCATTCACGCGCCGCGCGACGGCATCGCGCCCATCCGCCGGATGCTGCGCGCGGGCTACCTCTTCGATGAACTGTTCCAATTCCCCCTGCGCTTCGCGGGACTCAAGACCGGCCGGCCCGTGCGCATCGGCGACGCGCGCGTGACACCCTTCCCGACGACGCACCTGGAGCGATTGCGGAAATCCTTTCAGCAAAAATATCCCGGCAGCTACGCGGCCTTTTCGTTTCTCATCGAAGCCGGCGGGCACCGCATCGCGCACAGCGCCGACCTCGGCGCACCAGAGGACCTCGACCCGCTGCTGACACAACCCGTCGATCTGCTCGTGTGCGAACTGGCGCACTTCACACCGCAGGCGCTCTTCCGCTACCTGCGCGGCAAGCCGGTGAAGCGCGTGGTGTTCATACATGTGGGCGGCCCGTTCTGGGAAGACCTCGTGGCGACCTCCCGCCTCGCCGGGAAAATGTTGCCGGGAGTGCAGGCAGTTTTTGCCCGCGACGGACAGAAGATTGAAATCTGAGGAGGAGGTTTCCACCCTGAAATCCGGACGGGCATCCTTTTGCTCCGCCCTGAGTTAATCTCACGCCAGTGTCTCAAAAATGGACACAAGTGTCCAATCTTTGGACACTTTTGAGCTTAAAACGAGTTGGACGTGTCACCGGCACACATGGACGAGCCTCCGGCACACTCGGATCGGTCACCGGAATAGTTGGATGAATCTCCGGCATAGGAGGACGTTGCAACAGCTCACGCGGATGAGGGGCCGGAACAGAAAGTCGCAGCACCGGAACACCGGGACGGAGCTCGGGCACATAAAGAAGTGTCACCGGAACAGCTTCCGCCCCCTCCGGTCTGGTCACGCGACGCACCTGAATCGAAGCCAGGAATGAAACTTCAAGAACGCGCTCGAGTTCCTCTCTCTCCTCCCGATGCGGGAAGCGAGGGCCGGGTAGAGGAAGGACTTTTGATCCAGAATCACCCACTCTCCAAAGCGGAGCGCGACCGATCTCCGGTCGCAGCGCGCAACTCGCGGCCACACGCTTCGTCCTGCCAAACGATTTGCCGTGCGGGACCGCTGCGGACGCGGAGCGTCCGCGCTCCGGTCGTGCGCACGACCACGCCAGAAGCTCGTTCAGCCCTGCAGCTTCTTCTCCAGCATCTCGCCGACGAGCGCGGGGTTCGCCTTGCCCTTGCTGAGCTTCATCACCTGGCCCTTGAGGAAGTTCAGCGCGGCGACCTTGCCCGCCTTGAAGTCCGCCGCTGAAGCCGGGTTCGCCGCGATGGCTTCGTCGCAGAACTTCTCGATGACCCCCGTGTCGCTGACCTGCGACAGCCCCTTCTTCTCGACGATGACGCCGGGCGATTCGCCGGTCGTGAACATCTCGGTAAAGACCTCCTGCGCCATGCGGCTGCTGATCTTTCCCGATTCCGTGAGCGAGACGAGTTCGAGCAGGGACTCCGGCTTGAACTTCAAATCCGCCAGCGTCAGGAGCTTCAGGTCCGCGACTTCCACGCCCATCGCCCGTTGCTCCGCCGCCTCCTCCTCGTTCGCCTCGGTCAGCTTCGCGCGCAAATTGTTAATCACCCAGTTCGCGACCGCCTTCGGGTTCTTCGATTGCTTCGCCAGCGACTCGAAGTATTGCCCCAGCGGCACGTCGTTCTTGAACGTCTCCGCGTCCGGCGCGGGCAATTTGTAATCGCGCATGAACCGCGTCTTGCGCGTCAGCGGCAGCTCCACCATGCGCTGCTTCACCTCGCCCAGCCACGCCTCCGTCGGCTCGAAGGGCATCAGGTCCGGCTCGGGGAAATAGCGGTAGTCGTGCGCGTGCTCCTTCGTCCGCATCTCCTCCGTGATGCCCGCCACATCGTCCCAGCGGCGCGTGGACTGGATGAGCTTGCCGCCGCTCTTGAGCACATCGATCTGCCGGGGGATCTCGTACTCCAACGCCTTCCGCGCGCCGGAGAAGCTGTTCATGTTCTTGATCTCGATCTTCGCGCCGAGCTCCTTTTGTCCCTTCGGTCGCACGCTGATGTTCACGTCGCAGCGCACCATGCCCTTCTCCATGTCGCAGTCACTGATGCCGCCGTAGATGAGCACTTCCTTGAGCGCGTTGAGGTATTCGTAGGCCATGTCCGCGCTGGTGAGGTCCGGCTCGGAAACGATTTCCAGCAGCGGCACGCCGGCGCGGTTGAAGTCCACCCCACTGTGACGGTCGAAGTGAAAATTCTTCCCCACATCCTCCTCGAGATGCGCGCGCGTGATGTTGATCCGCATCACGCCGTTGACCGAGCCCTCGCCGCTGAACTCGAAATCCAGATGGCCGTTACGCGTGCTAGGTTGGTCGTACTGCGTGACCTGATAGTTCTTCGCGACATCGGGATAGAAGTAATTCTTCCGATCAAACTTCGCGCGCGGAGGCACCTCGCAGTGCAACAACAACCCCGTGAGCACCGTGAGGCGGAGGGCTTCGTCATTCGCCACGGGCAGCACGCCGGGCAGGCCGAGGCAGACGGGACAAACGTTCGTGTTCGGCGGCGCGCCAAAGCCATTGGCGCAGCCGCACCACATCTTGGAGCGCGTCTTGAGTTGAACGTGGGTTTCGAGACCGATGACCGCTTCGTATTCCATAGTCGCGGCGAGAGAGTAACGAAAACGGCCGCGAGGTGAACACAGAATTCACCCCGGGAACGCGCCGCGGTTCGCGCCGGGAAGCGGTCAGAAGTTCGTGTCCGACTCCTTGAGGTCCAGTTCCTTGATCCAGGTGTTGCGGTAACGCACATCGTGGCCTTCGCACTGGAGTTTCAATCCCTGCGGCGTGTCCGTGATGCCCTTGCCGCCGTCCTTGCCGCCATCGACACCGGAGTTCGGGCCGCCCCAGACCTGGTTGATCACCTGGTTCGTGTGAACCTTCTGCCCGTTGAAATACATGGTGACCCTCGGCTTCTCCGTGAGTTGGCCGTCCTTGAACCGCGCCGCGCGGAACACGATGTCGTAGGAGTTCCATTTCCCCACGCCGTTGTAGGCGTGGTAGGGCGAGGGCGTCTCGTTGATGACCGCGCCCATGCCGTGGCTGGTCTTGTCGCCATCCAGCACCTGGATCTCGTAACGATTCTGGAGATACACCCCGCTGTTCCCGCCCGGCTTCATGATGAGGAACTCGAGGTGCAGGCGGAAATCCCGGTAAGCCTTCTTCGTCACGATGTCCGCGGTGCCGTACTTGCCGCCATCGGCCACCCGGTCGTCGGTCATCAACGCGCCGCCTTTGTCCACGGGATCCTCGACCGTCTTCCACTTGATGGGCATGGCGGACTTGAAGCCCGGCCCCTCCCAATAGATCCATTTCGCGTCGAGGGTAGCGCGCGTGCCATCAATGATGACCTCGGTGTCAGCGGGCGCCTTCGAGCCCACGCCGATGTTGGAGTTGATCCGGGCCGTGGCCGTGGCAATCAGCAGCAGCGAAAGTGCGGCCAGTGAGACGTAGAGTTTGGATTTCATAGGAGTTCTTAAGACCAACGAAGCACGGGTTGAATTCAAGAAATGATGTCACGCACCACATGCCCGTGTACATCGGTGAGACGAAAGTTCCGCCCGTCGAAGCGATACGTCAGTTGCTCGTGGTCCATGCCCAGCAGATGCAGAATCGTCGCGTGCAAGTCGTGCATGTGAACCTTGTCCACGACCGCGCGATGGCCGAAGTCATCCGTCGCGCCCAGCGCGAACCCCGGCTTCACCCCGCCGCCGGCCAGCCAGGCCGTGAAGCCCTTCGGATTATGGTCGCGCCCCGTGCCGTTCTTCTCCGCGTAAGGCGTGCGGCCGAATTCCCCGCCCCACCAGACCAGCGTGTCGTCGAGCAGGCCGCGTGACTTCAAGTCCGCGAGCAATCCGGCGACCGGCCGGTCCACCGCGCGCGCGTGGTCCGCGTGCTTGGGCAGATTCGAGTGCTGGTCCCAGCGCGGATTCGCCGTGTTGTCGCCATAGGTGACCTGCACGAAGCGCACACCGGACTCACACAGCCGCCGCGCCATCAGACATTGCCGCCCGAAATCATCGGTGTCCTTTTCGCCGATGCCGTAGAGCGCGAGCGTCGCCGCTGATTCCGACGCGATGTCCAAAACGCCCGGCGCATTGTTCTGCATCCGCCACGCCAGTTCGTAGGAGTTAATCACCGCCTCCAACTCACTGTCGCCCGGCTGACGAGACGCCTGCTCACTGTTCATCGCCTGAATCAAATCGAGCTGCCGTCGCTGCGTCGCCGTGTCGAGCCGCGAGTTGCCGAGATTGCGAATCCCCAGTTCCTTCGCCGGCTGACCCGCCACGCCTATGGCCGTGCCTTGATAAACCGCCGGCAGAAACGCGTTGCCGAAATTCCGCGGGCCGCCGTTCCCCAGCGACGGCGCGACCGTGACAAAGCCCGGCAGGTTTGCGTTCTCCGTGCCCAACCCGTAGTTCACCCACGCGCCCATGCTCGGCCGGACGAACGTCGTGGAGCCGCAATGCAGGAACATCGTCGCCGGCCCATGCGCCACGCCCTCGGTGTGCAGCGAATGGATGAAGCACAAATCATCCACGTGCCGCGCCATCTCCGGAAACAGCTCGCTCACCCAGCGCCCGCTCTGCCCGTGCTGACGAAACTTCCACGGCGACTTCATCACGCGCTGGTCCGTGCCACGATTGCCGGTGTTCGCCACCGTGCGCGCGTCATCGAAGGGCAGCTTCTTGCCGTCGTCCCGTTCCAGGCGCGGCTTGTAATCGAACGTGTCGATGTGACTCGGACCGCCCTGCATGAAGAGGAAGACGACGCGCTTGGCCCGCGGCGTGAAATGCGGCGCGCGCGCCGCCAGCGGATTCACCCGCGCCGCGTTCGCCGACGCCATCCCCGCGAACGCCAGATAGCCGAACCCGCACGCCAGCGATTGCAACGCCTGACGGCGGCTCAACAACGGTGGCGGGAGAAATGGATTCATGAATGCGGGCAACAGGAGAGTTCCTAGCACATCCGATGGACCCCCGACAAGCCTGCGAAACCATCCCGGGAGGGTTGAGGCTCCCCCGCCCCGATTCACTTCAACCAGATCACGCCGTCCTTCATCACCACCTTGAGGGGCTTGAGGGATTCGCCTTCGCAGGGACCGCGCACGCAGAGGCCAGTCTTGGGTTCGTAGAGAGCGCCATGCGTCTGGCAGATGAAGTGCGCGCCATCTTGCGTGAAGAATTGAGCGTCGTCGTAGTCGAGCGGCAGCGCGATATGCTGGCAGACGTTTTCGTAGGCGACGACCTTGCGGCCCACGCGCGCGACGAAGCCTTCGCGGATCTGTCCGCCGCGCTTGAACTGAAACTTGTGCGCGGTGCCGGGCTTGAGTTCGCGCAGGGAGAGGAGGCGCTGCATGGGGCGGAGTAAAACGTGAAACGTGAAACGTAATTGGGGAAGGAAGGCCGGACGCGCTGGATGTCTTTTACGTTTTACGCATCACGGTTCACGCTCACAGCCTCGCCACCAGCAACTCGCGCTGGAAGATGATCTCCTTGGGCAGATACGAGTAGAGCTTCATGAACAACTCGTCCTGCGAGAGGATGTCGCGACGCCATTCCTCGCGGTCGATGCGCATGAGCTTCTCGAAGCGCGCGGGGGTCATGTCGTCGAGCCCGGCGAGGTCGAAGTCCTGGACGCGCGGCACCCAGCCGAGCGTGGTTTCGTTGGCGCCGGCGCGGCCATGCACGCGGTCGATGATCCATTTGAGCACGCGCATGTTGTCGCGGAAACCGGGCCAGAGGAAGCTGCCGTCGTCGTCGCGGCGGAACCAGTTCACGCCGAAGATGCGCGGGGGATAGGTGATGCGCTTGCCCATGTTCATCCAGTGGCGGAAGTAGAACGCCATGTTGTAGCCGCAGAAGGGCAGCATGGCCATCGGGTCGCGGCGCACCTGCCCGACCTGGCCCGCGGCGGCGGCGGTGGTCTCGCTGCCCATCGTCGCGCCGATGTAAACGCCGTGCGTCCAGTTGAACGCCTCGTAGATGAGCGGCACGGTGGTGGCGCGGCGTCCGCCGAAGATGATGGCGCTGATGGGCACGCCCTGCGGGTCGTTCGCCTCGAGGGCGAGCGACGGGTTGTTCGTCATGGGCGAGGCGAAGCGGCTGTTGGGATGCGCGGCTTTTTCCTTGGAGGCCGGAGTCCATTTCTCACCGCGCCAGTCGAGGCACTCGGCGGGCGGCGGATCGTCGTGTCCCTCCCACCAGACGGTGCCGTCGGGCTTGAGGGCGACATTGGTGTAGATGGTGTCGCGGGCGATGGTCTTCATCGCGTTGGGATTGGACTTGGTGCTGGTGCCGGGCGCGACACCGAAGTAGCCGGCCTCGGGATTGATGGCGAAGAGACGTCCGTCTGGGCCGGGCTTCATCCACGCAATGTCGTCGCCAAGGGTCCAGACTTTCCAGCCGCGATAGCTGTCCGGCGGGATGAGCATGGCGAAGTTGGTCTTGCCGCAGGCGCTGGGGAAGGCGGCGGCGACGTAGGTCTTTTCGCCGCTGGGCGACTCGACGCCGAGAATGAGCATGTGCTCGGCGAGCCAGCCTTCCTTGCGCCCGAGGTAGGAACCGATGCGGAGGGCGAGGCATTTCTTCCCAAGCAGCACGTTGCCGCCGTAGTTCGAGCCGGTGGAGATGATGGCGTTGTCCTTGGGGAAATGCGCGATGATGCGGCGCTCGGGATCGGCGTCGAGAGTGCAGTGGAGGCCGCGATTGAAATCATTCGATTCGCCGAGATGGTCCCAGGCGATTTTGCCCATGCGCGTCATGATGCGCATCGACAGCACGACGTAGATCGAATCGGTAATTTCGACGCCGACCTTGGCGAGCGGCGAGCCGGGCGGTCCCATCAAGTAAGGCACCACATACATGGTGCGCCCGCGCATCGCGCCGAAGCACCAACTGCGGAGCCGGGCATACATCTCGGCGGGCGGCGCCCAGTTGTTGGTGGGACCGGCCTTCTCCTGCGTCTCCGCGCAGATGTAGGTGCATTGCTCGACGCGCGCCACGTCGTTGGGGTTGGAGCGATGGTAATAGCAGCCGGGCAACTTCTCCTGGTTGAGCTTGATGAGAATGCCCTTCGCCACGGCCTGCTCGGTGAGGAACTGCTTCTCGGCCTCCGAGCCGTCGCACCAGAGGACACGCTCGGGCTGGCAGAGGGCGATGGTTTCCTCGACCCACTTGCGGACGGGGACATTGCTGGTGTTGGGCTGATTAGAGTTCGCTGTCGTCATAACGTCAATGGTTCCAAGCCCGCCCGGGCTTTGAGGATCAGAATCGGAGAGAGCCGCGTCTCCTGCCAAGCGAAACTTGCCGGAAGATTCGCGTGGCTTGCCCTGCGCACTGCCGCGCAAGCGCATGCTTCTCTCGACGCGGGTGCGGCCTTCTGCCAGCCTCCCGCCCCATGCAAACCAAGCTGATCAGCCTGCTGGGCCTCGTGACATTAGTGGCGCTGGCGTGGGCATGCTCGGCGAACCGCAGGCGCTTCCCCTGGCGGACGGTAATAACGGGGCTGGGGCTGCAATTCCTCTTCGCGCTGTTCATCCTCAAGACTACCATCGGTGCGAAGATTTTCTCCGGCGCGCAAAACGCCTTCCTCAGCCTGCTGGAATGCGCGGCGGAAGGTTCCAGGCTCGTGTTCGGCCCGCTGGCCAACGTGAGCCTGCTCGACGAAAAGCTGGGCGCAGGGAACGGCTTCATCTTCCTCGTCACAGTGAGCGCAACGATCATTCTCGTCTCCGCGCTGTCCTCGCTGCTGTATCACTATGGCATCCTGCAGCAAGTCGTCCGCGCCGTGGCGTGGGTGATGCAGCGGGTGATGCGGACCAGCGGCAGCGAAAGCCTCGCTGCCGCCGCGAATATCTTCATGGGCCAGACGGAAGCGCCGCTGGTCATCAAGCCTTACCTCAGCCGCATGACGCAGAGCGAACTGCTCGCCTTGATGGTGGGTGGCATGGCGACCATCGCGGGCGGCGTGCTCGCAGCCTACGTGGGCTTCAAGATCTCCGCCGGCCATCTGCTGACCGCGTCCGTCATGAGCGCGCCGGCAGCCTTGATGATTGCCAAGATCATGCTGCCTGAAACCGAGGTCAGCGAGACGGCGGCGGGCGCAACCGCGAAGGTGCCGCGCGAAACCACCAACGGCCTCGAAGCGCTCTGCCGCGGCGCGAGCGACGGGATGACGCTCGCGATTAACGTCATGGCCATGCTTATCGCCTTCGTGGCGGTGGTGGCGCTGGCGAACCTTCTCTTCGGCTGGGTGCAAGGCTGGTTCTTCGCGGGTCCGCCGCTCCGGCTGGAAACGATCTTCGGCTGGGTCAACGCGCCGTTCGCCTGGCTGATCGGCGTGCCCGCGCAGGACTGCGGCATTGTGGGACAGATTCTCGGCAAACGGATCGTGTTGAACGAGTTCATTGGCTTTCTCGATCTTGGCGATCAGATCAAGGCAGGCACGCTACAGCCGCGCAGCATCACGCTCACGACCTACGCGCTGTGCGGCTTCGCGAATTTCTCCAGCATCGCCATCCAGATCGGCGGCATCGGCGCGCTGGCACCCGAACGCCGCGCGGACCTCGCGAAGCTGGGCGTGCGCGCGATGGTCGGCGGCTTGATCGCCTGCTATCTCACCGCGACCCTCGTCGGCCTCCTGATCGAGGGCTGAGGAGGGCAGTCGCTCAGTTCAACTGCACCACGCGGTAGAAGCGCTGCGGCTGTGGCCCGATGTTGTCGGTGAGGTTGAGCGTCGCGCCGGCTGCCACAATGTCGGCACCCAGCGGAGTCCACATCGCGTCGTTCAAATCATTCTTGTAGAGGACGCGATACGTCTTGCCCGGAGTCGTGCCCACGGTGAAGGAGATTTGTCCCGCGTTGTTGGTCACGCCGCCGAGCAACAGCGGCACGGCGGTGACGATGCGGAAGGTGCGCGAGGCGCTGAGCACTGGCGAACCGTTGTCCGCGACGCGCACGGTGAAGGTATTGGTCGTGGGCGTCTGCGCCGCGCTGGGCGTCCACGAAAAGATCCCCGTGACGGGATCGATGGCCGCTCCCAGCACCGGTGCGCTGGTGAGGGTGTGGGTGAGCGTCTGCGGAGGCGCATCGGCATCGCTGCCATTCGCGTTGAAGCTGAAGGCAACGTCACGATAGGCCGTGGCGTCGGGGATCAGCAGGAGCACCGGGGCGCGATTGGCCCAGATGGTGTTCGAGGCGCGCGGCGTCGGCGTGGCCAGGAAGTAATTGGTCGTCGGCCCATCCGGGAAGCGGCCCTCCGTGCGATCGTCAAACTGGGCGCCGAAGGTGACGGCATCGATCAGCGTGCCGTCGCTGGCGAACAGCCCAATCGCCTCGCCGTTCTTGGAAAGCGAGAAATTGACGTGGAGGTCGGGATTGTTTGTGTCGTTCCTCGCGGGCGCGTTGTCCGCCCAGACCAGCTTGTAGCCATGCGCCGGGATGACGAAGCCTGGCGGAATGAGATACTGGAATTTGTTCGAGAGATTGTCCGTGAGGTAATACCCCGCTAGGTTGGCCGGCGTCTCACCGGGGTTGTAGAGCTCGAACCAGTCGTCGTACTTGTTGTTGTTATTCGTATTCAGCAGCGTGCTGGTGTTCGCCGCCATCCACTCGTTGATGAAGACGACGATGGGCGCGGCGGTGGCGTCGTTGGTGCCCGCGGGCGTGACCCGATAAAATTCCTGCTTCGCGAAGGGCTGGCCATCGGGGAACTCCCCGTAGCTGCGACCGGCGGGCAGGTTCGTGTAGTTCAGGTAATCAAGCACCTGCGGCGTGCCGCCCGGCGACCAGACGAGCCCGACGGAGCCGACTCCGGTGGCGGGGCGGAAGTTCGCGTGCCATTCGACGGGCGTGGTCTGGTTGGTCTCGGCATCGCAGAACACGAGGCGGAATTCTCCCGGCTGCAACATCGCGCCCGGCGGGAACGGCCATTGCGTGAGGTTGGAGTAGTTGTTCGCCAGGTAATAGCCCGCAAGGCTGAGGGCGTTGGTGCCCGCGTTGTAGATTTCGACCCAGGGTTCGCGCTGGCCGAAGTTGTCCGTGATGCCCGCGACGTTGTCCGCCTGAACCTCGTTCAGCCAGACGGGAGCGAACGGGGGCAGGGTCGCGGTGATGGCGTTGACGCGACCGGGGGTGAAGGGCGTGGGACGATAGTCGATCGGTGCGAGGCTCCGGAACAAGGTGGTGAAACGGTAGTTCAGACCCGATCCATTGGCGCTGGGCAGATACCAGAAACTCAGCGTGTAGGTGCCGGCATTGCTGAGGCTCAAGGTACCCTGCGTGACGTTGTTACCGGGACCGCCGACTCCGGTGCCAATGATGTGAAGGCTGTTGCTTCCCTGCTGGGCGATGCCAGTGGTGACCACCGTGTTGGTGTGGTTGCCGAACAATGTCCACGGGGCCAAACCGTTCTCGAACCCGCCGTTCTGCAAGAGATTGGCGCCCGCCGTCGCCACCGCACCGGTGACGAGGACGACATTGTCCACATACACGTCCCCGACCGTGGCGACGAACAGGAGCATGGTGGTCGTGGCGGTGACCGGTGAACCCGTGAAACTGACAAACCTCCAGCCGCTGCCATCCGACCAGTTGCCTACGCGGCTGTTGTCCTGCGCCGCATCGAGCAACTGCAATGCGGCACCGGCGCCATTCGCCGCAGCCGGCCAGGGCGGCGCGTTTTCATAACGCACCTTGTCCACCTCGACCTCGCTGTTCGTGGTGGGGCCAGGGCGCAGGAGGGTCAAGGTCTCGCCGTTGTTTTGCAGATTGCCGCTGAAGGTGCCGAAGGGCACCGCATTGCTGCCGTAGGCATTGAGGAAGGCGACCGAATTGTTGGCCAGCACGAGGAATTGCCGGTTCGTCAGGAGGCTGCCCGGCGGAAAGGTGTAATCAATGCCGTTCACCCGCCAGCCGCTGAGGTCGAAGCTGAAGTTCGTAGAAGAATTGAACAGCTCAAGAAACGCGGCGTCCGGCGTGAGCGGGTTGTACATGATCTCGTTGATGACCACTTTCCCCGAGGGATCCGGCAGGGGTCCGGTGTAGTTCACAGTCACGGTCCTGGTGAGGTTGGTGAGCGGTTGATTCCTCACATCATAACCGACGAAGTTCAGCACGTTCGTGACGTCGCTGACGGCG
>Ga0163144_10019973_pt1 | contig 13435 bp, 14 predicted proteins | sample OliLak19BULKMAT1_FD_123175 | JGI IMG/M metagenome (GOLD analysis project Ga0163144, IMG submission 123175) | Freshwater microbial mat bacterial communities from Lake Vanda, McMurdo Dry Valleys, Antarctica - Oligotrophic Lake LV.19.BULKMAT1 | ecosystem: Environmental > Aquatic > Freshwater >... | reverse complement strand
GCGAAAGCCCCGGGCACCTTTGTCATCTCAGCGGGCGATGAAGGCGGTCCCATGACCAACGGGGCCAGCCACGCGGGCACCATCCCCGTGGGCGATGTGGATCCGTGGACGTTCACTGCCACGCAGGGCGACGCGATCGTCCTGCGTATGGTGAAAGTAGCGCCCGCTGCAACCCTATACCCTTGGATTCGGCTCGTATCACCGACCGGCACGATTATCACGGAAGGCCGAAACGTCTCGACCGCGCAGATCACAGTGTCGGCGCCGATGAGTGGGACGTACACCGTAATCGTCGGTTCCAACAACCTTCCCTTTAGCGATGGCTACGCTGGTACCGGGAGCTACGTCCTCACCCGACAGTGATGAGCACCGTGGCGGTGCCTACGTGACGTAATCGTCAAGCGGAGGCACCGCACGTTTTCGCCGGCCGCTGACGGATCGCCGGACTTGGCCCTCCGGCCTCGCGCACGCGCTTCACACTTCGACCATCTCAGGCAGTCGCAAGAGATGCGCGGCGTTCGCCACTTCTTGCATATGGCGGTCACTCGCCCTCGTCGTCGTCCTTACTCCGGATATTGCTCCCTCCCGGGCGCGGCGCGTTGCCTCGGCACGCGCCGCTGCGGAGTCTCCAGCGCGGATTTCGAGACGCAGCCGGTCGACATCGTGGACGGCCGACCACTCCCCAACCCTGGGGTGCCGGGGCGCCAACCAGAGGAAACGTGACTTGATCAAAGAACTGTTCGGGACCTCCATTCCCATGGAGAGGCCCGCTCGCAAATGCCCAGGCGACAGGTCGGTGTAATCGTTCAAACGAGATTCAGGCAAAATGGGCAGTAAGCGCTGAAGAAGTAACAGCCCAATGCGGCTGCGCTCGCTACAATATCTATATCCTTCGGCCGCACCTAAACGACAGGACGTATGCGCATGTCCCGACCGATCAATTGCACGTTGGCGATGATGGAGTCCGCGCGATGTGGTGCGCCGGATCAGTCACGGCCGAGACCGGAAGGGGGCAACTCCCCCACGAGCCCCCTCCTACGGGCTCAGGATGTCACCTCTGATATCCACTCTCGAGCGTTGATCGGAGGTGAAGTGCCGCACTGTCCGTTGACGATGGGCGAACCTCGGACAACATTTCCGCAACGCCACTACTCACGCCGTTCATCGCGGAGGCCCTCCAGTGCGCTCGTCGTTAATTCTATCGTTCCTCCTGTTCTCCACCGCGTGCACCACAGCCGTGCGTACGAGCACCACGGCTGCCGCCCCAGCTGAAGTTAGCATCCGAATTACGAATACCTTGGGAACTGCGGTCAACGCTTACTACGCAAGCGACGGCACCGACCACCTCATCGGGGAGGTGGCTTCAAATTCGACGCGGTCGTTCCCGATCAGAGGTCTACGAGTAGGAACCACTGTCAACCTGCGCGCGGTGCGCGTCGACGGATCGACAGCGTACACTCGCGTCAACTTCCGTCTCGGATCGACCTCCACTTGGACCGTTCCCTGAAGCGAGGATCAACAGCGTAAAGGAGCGGGGTTTGCGTCCATCGGGGTCTGTCCGCGATTCGCGTGCGAAGTCGCGCGTGCTAGCGGCCTTTCATCTCGATTTTTCGCGTGAGGCGCAGAGTGAAAGGCGCGGTGGTCCGGATGCAGCCCTCCGCCTTCGCGGTGACGGCACCTGCGGCAGCGCCAATCGCTCCGCCTCCAATTGCGGCTGCCGCCGCCTCCTCATCGGACTTTCCGGTCGCTTTCGCGGCCACGCCCGCTACGACCGCCCCCGCCAACGCGCCAAGGAATCCACGCTTTTTGACGTTCTTCCGCTGCGTCTCCACCTGGAGCCCCTCGACAGTTCCTTCGATTTCCAGCTGCTGTCCTCCAACTTCCACGAATCGCGGGCTCAGAATGATTTCCACGGGGTCACGCACGTTCTCGCTGCGGTTGATTTTTTCAAGCCGGAACACCAGCTCTGATCCCGCCGGTATCGCCGCACCGTAGGAGCCCGTGATAGTCTCTGTTGACTTTGCGCGGAAATCGTCGCCCATCGTGTGCGTGCTGGTGCAGACGTCGCTCGCAACAATCAGTGGAATGCCTGTCGATTCGCGAATTTCACCTACGGTCACCTCGCTGCCTACCTCTTGCGAGGTCACGCTGTTGCCCCCGTCGGTAACACCGGGTGAAACCGAGAATGGGGTTTCTGGCTGCGCCGCACTTTCCTCAGGCGCCGATTCTAAAACCGGTACCGGCTCCGGTGCGACAGCCTCCACTACGGCCGGGTCATACAATGCCGTATCACCTCCAACGGCGATCGTCGGAGCCGACGTGTCGGGTAGAGGATCGTTAGGCTTGTCTCCCTGCGCAGTGCACGAGACCATGACAACGAGAGAACAGGTTGCGAGGACGTGGAGGCGTGTCGACATTGTGCTACCCTCGGTGTAGGTTGGCTTGAGAAAGTATCCTTAGGTGGAGATACTCTGCCCCACGACTCAATCGCATTGACTACCGCTACTGCAACTGCGCCCGCCCAGCGCGTATCTGTTCTCGTTCCTCGGCCTTGACGCGTTGCGTGCTCGCGTCAAGGCCGACGTAGCTGAGCACCAGTGCGATGCGTGCATCGGTCACGCGAAGTTCGCAACAGTTCCACTTCGTCCATCGTTGTGTTCGGACGAAACCAGTCGTATCAGCCGACGTCGAAGGGCCGTACTGATCGCGGAGTGCCGCACACATGGCGCAGTCGCCGCGTGCGGCTGTTGGTGGGTATACGACATCAATCCGGGCGAGCCGACTACGGTAGAAAGTGGAGAGAACGGTGACTGAATGGCCTGAAGAGACTGAGGCACGATCCACCCATCGAGTCACGTCTACGTCGTCGAATTCTTGGATGAGAAAACCGTAGAGCAAGCGCTGCGATAAGGTCATTGGGTGTGCTGTAGACATCGCTTCAGCGAGCTTTTCCCGCGACGCACCCAGCCGGTACCGTTGAAAACCATTCGGGGTCGAATCACCCAAGCACGCGGCGAGCATCAGTTGGACGAGAACGATCCCAGCGGTTCGAGTCAGAGGAAGGTTACGCATGTCGAAGCTATTGTTGGAGGAACTGAAAGATCGGGTCCGGGAGATCGAGGAGCGATCACCAGTGTCGCTGTTGCCTTGGGCGCACATCGCTCGCGGCCACGACGGTTTGCGATCGACTTCTGGCACGTCACCTCGCGCCCTGAGAATCGGCGACCTGGTGTACCAGCATCCGAACGTGGACGCTTGGCGGCTCCGGGTTCCCGCGCTGGTTTCGTGCCACCATCCGCAGCCACTCGTGATCACAAGAAACCCACGTGATGCCTCGCGTTCGACCAGCCTTCTGAACTCAATCGCTCTGCGCTTCGCCCTCGCCACACCACGCGCTCGACTCCGTATCGGACTAGTGGATCCTTACGACGGCGCGAGTGCGTTGGACGCGCTGAACAGCCGCGCTCTCGCCGACGCCAAATTGGTCACATTCCGCCGGCCGAACACCATCGTCGACTGGCTTTCCGAAGACATACATCAAACCACGCTGCTTGTCGTGTATCACGCGCTTCTCGAGGACGAGGCTGCGGACGATGATGAGTGTACTTTCGGATTCAGGTACAGCGAAATGACGACACTTGTGAAATACCTCGCGTCTCCCGAATGCAAAGCCTTGACGCTCCTCGCCGTAGATCCGAGTGACCCGCACCACCCTTTGATGATAGGTCTTCAGGACGGATCCCTGAGGTCTACACATGTGCACCTTGCAACCGACGCCGCGGCACTCCACTCCAGTTTCGATGGCTCTCCCCATCCTGTCTTCGAACCCGACACCAGCCCACCTCCCGACATTGCGCGCGACCTGATCGCTCGGGCCGGCCTGCTCTGATTCACTTGCGAGTTTGAGATCAGAACAAGCGCACGCCCCCGAAACCATATTCCAGAAGCGCCTTCGCCGACGACACGAACATCGGCTCGAATGTCGCCGGATCCCCCTCGTTTGGATGATCACGAAGATGCTTCCAAGGTGAGCCCTCCCCGAACAGGCGGGAGTCCACGAGATCGGTGAGTTGCATGTCCTGTAGCGCCTTTGGCGACACTTGAAGCAGCCGGGCGAAATCGAGTCCCTGAATCCTTAGATTGAGCGTCGAGAACGCGGCGACAAAGGTGCTAAAAATACGCATCCCTTCTAAGCTGAACTCGAGTCCGGGCGGATCGATCGCCGAGAGCACGTCAGCGGTCAACGGCTCATTCCACGAGAACTCCCCGCCGTCCCGATTGCTGAATCCGAGTTCGCCAATCGGATTGGCATGCATGCGATCGCTGTACTTCGCGAGGTCTTTGAGATCTTCCGGCAAGTCGAGAAGTCCGATGGCCACTTCGCGTTTCGCCTCGCCGGCGGCAGGGAATATCGATTTCACTCCACACGAGACGCTTGGCTCACCGCGAACGAGTCCTTCGACATTGACGCCAGCGAGGAAGAAATGCGCCACCAGCTCCTCCACCACCCCCGAACTCGTGGATCCTGGCCGTTCTTCGCGCAATGCGTTAATCCAGTCGCGAAAAAGTGAGCCGCGTCCAGCGAAATAGAGCAGATAGCCGCCGCGCTCTTGCCTTCCCTTTTCCATCGGGCCGGCGAGTAGGCCCATGAAGAAGGCGTTCGTTGCGAAGAGGTAGGCGACTGCGGCGAGAATTCGCTTCCCATCGATACCCGCCGAGAAGAGGGCCGTGGCAAATTTCGGCATCGCTGTCGTATCGGCGGCAAGCGTTCGAATGAGTAGTCCCGCTCCCACGGATCGATTTTCCGGACTCGAGAGAAGCCGCATAATCCGATCAGCTTCGCGATCTTTGAGCCCGATGTGGTCACTCTTCAGCGCGGTTCGAACAGCCGCCGCAGTTCGCTCGTCCGCGCCAATAATTCGATTGACGACTCCGCCCGCGAACTGGATGGACGAGTAGCGGCGCGCCGAATCTCCGGCACGAAGCACGACGAAGTCCGACGTACTGCCGCCAATATCCACGGCAAACAGTCCGTTCTTTGCGACCGCGCGCTTCGCGGACCGAAGATACGACTCGAGAGCTGTCGCTTCATCACAGGGCAGCTCCACCTCTATCCGCTGCGCGGGTGCCGACTGACGCTCTCCGTAGTCGCCGATATCGTCCGTTTCACCGGTCTCCGCATCCTCAACATCACTCGGATTCACTGCGCGCAATGCCATGTTCAGCGTAGCCCGGAAGTCCTTAACCCGCGTGCGGTCAAAAATGCCGGGATAGGAGCCGTACACTTTCTCGATCGAGGCCCCGTGCGCCGCCGCTTCTGCAGCAATCATGAGAGCGAAATGCGACAGGTAGTTCTTGAAGGCAATCTGGGCTTGCTCCTTCTCCTTGCCCTCGTTCAAAGGCCGCCACTTCAGGTTCGCGAACAAGCTACTCCATTTCTTTCCTTTGACTTCGGTGCCGTAGAAGATTTGGCCATGGCCCGGAAGCCACCGCTGATGTTTGGTGTCATTATTGGGATCAACCAGAGTATCGACAGGGGCCCAGAGCAGAGTTGGAGCGCCAATGGGCGCCCCTTTTTCGGCCCGGAATGTGAAGAAGTTGTACTCGATGTCTTTGCCTGAGCCGATCACGCACACCGAGCGATCACGAATCGGAAGCTCCTCCGGCGTCGAGGCGTCTCCAGGACGCACGTAGGCGAGAGTGTGCGTACTCCCGAAGTCGATGGCGACTTTCCAAGGTTTGCCGACGAGATTATCGCTTACCCTGTCTCCTTCATTGGGCGGCTGCATAAGGAGCAGTCCCCGAGCCTCGCTCTGAGAGGCGCTCACGGCCCAGAACCGAAGTGGGCGATCGGCGAGGCCCCATCGCGTTCCGTCGGCTCCGTTCGGCCGAAACTCGGGGGGCTTTGGCTCGCTCGGAACTACTGGCGTAAATCTCGCAACGTTGAGCGTGGACGTCTGTGGTATCGCGTTCGCCCAGAAGTAGCTACGCCACGAGTCCGACTCGAAATCCGGCCAGACCCATAGATCGCTCGGTACGACTTCCTCAATTGCCGATGATTTGGCGTATTCCTTTTCGAAGCGCACGGTGCGGCCGCCCTGCACACGAAGATCGATACGGACCACTATTGCCCCCCGATCCTTCCGTTCCTCCGCAGATACGGCGCTCAGCACCGCTTCGTCGAGGCCGACGGCCGCGAGTTCCGGCTTGATCGGCAGGAAATAGCGACCCGAGCCCGCGATCAGCAGGCGCGTGAAGCGCGCATCCACTTCATTGTCTGCCGCGTCGAGGCGGATAAGACGTGGCTCGAACAACTCAGTGACCCCCAGCCTCCGTTCGTTCTCACCCAGCGTTCTATCCACTCGAGTGGCGACAACGCCATCACGCACTTCGAGCGCGAGCGCCCCGCGAATGGCAAGCGAGCCGTTGACTAAGTTCCCGTTTCGGTCAAGTAGGCGACCCCCAGCTGGATCCACCACGAGCTTCGGTGCGTGCGCCAGTCCCAGCGGATGAGGGCGCTCCTGTTCGTTCCAGTGGACGGGCCGGAGGAAGTCAAACGGATGACGGAGGAGGTCGAGTTTCTCATCAAAGCTTAGTTCGGCCGCGGATTCTGCTGCCGCCTCAGCCCCTCCCAGCACTTCTTCACACTCCCTGCTCCATCGATATAACTCTTCCTGCAATCGGCTTCGACGGGTGAGAAGCCCTCCCACCCCCGACAGCGTTCCCAATGCCGCATCGAGAGAATCACTATCGCGGACGCTCTCCCATGTACGATGTACCCACGCGCTCAGGACACGAACGGAGTTGCGCGCCATCTCGTCGCTCGCCCCGCCGAAGAGACGAGCATAGTGCTTCAGTGGATCGGTAAAACGTCCGTCTACCACGAACGGAATGACCACCAACGGGTCGACTCTGCGCCGTCCCGTGAAGATCATCGTCATCGGCGAAGATCCGCCAACCAACTTCTCGTCCCAATAAATGAGGGTGATTTCGTCGGGCACACCGGCTGGCCAGCCGCCCGGCCGCATGCGAGACAGATCGCTATGTGCGAGCGACACGATGCTCGTAGTTAGCTTGCTTTTCGCGCGGGACGCCCCGAGCAGCTGTGAAAGTCCGATGAGTCCAAGCAGGCCGCGCCATTCGCCGACGACTTGGTCGCGCGCGGGATGAAAGTCGCCGTATAGGATAGCATGCTCGAACAACAGCAGTCTCGCCCACGGTGACGGCAAGCTCAGACGCTCGATTTTTTGGGTCTCCACTTTATCGGTCGGCGGCTTGATCGCGTGCGCGAACTTGAGCAGATCATCCCCGGGAAGCTCCGACCACGTCGGCCCTTGCTTCCCCATCGGACGACGGTCATCATCCAGGAGTGGCTGATACGGGAAGAACGACGAGGAGCCAACTCGCGACACGTTTATCGGGGTAGCAGATTTCGGAGAGGTCATGTCGTCGAGAATCCGGGGCAATTGAGAAATCGATCAGAAAGCAGTGGTCCCGTCAGATCACCAGCTCTGATAAGTCTTCTTGCAGTAGTCGTCCGTGGCCCAAGTCAAACGATCTAGATAGAACCCCATCGGCCGACTCTGAACAATGTCGCCCTGCTTGATTGCGTTCATTCGATCGTGAAGGAGTTCCTTGTACGGGGAGCGCGTGCCACGAATCGAATTCGGGGCCACCTCGGCGAGGAGGCTCTCAGGCGCCCTTGACATGCCCTCAACGGGTCCTCCCAGAAGCGCCCGGACTGTTTTCGCGAACCCAGGCGTGAGCAGCTGTGGCGCACGCTCATTCACCTCGATAATCCATGCGAGAAAACGCGTCGAAAACTCGGTGAAGCTCTTGAAATCAGGGTTCCCCACTTCGATTGAGACGCCGAGTTGACGCTCCATAACCTTCATGAATTCGTCGCGAGTGCGATTCGCGAGATCTGGCGCGATGAAAATCGCGTGAAGCGCGCATGTCGTGGCAAAGGACACCAGATTTCGTCGCAGTTCGGTCGACGAGGCTTCGGGAAAATCGCTGTAGTCCGTGGAGTTCGAGTAAGACGCCCATACCGTCGGTGCGCTGGCCTTGCCTGCTCGCGCTGCGGGTGGGTCGCGAAAGAAGTGAGTCACCGCGAGACCGGCGGCCAGCTCAGCGTAGTGAGCCCGGTTTAGCTGCTCCGGCCCGCCGCTGACAGGCTGCCCTTCGTTTGTTGACGGGAGCTCAGGCGCTCCCAGGAGATAGACTCGGTCGTACCCAACCGGAGTCGTGCCATAGTGGAAAAGCGCCGATTGCGTGACGACCGGATGGAGTCGGCTATCAGGCATCTCCGGATCGTCGCTCGCGGAGAACGAAAAGTACGGGGCAATCTGAACGCACCCGATACGAAGGACCCCTGCCAGATCTTTGAATTTGAGGTGTTCGGCAAGAAACGGTGGGATCGCCGGTAGACCCGACGCGCCCGTGCCGCCGAAGATCGAACCGACAACCACTAGCCTTGCCCCTCCCTCATTCGCCTTCGCAGCAGACTCGAGCTGCGTAAGAAAACGCGAAATCTCTTTCTTGCCTTCCCCGCCGGCCATCGCCTGTCGAAAGGTGAGAAATACATCCAGTGCCCCAATGTGCGACCGCCCGACATACCCAGACTCGAACGTCATGGCCATGTCGCTTTCGTCGTACAGGAGATCGTAGACCCCATCAATGCCCTTACCGCTACCGTCCTTGTATTTAATGATGTCCTTCCACGCAAGTGCCGCGCTCCCGTACTTCCAGAAAAAGGAATCGCCGCCGTCACTCGCGGCAACATCGCCCGGTATCACATTTAGTGGAGTGGAAAAAAATGATGCGGCCTGTCCTTGCGCAGGTTGATCCACGAGAGAGTGCAATTTGTGATATCGTCCCAGTTGCTCGGATGCAAGCTGCGTATTCCCGTTTTGTTCGTCGGGATCGACAAGTAGGATGTACATTGGCGCGCGGATCGCGCGCGAGGCGGCCAAGTACGCCAAGGCCTCAGCGCATCGCGCCCCCGTACCGCCGAACGCAAGCACGAAGTTGGTCATCGGCTCCATTGGGTAGTTAGTTGAATCGGCTCCAAGCATCGCGAAGGGTGATCGTCTCCACGCGCGACAGCTCCTGGTAAATACGTCTTCCTCATTGCGTTCAGCCGGTCGGCGCGGAAATCACGACGGTCAGCGTCCAGTAATGGCACCGCGACCATTCCACGCCCTACTTGACACCATGACAGAGAATACGATCGACGCGACAAGGCAAGCTGACGCGAGCACTGCGGAGTAACGACCGCTACCGGCCACGAGAGAAAGCCGCTCCGAAGGAGAAAGCTGCCAGTCAGCCTTCCCGTACGCGAGCTGCAGCGTGACCAACACGGTCAAGACGACACCTGCGACCATTCCACCGATGCCCCACCCAATTACACGTCCGTGGAACTGGCCGGAGGCCTCTCCGCGTCGGCTTACGACGATTCGGGGAACGAACGCGCCGAAACCGACGCCGACTAATCCGCCGAGGACAGCGCCGATGATCGATCCCTGATAGTACCACTGCCGAAGCTCGTCGGCGCTGACGTTTGAATTCTCCGGCACTGCGAAAAATCCAAAGCCTACAACTACGAGCAGTAGGGAAAGTACGGTGAGAAACCAGTAGACAATACGCATTGTTGTGGTTGATGAACGTCAGCGGTAGGTGACGGTGAAGAAATACGTCAGGCGAGGTAGGGTACGCTCGATCTGTGTACGCAGAAGTTGCTCGACTACCCAGCTGAATCGATAGGTTTGCCTGGCCGTCGAGCGATCGATATCCGAATTCGTCGACAGCGCGACGACGCCCGGAAGAACGTCTATGCGCCCGGGCACCAGCTGCAACGCGAAATATCCGAAACGTGTGGTCTGATCGTCGGCAAGCCGGGCAGATACATACGATCGAAAGCCACCCTTGCTGGCAACGGTCGAGTCGCCGTTGAACGATGTACCCGCCGGCGCGTCCGACGGATATGCAAAGGTTCTCCCAGTCCACCGACCGTATTTTACACTGTCTGCGTCGAACCTTAATCCGGACAGCGGCGATTCTGCGCGTAGGGCGCAGCTAATCTGAAGCACTGGGGATGGCTGCCGAACGAGCTTCGCCGTCGTAGAAACTCCGAGTAGGAGCCAGGGCGGAGACAGATCGCTCGCTTCGTGCGGAAGCGAAGCCGGCGAGGCGGAACACCGTGCAGCTGTGTCTCCAAAGCGTATCGTGAGTGCGCGACCACTCAGATCACTCGACAGGCGCGAGAGAGTGCGATCGAGAGCGGCATCGGTTCGCGCGAACACGTAGACGTAGAACGGACGATCGTTTACGCGCCACTCTCCCGCCCACGCCTTGCGTGCCTCGGACCAGCCGCGGCCGGAAAAGCGGCTGCGGAACGCCAGCACGGCAAGCGGGTGACCGCGTCGCAGCCACTCACGCAGCGCGTTGACGCTCGGCGACTGCGTCGCTGACAGGTCTGACTGCACACCGTCAGTCAGGTACAAATTTGTCCGTGAGGTCGAATCCTCCAAAAATAGTCGAAACAGCTCCGCGTCCGGGTTCTGCGCCCGATTGTAGAAGGCTGGGCAGTGCACGGACGCATCGATCGCGCTCGAACGGAGAAGATCTCGACTACCGGCAACCGAGCCGAATCGGGTCATCGTGGTCACTCCAAAGTCCACGGCGATTCGATCGAGGATCTCGTCATACTCCGTTGGCTTTACCCGACAGCCTACATACCCAGCCATCGACTGGCTGCCGTCAACGTAAAAGGCGTATTCTGGTCCGCTCGCGATGCGCGACTCCGGTGCCTTTCCTCGTGGCCGCGGCGCTCGAGACGTCTCCTGAATATTCAGCTCGCGGGAAGCTGACCTAACCGACTTACTCTCGTCACCACAGCCGGCCACTGCAACGGACACGCCACACGCAATGGGCACGCAAGCCCTCGACAATCGAGTAACCCAGCGTGGTCGAATACGCTGTGATTCCGAGATGAGAGTTCGACTACGCGAAATGCCGATGAGGTATTGCTGCATTGCGAGAACTTGATCAACTCTTTTGAATAGAGGACTGGTGGAAGTTAGAACGGTCGAACATCTAAGCGAACTGCACTTCCGGAGGGAGACGACCGCTGTCCTTCGTGAATATGGCCGCACGAGAATGCCTTCGGGGAAGCACCAGTGTGTTCCGAAACGCGCCGGGGGCGGTTAACATGTGGAGCGGACTCGAAAGTGTCTAGCCACCAGTAAGATTTTCCATGTCCGCTGCTCCGTAAGCGTCCGAGTACCGCCTTTTGGAGTAAGGACGTTTCTCTTTGTCGTGACGGGTGGACTGTGACCCCCATGGATGAAAAGCCGGACGAGGCGATCAATGAGATTGTTCGGGAGTTTCTGGCGCTTCGGAAGCCAACAGGCGCGCGCGATACTTCGTCCTCGATTCTTCCCGAAACCTCTCGAAGGCACAAGCACGATAGTGACAGCAATCGGGGTGATCAGCAAGGACCGTCGATCGCGAAGGGCGAATCGGGCCAGCGCGCTCAAAGCGCATCCTCACTACCGCTCGTCGACCAACCGATTCCTCCGCAGGTCCCTTTGTCGTCTCCCACGATTTCCTCATCAACTTCTACACACTCCGCTGGCGGACGAGGCTACGGGAGAGCAGTCGGAGCTGCCATGATGATCGTGGCTGTTGCGTCCCTCGCAGTAATCTGGCAGGCGCGATCCCCTTCAAGCGGTTCACTCACGTCCGACCTGCCCAGCATCGAACTGCCGGTGGAGCGTACAAGCCCGACGCCGCCGCGCCGCATTATATCCAACGCCAACGCCAAACGATCAAAGCAGAAGTTACCTGGCAACGTCTCGGTACCAGCGGCACCCTCCGCCACCAAGGCTCCGCAGCCCGACTCACAGACTGCTCCTGCGGAGTCACTGAATCCATACGCACGAGTGGAGTCGCTTCTGCGGCAGGTACAAGGCTTCATGGGTGCCAACTCCCCAGGCCGTGCGTACCGAGTCGCAAATGACGCCCTTGATCTGATCGCGCAGTTGCAGCCACGACCAGACTTGGATGCAGTTCGCCTCGAATCTCTTAAGACGCGTGCCGAACGTGCAACTACTGCGGCGATGAAGCAATGTGACAATACGGCCGATCCCAACACGATCAGGACGCAATGCCCGTAGGAGTGCCGAGGCCAGAAGTAGAAGTTACGTCACTTCGGCGACCGGATGGACGGAGTTGGCGTGCGATGTTGATAATAGGAGTTTCGCTCGCCGCAGCTCTCAAGCTGCTTATCCCCCCGGTAGTCGTTTACCAGAACGAGCTCCTTGTTCCGGTTCAGGTCAGCATCAACGATCGTCTGCAGACGGCATTCACACTTAGAGCGGGTGCTCGGCGCGCAGTGAGATCCGTCGGCATCTCAAAAGCCAGCTGGATAGCGCTGTCGCCGTACGACGGATCGCGACTGCACGTCGGCGTACTTCGAAGCGGACAGTTCGAGGAACCGAGCGTACCTCTGCTACTACAACGGATGCTGTATGTACGATACGAGCGGCGCATCAACCGCGACGGACCAGGGGGGAAATTCTTCGTACCAGTCGTGATCAATACTTGGGCCCGTGCGGTCCGCTTCAGCGTGCAACAGACGCCCGGACGAAGATTCTCGTGTGAGTGCTCAATCGCGAACGGAGGTCGTCGAACATTCACTGGCTACTATCCCGTCGCGCGTGCGCGCGTGGTGATTGAAGACATGTCAGGTACTGAGTTGTATCAAGTGATAGTCGACGATCGAGTGATCGTGGGAGCAGGGATCTTCGATGTCAGCGTTCCCATGCGCGTTCCGGACGCTGTCGGAGGCGCGCGATCACGCTAAGGGTCACAATGTGCCCTAACGCTGAACGACATCGCGCCGCTAGCGGACCGTGGGGTGTGTCCCCAATTCAGTTGACTTCCTGGTGATGCCGCAGGTGAGACGTTCAGGCTGCGGGGTCTCGCGGGAGTTTTATCTTCGGCGACAACGCCTGCTGGAGCAAGGGCAGATGTTTCTTGCCCTTGACCCACCGAAACCGTTTTTCCATTACGCCTAACGCTGCGGCACACCACCGCAGGTTCTGATCGCTGGTCCGTCAGCGATCAACTTTGCTCGTGCGTGCCTCGACGCGGGCCATCACACTCTCGATCAGCTTGGTCGTCCTGAAGCTGACGCCGAGCTCCCGGAACAAGCCCAGCCGATGGAGCGGCAGCGTTTCCTCAATCCCCTCATCCAAGCTCCGCGCCGCCGACGGGTTCACCACTTGCAGCTCGCCGACCGGCCGCATGTGGGTTCCGGAAACTCTGGCGCGCGGATTCCGGATATTCTGGCCACCTCGGGAGATGGGGTGGCGGTGGTGGGATCGTCAAGCCCGAGATGCCTGGTCCGGAGGGACGGTCCGTCGAGGGT
>Ga0163144_10019972_pt1 | contig 13436 bp, 12 predicted proteins | sample OliLak19BULKMAT1_FD_123175 | JGI IMG/M metagenome (GOLD analysis project Ga0163144, IMG submission 123175) | Freshwater microbial mat bacterial communities from Lake Vanda, McMurdo Dry Valleys, Antarctica - Oligotrophic Lake LV.19.BULKMAT1 | ecosystem: Environmental > Aquatic > Freshwater >... | reverse complement strand
GCCCCGCCAGGAACGACGCGAAGGCGCGAATGCTCGGGTACTCCCAGAGCGCCGTGGCCGGAATCTGGCGACCGACCTGCTCCTCGATCTGCGCGGCAATCTCGACGGCCTCGATCGAGGTCAGGCCGAACGACGAGAACGGCTCGCCGATGTCGACGAGCGCATCCGGCATCTGCTTGCGCGCCGCCAGCAACTGGCGCAGCCAGGTCGCCCAGTCGCGCCCGTCATGGCGTGCCTCACGGTGCGCCTGTTTCGCAGGCAATCCCGAAGAAGGGATTGCCTCACCCCTCGAGACGGCGATCGGCGCGAACTCGCCGTCGAGAAATGCCGCCTTGCAGGCGCGCCGCTGCACCTTGCCGCTTGACGTCTTCAGGATGCTGCCCTTGGGCAGCAGGACGATGGCATCGCAGGCGAGGCCGTGTTCGCGAGAGACGGCGGCGCGAATGGCCGTGATGACCGCGTCAGGGTCGGCCGCGCGGCGGCTCAACTCCGCCGCCACCACCAGTCGCTCGGCACCGTCGCGCTCCACCGGGAACGCGGCCACGAACGATTCGCGCACCTCGGCCGAGGCGAGTTCGACGGTCACCTCGATGTCCTGCGGATAGTGATTGCTGCCGTTGATGATCAGCAGATCCTTCAACCGGCCGGTCAGGTAGATCTCGCCGTCGCGCATGAACCCGAGATCGCCGGTGCGCAGCATCGGCCCACGGCCCGACGCGGTGTGCGCGCCGAAGATCTCCGCGGTCTCCTCAGGCTTCTTCCAGTAGCCGGCCGCCACGCTGGCGTTGGCCATCCAGAACTCGCCGACGACGTTGTCCGGCAACTCCTGACCGGTCTCGGGATCGACGATCGCCATCGGGTAGTTGCCCGCCGGCACGCCGCAACTGATGACCGGCCGCACTTGCGGATGCTCAGGAGCGACATCGACACACTGCCCACGCTCGAGCGCATCAGGCGCGAGGAACGCGGTGCGGTACGGCGTGCCGTTCTGCTTGGCGCTGACCACGAGCGTGGCTTCGGCCAGGCCATAGGCAGGCGCGAACGCGGTGGGCGTGAAGCCGAACCGCGCGAAGGTGGCGATGAAGCGCTCGGCAGTATCGCGGCGAATCGGCTCGGCGGCGCTGGCGGCGACCACGAGCGAACTGAGGTCGGTGTCGGGCGACAGGCGCTCGACGGCGCGGTCGATCAGCAGTTGATAGGCGAAGTTCGGCCCGTGGATGTGGGTCGCGCGAAAGCGCGAGACCGCCTCGAGCCAGCTCCACGGCCGCTTGATGAAGCCAATCGGCGACAGCACGTAGCAGGCCGACATCGAGTACAGCGGATGCAGCAGGCCATCGATCAGGCCGTAGTCGTGGAAGTACGGCATCCACGTCACGGAGGTCGACGCCGAACTGTAGCGGAAGGCCGTCTGCAGCCGAGCGAGGTTGTCGAGGATGTTGGCGTGCGTGACCATCACGCCCTTGGGACTCGAGGTCGATCCCGACGTGTACTGCAGCAGCGCCAGCTCGTCGCCGGCGGCATTCTGCGGATCGAGCACCGGCAGTCCGTCGGCCGCGCCGGTCACAATCCATGGCAGGTCGCGCAAGTCGCTGGCGCTCGCAAATGCCTCCTGGGTTTGATCGCGGATCTCGAGGCTGGCGACCACCGCGGCGGCGTCACAGTCGGCGACCACCGCTCGCATCCGCGGCAGCGTGCGCTTCAGGCGCGAGACGTCCGGCGGCGGCACCGGGACGGGAATGGCGCCCGCGAAAATGCACGCCATGAACCCGACCATGAAGTCGAGGCTGTTCTCCTGCAGCAGCAAGACGCGGTCGCCACGCGTGACGCGCTCGCACAGCAGCGACGCGTGCGCGCCCGCCAGCCGGTACAGCTCGCCGTAGCTCAGCGCGCGTTGATCGTCACGACCCGCGAGAAAGGTATACGCGGTGCGCTCCGGCGCGGCGGCGGCACACCGGGCCAGGATTGAGGCAACGCCCGTCACGCCCATGCCGGCGTTGCGCCCAGAAGCTGCCGTTGAATCGTCGCGCCGATCGCTTCCCAATGACGAAGGATGAAGAAGTGGTCGCCGCTGAACTCGATCACGCGGCACGGCGCAGTCGTCTCGGTGGTCCAGCCGCTCGCGTCGGCGACGGTCGTCTCACCCTGGCCGCCGGCCATGACGATCAGGGGCAAGTCGAGCGGCGCCGCTTGACGGTACTGCCACGTTTCGACAGCCTTGAAGTCACTGCGCAGGATCGGCTCGAAGAAGTCGAGCATCTCGGCATCCTCGAGAATCTGCGGTGGGCAACCGCCGAGCTCGCGAAGCATGGCCACAAACTCGGTGGGCGGCAGTCGATGCCGGTCGCGTGCGGGCAGCGCGGCTGGCGCACTGCTGCCTGACACGAACAACGATTCAGGCGGAGGCAGTCCGGCGCGGCGAATGCGGTGGGCGGTCAGGTAGGCGAGCAGCGCACCCATGCTGTGCCCGTAGATCGCATAACGGCCCGGCACCGCACGCGACTGGATCTGCCGGAACACGTCATCGGCCAGGTCTTCGAGCGACGAGCAGAGGGGCTCGAGGCCACGGCGGCCGCGACCAGGAAGTTCGAGACCTTCGAGCGTAATGCCTGGCGATACGAACCGCTCGAGGGCACGGTATGACCATGCATTGCCCCCGGCATACGGGATACAGAAAAGGTGCATTGTGGCGAACTGTCATTATACCGTCCGCGATCAACGCATATGTGACAGAAGGCGGTGTTTAGGCCTCGGTTGGTGTCATCTGTTGTCGGCTTATGTCGCCAGTTGCCCGGCTAGTGTGACGCGGCCGCTTCGGTCGTGAAGTGCTGGCGCATTTTGTCGGGCTCGAAGTCGAGCAGCGTGCCGCCCGATGCGAAATGCTGCATGAACACCCGGCCCACCGCCCACGTCACGGCGCCGCCCATGGCTGAGACGGAGAATCCCCCCAGCACGGGGCCGAACAGCGGCACGGCCTTCAGCAGGTTACGACCGATTCCATAGCCGAGGTTGGTCCCGGCCAGGCCGCCGATCAGGGCGGCGACGATGGCGCGCGCACGGTCGGATTCGAAGGGAATCTCATAGATCGCGGCGACATCCTTCAGCATCTTGACCTGAATGGCTGAAATGGCGGCGAAGTCCACCAGCGGCAGCGGAATCAGCCCGGCGCCCGCCGAGTAGAGCGAGTAGCGCTTGATCGCTTCCGTGGCCAGCCTGTCTTTCTCAGTCATCACCCCTCCTCGAATCACGCCTTATACGGCACGAACGAACCATATTCCATCTTCACGACGCGGTCAGCCAATGCGAAGTACTTATCGTCGTGAGTGACCGCGATGATGGTCTTGCCTTCGCGCTTCAACTGCGGCAACAGCGTCTCATAAAAGAACTGCCGGAACGGCGGATCCTGATCGGCCGCCCATTCGTCGAGCACCAGGATAGGCCGGTCCTCGAGCAACGCCACCAGCAGCGCCAGCCGCTTGCGCTGGCCGTGCGACAGGTCCAGCGTGGTGAAGCGCCCGTTTTCGTACGCGGTCTTGTGCGAAATCTCCATCAAGCTCAGCAGTTCGTTGACCCGCGCGGCCGGCACATCAGCCAGGCCGTAGAGCCGGTCGAACAGATGGTACTCGCTGAACACGGCCGCGAAGTGACTGCGGTACCACGTCGCCGTCTCCGGCGACACCAGCGTCTCATCCATCGTCACCGCGCCTGACTGCGGATGGTACAAGCCGGTCAGCGCCTTGAGCAACGTCGACTTGCCGCTGCCGTTGCCGCCGACAATGAACAATATCTCGCCCGCGTTGACTTCGAGGTCGACGGGACCGAGGCGGAACACACTGCCGCTGCCACGGTCGGGATACTGGAACACGGTGCGTTCCAGCCGAATGCGACCGAAGGCGGCCGGCGGCGGTGCCTCGGGCCGCCCGTTCTGGTTGGCGGCACTCGACGCGGTGAGGTGCGCCTCGAGGTCAAAGATGTTCTGCGCCGCGACGTTAGCCGCCGAGAAGATCGGCACCGAGTTCACGATGCTGCCGAGTGGGCCGATGATAAACAGGACCGCGGCCGTGAGCTTCAGCACCACGCCCGAGTACTCGGGACTCACCCGCGGCAGCAGAAAGACGATCGCGGCGAGCAGGCCATAGACCAGCAGTTGCGCGAACAGGAAATGCGATGAGAACTCCCGGCCCGAGCGGGTCTTGACGGCCTCGACATTCGCCGACACCGCGCGCAGGTGCTGGAACAGATCGGCACCGCGCGCCTTGCGCAGCCGCACTTCCTTGAAGCCGTCGAGCAGGTGCGTCAGCAGCGCCAGGTAGTCGTTCTCTTTGCGTTGCGCCTCGCCCAGCATGCGGGTCAGCGACTGGGCCCGCCGCATGTGCATGGCAATGCCGACACCGCACACCGCCACCGTGATCATGAACGCGGTCTTCGACAGCAGCGCGAGATAGCCCACGCTGAACACGACCATCATCATGGCCTGCATGGCCATGACCAGGGTCGAGGCGGCCTGCGAGATGTTCTGGGTTTCGCGCGCGACCACGCCGTAGATTTCGGCCCGGCCCAGTTGTTCGAGCGATTCGAGATCGGCCTTGCGGGCGTCGTCGGCCACCTTGACGCGAATGCCGCCGAGAATGCGTTCGACTTCGGTGATGGAGGTGATCAACGTGGCGCGCTGGGCGACCACGTAGAGCCCAATCGCAGCGGCGAACAGGGCGAGCAACCGGTCGTTGGTTTCCTGATTACTCGCGTTTTCCGCGGCTGCGTTGATGATCGCCAGCACACCGGCGTTGGCCAGGCCGGCAATGACGACGTACCCCGCCATCTCGAGGTTGAAGCGATCCGAGCCGCGCCGTAAGAGGCGCCACAACGGCAACGAGTCGAGAAAGTGAGGCACGGAGGGCTGGTCTGCCTAGTGTCGCGGACCGAGCAGCCATCGCATCGGTGCGAGGACCGCCATCAACGACACCGCGATCGGCATGGTGACGACATCAAGGGCATGAGTAACACGGCCGGGACCGCTCGCGGGAACTGGGGTCGCGGCGATGGGCACCGGTGCCGGCGCGCGCCGAGGCGCCGCCTTGGCCGCAGGTTTCGACACAGTCTTGGCTACCGCCTGGCGTGTCACTGACGCAGGCTTCGCTGCCTCGGCGTCAGACCGATAGACCCAGGCGGAACTGGCCGCCGGCGCCGCCGCAGATGCGAACGATGGACGCGATGCGCGCGAACGGGCCTTGGGCTTGCGGTCAGGAGTGTCGCCGGTCTTCGCCATGATGTCCTCGCGTCCTACTGACGGGCCACATGCTTGTGGCGCGTTTCTTTCACGGGAATGGCGGCAATCAACAACAGCAGGCCAATGATCGGCGTGAGCAGGACCGAGGCAAAGAAGTAGCCCCAGAACCGGAAGCGGCGATTGCGGCCAAAGAACCCGATGATGACGGCCAAGACCAGCCAGGCCGCGATGAGGGGAATCACTTGGTGACCTCTTCTGAACCGACGGTCGTAAACGTGCCGTCTTTCATGCGCTTGATGATAACCCTTCGTCCTCGAATCGCACCATCCTCGCTGAACGAGAACGGCCCGAACAGCCCTTGCCATTCACTGGTCTTCAAGGTCGTGGCCACCGCGACCGGATCGACGCTGCGCGACTTTTCAGCGGCCTTCACGAACAGGTTGAACGCCTCGTACCCCTGCGACGCGCCGTACCCGGGGTTCGACCGAAAACGGCTGAAGAAGCGCCGCCGGAACGCGACGAACTCGGCGGCGGTGGATTCTGGATCGACCGCGCTGGCCACGTACAAGTTATTGGCCGCAGTGCCGGCCAGGCGCCAGGCGTCTGACGAATCCAGCTTGTCGCCCGCCAGGACCGGTTGCGTAAAGCCCATGGCCTGCATGTCAACCAGCACCTTGGCCGCCCACGGCAACTGGTCGGCCAGCAGAATCGCATCCGTCGCCTGCGTCCGCATCGTCGCCAGTTCTTGGCGGAAGTCCTGACGGCGATAGTCGCGTGCCGGTAAGTACGAGCGGAAGTACACCGAGGTCAGACCCGCGCGCTGCCCAAAGATCGGAAACCAGCCGGCCAGCGCTTCACCCTGCTCGAAGCGGCCATAGAAGACGCCAATCCGTTGCCATCCCTGCTTGGCGGAAAAATTCGCGAGCGCCCTGGCGAACTCTTGGTCATCCGGCACCAGCCTGAAGGTGTACTTAAACCCGTGCTCGGTCAGCCGCGAGAGACTGGCCTTCGGTGACAGATAGAGGATGCCCTGGCCATCGTAGGTCACCGCCGAGGCGATGGCTGCCTCGGACTGCTCGTGGCCAATCACCGCCACGACCGTGTCGTCGGCCGCAATCCGGCGGGCAATGCGGCCGTGATCGCGGTCGACGATGGGTTCGTTGATGAACTCCACGTTGATGCGTCCTGCCAGCGGGCTGGCGCTGGCGTTGAGTTCTTCAAGCGCGAGGGTCACGCCCTCGATCAGGCTGATGCGGCCGTCCTGCGGCCAAGGCACGGCGATGTGGACCGAACTCGGTGGCCAGTCGCGGCCGGCTCGCAACTCACCCGCCGGCGTGTAATACATGTCCTTGATGAGCAGCCAATAGCCGCCGCCCGCGCACACCACGACCGCGATCAGGATGCGCAGCAGCGACATCAAGAGGGCTCGGGTCATGGTGTCCCGTGCCTACTGGGGAGGCAGGATGATCGGCAAGCCATCGGCGGTACGGCCGATGATGATCATCTTGGCATTCGGCGACTTCGCCAGTTCCTTGGTCGCCTGCAGCGCTTCCCACTGCAACACGCTCGGCGATAGCGACGCGCCGATAATGCCGTTATAGACGGCCAGGCCGCCGGCCTCAATCTTCTGGCGTTCGGCTTCGCTGGTGGCGATCTTCAGGCGGAACTCGTAGGCTTCCGCGGTCTCTTTCTCGATCATCTTGGCTTCAATGCGCTCGCGTACGGCCTGCGGCAACTCGATGTGGCGGACGACCACTTCATCAATGTGCACGTAATTGCGCGAGGCCTGCTCCAGCACCTCGGTGACGACGCGCTGCACCACGTCCTGCGAGGCGGTGTAGATCGTATCCAGCTTTTGCCCGCCGGCAATGCTGCGCAAGGCCGATTCGACTTCGGGAACGACCACCTTCTCGGCATAGTCGGGGCCGACGCGCTGGTGCAGCAGGCCGACCAGCTCCAGTTCGGGCCGGTAGCGAATCGACAGGTCGAACTTGATTTCCAGGCCTTCCTCGGTGAGCACCGACATCGAGTGACGGATTTCCTGGAGGCGGACGTTGTAGACAAACAACTTGTCCCAGGGTGGGACAAAGCGCAGGCCTTCGCCAAGCAGCCGATCAGTAACCGTGCCGCCGGCGAAGCGCTGATACATCACGCCCACTTGGCCCGAATCGATGGTGACGAAGATGGCCGGCCAGAAATACGCCAGGCCGAACAGCAGGACGCCCGTGATCAGCAGCACCCGGTTCGACTGGTTGCGGATAAACCGCCACAGGCGCGCCAGTGGTCCCTCGGGCCGATCATCCTCGTCCGGCCGCAAGTCGTCGGCGAGTTGGTCGTCAGGGATGCTCATGGGGTCTGGCCCCCACCGTCTGGCATGAGGCCCTCTATCCTACCCCAAGGCCGTGGCGCGCCGATTCAGAGCGACAGGAGGTCGCCTCAGAGCGACAGGAGGTCGCCTCAGAGCGGCGTCTGCTTGACCGTCTCTTGCGCCCACAAGAAGAGCGCGATGCCGGCGAGGTCAAGGCCAATCGCGATCGACACCACGTGAGCGCTGGCCAGCGGCGCCAATGCCGCCGCGGCGAGATGGACCAGGCCCAAGAACAGGCTGCCCGCCAGGGCAAGGATGATCGGTTAGATCTTTCTCCCCAGCCAGGTGAACGGGCCGCCAGGCTTGCTCTTTACCTCCTTGCCCGCCGCTTTGGTGCTCACCTTCCACACAAAATCCATCTCGCTGTGGATCGCGCCGAGCGCCATGCGGCTTTCGACAATCAACAGCACCGATCCGTAGAACATAAACAGCGAGCCCATCAACCCAAGCGCGACCGCCACCCAGGTGAAGTTGCGGGCCGCCGCCGAGACAATGGCGATGGCGACAGTCGTGAAAACGAAGACCCCCAGAGCGGTGTAGTACGCGGTCATCGCCCGCTGGATCAGCCGTGCGCGCGATGTCTGGCGGTCCAGCTGCGAGAAGATCAGCTCGCGCCGCTCGTCGAACATCTCGTCCTTCTCGGGATTGAGGGCCAGCGCCTGGAAGCGCTCCGACAGCAGGCGGACGCGATCGATCACGCGGCCCAGGCGGGTGCTGGTGGAGAAGATCAAGGCGCCGCACGCCGAAATCAACACGGCCGGCGTGATCATCGCCGTGAGAATGGCAAGCGCGTTCTGCGGCGCTTCGAGTCGAGTCAGCCAATCCATCCCGACAGTTTAATACCTGCCGGGAGGGCACCGCTTGTCGGGAGGGAACTCCTGGTCGGGAGGGATGCGAGCCCCGGATTAGAATCAGGGAATGAAAGCTATTCTGGCGCGCGAGTTTGGTGGTCCGGAAGTCCTCACGCTCGAAGAGGTGCCCGACCCCACCGCCGGCAAGGGCCAGGTCAGGGTTCGCGTTCACGCCGTCGGCGTGAACCCGTACGACACATACATGCGGGCGGGCGGCTATGCCATCACGCCCGAACTGCCGTACACGCCTGGCGCGGATGCCGCGGGCGTCATCGATCAGGTCGGTGACGAAGCCGGCCGTTGGCAGGCCGGCGACCGCGTCTACATCAGCGGCACCGCCATCGGCAAGGCGCACGGCGCGTACGCCGAATTGGCCGTGTGCGAGGCGGCACAGGTCCACCGCCTGCCGGCGCGAATTACGTTCACACAAGGCGCCGGATTATTCGTGCCCTACGTGACCGCGTGGCGCGCACTCTTCGGGCGCGCCAACGCCCGCGCCGGCGACACGGTGCTGATTCACGGCGCCAGCGGCGGCGTCGGCATCGCCGCCACGCAGTTTGCCGTCGCGGCGGGACTCACGGTGATCGGCACCGCCGGGACTGACGACGGGCTCGCCCTCGTTGCCAGGCAAGGCGCGCAACACACCTTCAATCATCGGTCAGCGGGATACCTGGACCAGATCACCAGCGCCACCGGCGGCCGCGGCCCGGACGTGATTCTCGAGATGCTGGCGAACGTGAACCTTGATCACGACCTCACGATCGTGGCGCCGGGCGGACGAGTGGTCGTAATTGGCAATCGTGGCCGGGTCGAGATCGACGCGCGCAAGATCATGAGCAAGGACTGCGCGATCTATGGCCTGGCGTTGTGGGGCATTCCGCCGGACGACATCCGGCGCGCGCATGACGCGATCATCGCCGGACTCGAGAGCGGCGCGCTTAACCCGGTCGTGGGCAAGGAAATGCCACTCGCCGACGCGGCACAGGCACACGTGGCAGTGATGGAGCCCGGGGCGCACGGGAAGATCGTGCTGATCCCCTAACTAATCCCGACAAGAGGTGCCCTCCCGACAAGGAGTTCCCTCCCGGCAAGGATCACTTCTTGGAGAGTTCTTCGTCGATCACTTGCTTGAACGCATCGAACGGCTGCGCGCCAATCAGGGGACGGCCGTTGATGTACAGCGTCGGCGTCGAGTTCACGCCCATCCGCTCGCCCTGCGCCGATCCGGCCGCCACGAGCGCCCCTTTCTTGCCTGAATCCAGGCACTGGTTGAACGCCGCCGCGTCGAGGCCGAGCGTGACCGCATACTGCTTCAGGTCGGGCACGTTCAGCGCGCGCTGGTTCGCGAAGAGCTGGTCGTGCATCTCCCAGTACTTGCCCTGCTCGCCGGCGCAGTGCGCGGCTTCGGCCGCCTTCGGCGCCTGCGCATGGTTCGGCAGCGGGAAGTCCTTGAAGATGATTTTCACCTTGTCGCCATAGGTCTTGCGCACCTGTTCGAGCGTCGGGTTGACGCGCGCGCAGAACGGGCACTGGTAGTCGGAGAACTCGATGATGGTGACCGGCGCCGACGCTACGCCCCGCACCGGATCGGTCGCCGTGATCGCCACGGTGTAGCGCGGCGGGTCGAGCATGATCTTGACGCCGGTGCTCTTGGCTTTCAGTTCTTCCACCAGTTGGGCGCGCGCCTGCAGCTTGCGCTGGCTTTCGAGGAAGCCCGTGATCTGCCCGCGCAGTTGGTCGAGCGTGCGGCCCTCTGCGCGATCGCGGTTGGCGTCGAAGAACTGGACCACTTCCTGCTCAGAGACCGGCGTCGCGCGCCTGGTGGCGTCCTGTGCGAGATAGGTCTCGACCGTCAGGTTGGCAGCTTTCGCGGCGTTCTCGATCAGGATCTCGCCAACCACCTGATCCAGCATGTTGCGCCGGTTCTGGTACAACAACTGCGTGACGCGGGCGCGCTCGGCGGCGTCGAACTCTTCCCACTTCGCGTCCACTTCCTTGAGCGTGATCTGGCGCCCGGCGACCTCGCCGACGACCTGGTCGGGACTGCTGGCCGGCGGTGGCATGGCTTGGCCGGCCGCGCTGGACGATTCGGAACAGGCAGTCACCGCCAGCATCACCACGCAGACCAGTGCCGCGCCTCGGCAGGATCCGGAAAATGTCATCTTGTGAGCTTATCATCGGGCGCCGGAACGGCAGCAGTCCCAGGGACCTCCCGGCGCTCGTAGCCGGGACACGACGACACGGGCAGGATCGGGTATTTTCGAAAGCGCGGGTCGGTCAGAGCCCGCTCGCACAAATGAAAGGTGGACCGCCCGCTTTCAATGACACGGGCAAAGGCGCAGGCGCCACAAAGGCCGGGGTACGGGGACGGCATGGGACCTGACGTTAGTGTAGGCCGGCGGGGCACGACCTTTGCTAAAGTTGGGATGTCATGACCAGGTTGTCCTCGATTGTGTCCGTCGCCGTCTTGCTCGCGGGAACCGCTGTGCTGGCCACGGCGCCTTCAGTGCCGATGGCACCGGGACAGGAGCAACCGATTTTCAAGTCGTCCGTGCGCACCGTTCCCATCTACGCCACGGTCGTGGATAGCGCCGGCCGCCTGGTGCCCGACCTTGAACGCACGGACTTCTCCATCCTCGACAACGCCAAGCCGGCCGAGGTGTCGCTGTTCTCCAACGACTCGCAGCCGTTCAGCGCGGTGGTGATGCTCGACACCAGCGCCAGCATGACGGCCAACCTCAAGCTCCTCAACCGCGCCGCCGAGCAGTTCCTGCTGCGGTTGCTGCCGGTTGACCGCGCGCAAGTTGGCGCGTTCAACGACAAGATCCAGTTAAGCGGCACCTTCACCAACAACCGAGACGAGTTGATCGGGGCGTTGAACGATCTCTATTTCGGCAACCCGACGCGCCTGAACGACGGCATCGGCGCCGGACTCGACGCCTTGAAAGGCCTCGACGGCCGCCGCGTCGTCCTGGTCTTCACCGACGGCGAAGACACCTCGAGCCGCACCAGCTTCAAGGACGTGCTCGAGCGCGCCCGCGACGAAGAGGTGATGGTCTACTCGATCGGGTTGGAGTCGGAGTACTTCAACGGCATGCGCGTGGTGCGCACGAAACCGTCACGGGACTTGCGGAAGATTTCAGATGAAACCGGCGGCGGCTATTTCGAGTTGGTCAAGACGGCCGATCTCGCACCGACGTTTACGCGCGTCGCGCAGGAACTGCGCAGCCAGTACCTGATTGGCTTTGCCCCGGCCTTACTCGACAACAAGGTCCACAAGCTGGAAGTGAAGGTCAACCGCCCGGGCATGACCGTGCGGGCGCGCCGCAGTTACCTCGCCGCACCCGACACCAAGTCGTAACAAACACGGCCAGGCTACTTGAGAAGTGCCAGGACCTGGTGCCAGTCGGCTTTCCTCAGCAGGTCAGCGATCAAGACCTCGTTGCCGCGAAACCTGACGGCCATCGAGCGCACCGCCGGTGCGCCCGCCACGGCCACGGCAGACGAAGTGATGTCGTAGGCATGCTCCGATCGCTGACGCACCTCAGGAGCGGCGAGCCCACCGAAATACACGACGGTTTCCGCGGGGCAGAACTTCTCGTCCGTGCGTGACGCGGTCGTGGTGCGATAGATATTCGACGGCACCGTGACAATCGCCACGGCGCCCGTGATGGTGACTTGTCGCGACGGCGACGGCGCCACAGACGATTCAACCGCCACGGCATACGACGGCTGGTTGAAGTCGACGTCGATGGTCACGTGGGCCTCGGCATCAATGCGCGCACCGGCGATGCCCTCGTCTGACAACCCGACACCGTCAACATCCTGCGATTTGCCGGTCCGCCTCGCTTCGGCGACGGCGCGTTCGTACTGCAGCTCCGCGCGTTTCTGGGCGACCTCAATCGCCGCGCCAATCTGCGCCATGGCCCGCGCCGCGCGCGCCTGATTGATCTGGTTGAGTGGATTGGCCATCACCTCGATGCTGCGCTCGCCCGGTTCGCGCACCCGAACCATCCACAACGGCTCGGGCGAGCCATTGGCCGGGACCGAGCCGGTGTCGTCAGTGTCGGGAAACGGCAGAGCGGGCGTCAAGGCCGCGCGCACGACGGTCATCACGCGCTCGCCATCGGCTGGCACTTGTGCCAAGGCAGACATCGGCAACGCGACGACCGCACCGAAGAGCACGACCGCACTCAAGCACGTGAGCCCCTTCATTCGGTTTCCTTCCAGAATTGCGCCAGGAAATTCTCGGCCACCTGCCAGCGATACGACGCGGTCGATCGAACATCGTCCTGCGGCGCAATCTCTTCTCGCAGTGCCACCTGAGCCTCGGCGACCGAGCCGCGCTCGGCCAGCACGGCAGCCGCATTCCTGGCGAGCAACACGGTAGGCCCGACCGATCCAATCGCGATTCGCACCTCGCGTCCTCGCACCCCGGCCATCATGATCTTTGAAATCGCCTGCGCCCGGCGCGTCCCCACCTTGCGCCACCATTGTCGTCCTTCAATCGGCGGAATCTCGATCGCCGTGATCAGCTCGTCTGGTTGCCGCACGCTTGTGCGATAGCCGGTGTAGAACTCGTTGAACGGCACACGGCGCTCGCCGCTGGCGCTGCGCAACACGATCACCGCGCCCGCTGCAGCCAGCACCGGCAGGGTGTCACCCGCGGGCGAGGCATTCGCGATGTTGCCACCGAGCGTGCCACGGTTCTGGATCTGGGCGCCGCCCACTTCACGCGCCGCCGCCACCAACATCGGCACCCGCCTGCGCACCAGCGGTGAGGCGATGATCTCGGTGTAGGTCGTCAGCGCGCCAATGCGCAGCACCGGCATGGCCGTGCGTGGGGACAAACCTTCAGAGCGTGGAGACAAACCTTCAGAGCGTGGGGACAAACCTTCAGAGCGTGGAGACAAACCTTCAGAGCGTGGGGACAAACCTTCAGAGCGTGGGGACAAACCTTCAGAGCGTGGGGACAAACCTTCAGAGCGTGGAG
>Ga0163144_10019971_pt1 | contig 13436 bp, 9 predicted proteins | sample OliLak19BULKMAT1_FD_123175 | JGI IMG/M metagenome (GOLD analysis project Ga0163144, IMG submission 123175) | Freshwater microbial mat bacterial communities from Lake Vanda, McMurdo Dry Valleys, Antarctica - Oligotrophic Lake LV.19.BULKMAT1 | ecosystem: Environmental > Aquatic > Freshwater > Lake... | reverse complement strand
GATCAGCAGCAGCCATGGCTCCACGTGACCGATTCGCAGAGGCACGGACCATCGTCGGGGAATCGTCACGAGCGCATCCTGCGCCACTCGCTGTTCAGAGCCAACGCTGAGCCGCAGCCCGCGCAACCGACGACGCGCGCAGTGCGCCGGTGCAGTCCGTCGCTGCGTACCTGACCCTGGTGGACCAGACCGGCCGCATCGTCTGCGAGTGCCTGTCGTGTTCGGTCAGTTCTGGTGCCTGTCCACGTTTTGTTCATCAGGTGCCTGTCCACGTTTCTCCGTTTCGGTCTCGTCTCGCGCCTCTCGCCCATCAAGTGCCTGTCCACGTTTCAGTCCACGTTTCTCGCGCATTTCTCGGACGTTTCTCGCCGCGCCGCACGCAGCGCGAGATCAGGTGATAGGTGCCGGGACGGTTTGGCGGGATGAGGTCGGCGCGGGCGCGGGTCATGGGCGATGCGCGGCTGTCGGAGGAGGAGGCGCGGCGTCAAGAAAAGCGTATGTCCTTTCCCTTTATTCGGGGTCTGCGACCGGGGCCGGGGCATGGACATCCGGTTTTCATCCACGCCTAACGTAGTTACCAGAAAGCCACCGCACCCGGGCTGTCGGCCGGCGTGAGGCGCCCCGATCACCCAGTTAATGCCGTCGTCACATAGGACATTACACATTTTTTCGATACTGTATGTGTGGTCATCACTTTAGTTTTATGGCCTTTAACCAAGAGCACTAGAGACGATATGGAAACCAGAGCACGCCCACCTCCCCTTGGCCTCCGTAATGTCGATCTGCGTCCTCACGCCGTCGTGCCACTCTGCCTCGGGCATCGGTCGATGCGCCGTGGCCTATCAACCACACACAGAAAGCGAGCATCATATCATGAATATCACGCAAATTCGTCCGCTCACCGTTTCGAAAAGCGGCAACATGTGGACCCTGCGGGTCACCTATACGGCAGCCTTCACCAACCAGGAAGTCGCCCAGCCGCTCAATTATACTTTCCGCGACTCCATTCAGATCTGGGAGGACGACGTTCTGAGAAACGATAAGATCACGGGATGGGTGGGGGCGAGCAACTTCAATCCGGCCTCCGCATCTGTCGTGCGAACCCTGACTGCGGTGGTCAATGGCGATGATTTGGACACCGAACTCGGCGGCGAGGAGATTTTTGCCAAGATTCGGCTGCGGAATTTTACCACCGGAGGCGTGCCCCAGGAACGAAACACTGCCAATATAAACTTGGCTCCGTAGAACCGATTCCAAGTAAACGGCTGAATTACCGTCAATATTCCCAGGATATTTGAGCGTTAGTCAAACAGTATCGACGGCTCACAGCACATGATTCTGTCCGTTGTCGGAAAGCTATAAATGCCGTCTGTGAGCCGTCGTATTTTGCACCGCGGTTGAATGGCATATTGTTGTGAACGAGGCAGGTTCGCTTCAGCCCTGGCGTCATTTAAGCGCGTTTCCACGCCGCGGCCTTGTCCGTAATGGCCCGACGGGCCCACTCCTGAGGAACGTCATCCCTTCCGCCGCTGCCGCTGGATCTCCGCGACGTCGACCATGCCGACGCGCTGCGCCCAAGCCCGCAGGAGCGGGCTCCACCCGCTGCGCTACGAATCCATCGCCATCACCGCGCGTCGATCGCCGCCTGCCTCCGCCAACCCGGATGCGGCTGACGCTTGGTCACCTCGTGCGCGAGCAGCCGCGCGATCATCGCCTGCTTCACCACCTGCTGCGCCGGCGCGTCCCAGAGATTGCGCACGTGGTGGGGATCATCGCGCAGATCGTACAGTTCGCCCCATGGCCGACCGGCGTAGAAGACCAGCTTCCAGTCGTCGGTAAGCAGGATGCGTTGCACGAAGGCGTGGTCGGTCGGGCGCTCCTCGACCACGCAGTCCTGGCGCACCGCGGTGCCCGGGCTGGTCCACGCCGGTAGCTGGTCGACGCCCTCGAAGTCGGGGAACTCGCCGAGGCCGGCGGCAGCGCAGAAGGTGGCGGGCAGGTCGACCAGGTTGCAGAACGCGCGCGTGCGCGTGCCCGCAGGGATACGCGCCGGCCAGCGCGCCAGGAAGGGCACGCGGATGCCCTCCTCGTAGCTGACCAGGCTCTTCCACCAGAAGCCGTGATCGCCGAGCAGATCGCCGTGGTCGCTGCTGAAGACCACCAGGGTGTCCTCCGCCAACCCGCTAGCGTCGAGGTGGGCGAGGATGCGGCCGATGTGGTGGTCCATCAGCGAGACCATGCCGTAATAGCAGGCGGCGTTCTCCTGGGTCTGCCGCGGCGTCCAGTCGAGGTGCGCGATGTTGCCGGCGCCGGGCAGGTCGGGGTCGGATGGCCGCGCCGCGTAGTCACCGGGCTGAGCGATGACCTCGCCGTAGAACGCCGGTTTCTCGGCGAAGCACTCCGGTTCGCCGGGCTTGAAGCCGAAGCGCGGGATCGCCTCCGGGTCGTACATCGACGCCCACGGTTCCGGCACCATGCACGGGTTGTGCGGGTCCTGGAAGTTCGCCCACAGGAAGAACGGCTGGCCGTGGTCGCGCGCGCGGTCGATGCCGGCGATGGCGGTCTCGGCGATCCACGCCGAACTGTGGTGCTCGGCGGGCAGATCCCAGGGACCGTACTGGACGTAGCTGGTGTGGCCGAAGAAGCGCGACGTATCGACGCCGCGGTCCTCCAGCCAGACGCCGTAATGCATGCCGCAGGCGTGCTTCTCGGTCGAATGCCCGATCGACAGGTCGGCGTGCTGGAAACCGTACCACGGCCCGTGCCAGTTGCGGAAGTGCCCGCGGTTGTGGATGTGCGGAGCCGACTCCGGGCTGCTCGGATCGTGGCAGGACGAGAAGTGCGATTTGCCGATGAGGTGCGTGTCGTAGCCGCGCCTGGCCAGCCGCGGTGCCACCAGCGTCGGCCAGTCCTGCGGCAGCCGCGCCATGTTATGGGTGGCGCCGTGAGTGGACGGGTACTGGCCGGTGACCAGCGACGCGCGGCAGGGCAGGCACACCGGTGTCGGCGCGTAGACGCGCTCACCGAGCAGGCCCTCGCGCGCCAGTCGATCGAGGTGCGGCGTGCGGATGGCCGGATTGACCACGCCCAGGCAGTCGGCGCGCATCTGGTCGGCGAGCAGCAGCAGGATGTTGGGCGGACGCACGGTCAGGCCTTGGCCACGGGCGGCGCGGGCAGCGGCGGGATCGGCTGCATGCTGCTGCCGGCCTGGGCGATCTTCCGGCGCATGGCGATGAACCGCCAGGCGCCGAAGATCAGGACCAGCACGCCGATGGCCATGCCGACCACGCCCAGTGCGCCCTGCCCGCCGAAGTGCGCGCCGGCCAGACCGAGCAGCACGAAGTTCAAGCCGGTGCGGACGAAGGCCATGAGCGTGCGCTCGTTGGCCAGGCTGGTGCGGTCGAGCGCGAGATGGTCGCGCAGGATCAGTTCGCGGCGGTCGTATTCGGCGTACGGGGGGGTGGTCATGCCGGCTCCGTGGATGGTGGTGGCGTGGGGTCTTGCACGCCCGGATCAGGTGCCGTGCATGGCACCTATTCCTTAAATGGGAATTGAATGGACAGGCACCTCCGCCGATGCCGCTGACGTGCATGTCCAATGGCGGCGGCGCGCGATCATCGCCGCCGCGCGGTCAGCGACCTGGCGCGGCGAGTTCCTTGCCCATGGTCGCGAACTGGATCTTCGACCCATCGAAGGACACCGTCTGCTTGCCGATGCGGATGCTGTTCCCGTCCGCAACCGGTGCCGGAACCTCCTGATCGGTGACGGTGAGGATGGCGTAGGTCGCCGAGCCGACCACCACCTTGTCGATGCGGCTCTTGCGGCCCGGCTTGGCCGCCGCCGCCGATGCCGCCGCCGGACCGCCGACGATCACCAGCACGTCGGCCCCGGAGGTCCGCGAGCAATCGACGCCGATGCTGGTGCCGTTGTCGGTGGTGATGCTGCCCGATCCGTCCTCATAGGCCTTGAACCAGATCGGCGCCGACGGCGCGATGCTGCCGAAGTCGACGCGATCCTTGAGCCCCCAGACGCACAGCCGCCACGCCCGATCCGATGTCCGCGCGCCCAGCAACAGGGCGACCAGGGTATCGTCCTCGTCCTGCCAGCGGTTGCGGAAGAGATAGTGGCGATGGACCGTGTCGACCATCACCCGCGGGATGAGCTCGGCGGGATTGCGTTCAGCGACGCCGATCGGCCAGTTCACGAAGGCGAGGACCGCGCGCAGCGGATAGAGCAGCGCGTCATAGGACTTCTCACCCGCCGGCAGGTTGGCGGCGTAGCGCTTGGTCTCGCCGGGCTCGACCACGTGGTTGTAGGTCCACAGCAGCGCCGGTCTCAGCGCTTCCGGGATGGCGCCGAAGCCTTGCGAGAAGTGCCCGCCGTGGTGGCTGCCGTTGAGTTCGAGCAGTTCGTTGCCGTACCCCGACCCGCCCGGGTACTTGGCGGTGTGGTTGGGATACATCGGTCCGAGCGGCGTGCGCATCAGCTCCATCACCCACTTCATGGTCAAGGCGGTGGCATTGGGTCGTGAGCTGAGGAAATCCTTGCCAGCCGCGAATTTCCAGGCCTGGAAGGAGGGCACCAGCGATTCGGTGGCTCCGACGATGCCCGGCCCGTCGTGTTCGTGGAAATAGCCGCCATCGCCATACCCGGTGGTCATCACCCGGATGAGGTTGCGTTCGGCCCCGCTCACCCACGCCGTGAGCTTCGCCGGGTCGGTGCCAGGATCGCCGTTGATCGCGAGCACGCAGATGCCGGCGCCGCCGACCTGCAGGGGATGGTGGTTGCTGGTCGGCTTCATGAACGGATCGAGCGCCATGCGCTCCAGGCTGATCATGCCGTCGCTCTTGCCCGACTTCATCGCCTTGCGGTTGTAGTCCTGCAGCTCCTTGGCCACGGTGGTGCGGAAAGCCTCATCCCAGCCGTCGTAGCACAGGTCGTAGGCCTCGGCGATCGCCGAGATCGACGGTCCGGCGCGCATGAATTCCGGCGGATCGACCCACGACAGGCGGTCATCGCGATCGCGTACGCCGGCGAAGGCCTTCTCAACGCATTGCCGCCCGAGGTCGGCATAGCGGCGCTCGCCGCTGAGCTGGTAGAGCAGGCCGAAGCCCATGCCATGCCACAGGGTGTAGGCACCGATCGGCAGGTTCTGCGCTTTGTCGTAGCCCTTGGTCGCCTGCGAGAAGTGCTTGGGCATCTCCTCTCCGCCGCCGAGCAGGAAGCGCAGGCGCGCCAGGATGGCCTTGCCTTCCGCGGTCTGCGCCCGGCGCTTCAGCTCGGGCAGATCCGCCTTGCGGAAGAACAGGCGGGGGTGCTCGCCGGGCTGCACCGGGACCCATCCCGGCACCGGCGTCGGCCAAGCCGCCGCCGCCGGCTCACCGGCGCAGGCGGCGCCAATCCAGGCCAGGACGACAAGAAATCGACGGGCTCGCCGGACGTGATCGCCAGGCAGCGGCACTGGGGCGCCGATTGGCCTGGGGCGATCGACGATTGATGGAAGCATGCGCACTCCTGATCCGGTAATGAGCCCATACGCAGCCGGCAGCGGGCCATTCGCGCAACATTACTTCTAAAACGCGTCCGCGGACAGTGCCCGGTGACAACTTCCCGGCGAGCACGGCGTCGCATGGGCAATGAATTGGACAGGCACCTCCGCCGATGGCGCTGACGTGCATGACCAATGGTCTGGCGCCTTCGGAGCGTTCGCCGCCCGCGCCGATGAGGCGCTGCGCCGCGGCGTGCGCTGGATCGTCGACGTCACCCGCGGACTCTACCGCGAGGCGGCTGCTGGCTCATAGCCGGCAACGACGACGGCCACCTGGCGGCAAAGCACATCAGCGACCACTGGTCGCCAGAGTGACGTCGGCCTGGCCACGAAGATTGATCCGGACGGGACCGGCGCTAACCGAGTGAATGCGGAAATCCGACCCGTTGGTCGGTGTTTCTGGCTTCGCCGGCGGCTCGCTGTCGTCGGGATGCGGACGCCGCAGGCGCTTCGCAAAAAAGTGCAGGTCCTGACTTTGGTCTGGTCAGGTCGCACTCCGTCGCGTGTGCGATGAAACCTACTTCGCCGGAGTCGGCGAATAGAAGCGGTTCATGCGATCGAGCACGGCGTTGACCGCCTCGGCGCGGGAGATGACTCCGTTGTGGCGCCACACGATCTCGCCGCCCGGGGCGACCAGGATGGTGTGCGGGATGGGGCCGGGCATGTCCTTGTCGAGCACCGCGGCCAGGTCGTCGGCCGAGCCGGCGAAGAGGTAGCTGTTGGTCGTGCGGCCGTCCTTCTTGAAGTTGCTCGCGTCCTTCCTGCTCGGACCCGCCCCCTGCTTGAACAGGAAGGCCTCGGCCTTGGCCAGGTCCTTGACCTCGTCCAGCGAGATGGTCACGAGTTCGAAATCGCGCATGTCGAACTGGCGCGAGATCGCCACCAGATCGGGAAACTCCTGGACGCAGGGCGCGCACCACGTGGCCCAGACGTTGATCAGGCGGTAGCGGTTGGTGGGGTTGGCGCGCAGCTTGGCGATGCCGGCGGCGTCGCTGGTCTCGACCTTGACCGGGGTGGCCGCCCACGCGGCGTGCTTGGCGTCATGCCCGACCTTCTTCTCACGCCACTTGGTCGAGCAGCCCATCGGCTTGGTCCGTTCGACCGGCACCGGCTTGCCGCCCAGGATGGCATCGACGGCGTTCTGCGCGTCCTTCGACTTCACCGTGCTGTCGTCGTAGAAGCGCGAGTCGTCGAAGCGCCCGGTGTAGCGCAGCTTCAATTCCTTGTCGAAGATGAACACGTGCGGCGTGGCCAGGCAGCCGTAGGCGCGCGCGGTGAGCTGCTTGTCGCCGTCGTACAGGTAGTCGAAGGTCCACTTGTTCTTCTCGGCGTAGGGTTTCATCTCGGCGAAGGAGTCGCCGAACTCGCCGTAGCCCAGCTCATCCTGGCTGAGGCCATCCGGGTGGTTGGGGTTGATGGCGACCAGTTTGACACCCTTGGTCTGGTACTCGTCCCAGAAGCGCTGCAGGCGCTTCTCGATGCTGTGCGAGGTCGGGCAGTGGTTGGAGGTGAAGAGCACCACCAGCACCTGGCCGCCGGTGTAGTCGGACAGCTTGTGGTTCTTGCCGTCGATGCCGGGCAGGTCGAACTCCGGCGCCGCGTCACCCATCGCGAGTGTGCGGATGTCCGGCGGGTTGCCGTTGACGAGGGTGTCCCCGGCAGTGGCAGGGAGATGGATGACGAGGGCGAGGAGGACGGCGAGGAGGAGGGTGAGGAAGTGGCGCATAGTGGCCGGGAATCTCGCAGGGGAGACGGGGCTTCAATCGGAAAACAGGGACGCTGGCGAGTCGCGAGTGGCGACCAAGTGGGATATAACAAAGGACACACGCTTATTGCCACAGTCCGGCCTTGTCCGCCGCCCACGCGCGACCGGTGGCGACACACCAGCGCTGGCGGGCCGCCGGACTGCCGACTGCACAGCCGGACATGGCACCGCCGCGCGCCATCGCGGCTGTCCAGGCCACCGGTTCGATACCCATGGCGGCGACGATCGCGTACGCGTCGGCCACCGCCGCGCGGCCGCTGCGTGCGGGCGACTGCGCGGTGGCGCGCACCAATGCAACGTACGACGCCTCGTCCACGCTCCAGGCCGCCGGCGCCCCGCTCCAGGCGTCGTCGGGAGCACAGCGCGGCATCGCCACCAGTCGCCGTCCGAGGTCGGCGTCGGCGGCGTGCGTGTCGCAGCGTCCGGCTCCGTCGGCGCGCGCCTGGCGATGGCGGATGCCGGTGAACAGCGAGTCCACCGGATCGCGCACCAGGCCGGCGCGCAACGGGTTGAGATCGACGTACACCAGACACGCGAGCACCGCCGCGGCGTCGAGCAGCGCGACGCTGGTGAAGCGGCCCTCCCAGAAGTGGCCGGTGCAGTCGTCCTCGGCGTTAGCGCGGCGGGCGATCTCCTGCTTCACCAGCCGCAGCAGCCAGCTCGGCGAGGCCAAGCGCTGACGCTGCTGCGCCACCCAGCGCGCGTTGCCGGCGTAGCGCTCGACCACCGCCGGCGTCACCGTCAGCGGCTCCAGCGCCGGACCACTGCGCACCGGCAGCACCGCGAGCGCGTGCCGCGCCACCTCGGCGGCGCTCCACTCCGCCACCAGGTCGGGCCGCAACCGCACCACCAGGTGCAGGTGGTTGCCCATGATCGCGTAGCCGAGCAGATCGATGCCCATGTGCCCGAGCCAGTTGGCCAGGCCACGAGTCAGCCAGACCTTGCGTTCGCCGCGATCAAGCAGGCGTTCGCGCCGCACGCAGCGCGAGATCAGGTGATAGGTGCCGGGACGGTTTGGCGGGATCAGATCGGCGCGGGCGCGGGTCATGGGCGGTGCGCGGTTGTCGGAGGGAGATGTACGGAGTCAAGAAAAGCGTATGTCCTTTATTGGCTTCCACCCTGTGTTTCACGACGGCTTTCACCGGCGCACTATGTCCTTTATTGGCTGGCGGCCTGCTCAGTTGTCTCCGTTAAATGTCATCCTTGCGACCCTTCCACTAGGAACAAATATAGTTTTCGTCGAAGAGCCAGACTCGTGCTGCATATATATTCCAGAAATTCCATTATGAATGAGAAGTCCGCCCATTTCACCCAGGCCATCTACAATTAGTGTTATTTTTCTGTAAGTAAGATGGGATGCGGCCGAACGCCCATCATAATACGAGAATGCCAGCACTGCGGTTACCGCAAACACGGTCGTTTGCAGCTTCAGAAACGGATTAGGCCATGTAATAACCTTTTCAAAAGCATAGCCGCAAGCCGTGCCGATCAGAATTGGGATGAGGGACTGGGGCGATATAACAAAAAGCGTTATAGTGGCCGTGAGAGCAACAAGAAGATAGATTGCGAAAATCCATTTCTGCCCGCCAGTCTGCTTAAGCTCGGCCTCAATCTCCGCGAGGCGCTTGCGCGACTCACCGGGATTTTCTTCAAGCGATCGGGCGATTCTCTTATCGATACTTCTGTAGTACGCTGTAACGCCCAACCACATCAACAAATGGAGCAAGAGAATTCTCGGCCCCTTTTCTAGCATAATTACCGCAAGAAAATCAAGGTCCCTTGCAGGAATGTCTATCTTCCAGTACGCGCTAAATCCGAGATGCCAACATAATCCGATCACATATAAGGCAGCGCATATAAGCGCTGAGTAGGTCGCGCAATATTTCAGCGCCTCGCCAATTCTCATTGGCCGACCGCACGCAAGGAGGGAGGGCACACGTCCGTCTCGCCTAAACTCTAATTCCAATCCGCCTACAGAACTCACGCGCGAGCTCTTCGAACTCCTTCTGAGCTTCATCAATTTGAGCGTTATGCCCTGAGTTCACATAGGTTCGCAAGCACCCGATTGGAAGCCCGAACTCCTGAGCTGATGCTGCAAGACTATGGAAATGCTTCACTCCACCTATCTTGTTTGACGAATACGAGGGAGTCAGGGCCGAACTAATGGCGCTTAACTCACCAACGATTCTTTTGCTGACGCGGGGGGCAATTTTTGCCTCCCAGTGTGAATGCGGAAGGGCCTCTCGTCGACCAGTCGATACTTTAAATGCCGAAGTAATATAACCGAGGTACTTAGGAACTCCCGCGATGAGTCGCGCTTTCTCGCTTTTACTCGCAAGGCCACGCACGGTTGCCCAATCTTTAATCCACCGCGCCATCGATCGACCAACGGTAGTGAGGGCCCTAAGCGAAAAAAGATCGGCGGCAACGGGAGTGGCGAAATAGTCACAATCGAGCAGGATTGCTCGATTTAATGCGCCGACGTTTGGGCCAACATCAAAGAACACGACATCCGCATTTACTTCGGAAGAAAGAATCCCAACGGCATCAGAGATGGCGCACATAACATCGTAGCCACGCGATTTCCTGGCGAAGGAATCAGTCCATGCCGCCGGAAGCTCCTCTTCATAGTCGGCCAGCATAACATCGCCCAATGCAAGCCATACGTTTCCGCTAAAGTTCTTCATCTGATGGAGCGCTATTGGCTTAACGGTCCCCTTACCTTTAACTACAGGTCTGATGGCTGACCAGATGGTATTCTCAGCATCCTTATCGTCTGACGCGCCAAGCAAATCGTCTAACATTTTTTCGGTCAGGTAGAACGAGGACAAATTACACTGAGGGTCGGCATCAACGAGTAGCACCTTGAGCCCCAGTTCCCCTAGGGCGTGCGACAAATTCACTGTGAGGGTCGTCTTTCCGACCCCGCCCTTATGGTTAAACAGCGCGATCTTAATCATCCGATTCCCACCCCCCCGCATTGGCCGCATGTCTTTGTTAAGATAGCGTTTTGGTTTTTGCCGATAATAAAGCTAAGGCGGGGCTGCGCTCACCACTGCAACGCCCCCCCACTCTGATACTCCGTCACCCGCGTCTCAAAGAAGTTCTTCTCCTTCTTCAAATCCAATACCTCTGACATCCACGGAAACGGATTCACCGCATGCGGCCACTGCTCCGGCAGCCCGATCTGCTGGCACCGCCGATTCGCGATGAACTGCACGTAATCCTTGAACATCCCCGCATTCAGTCCGAGCACCCCGCGCGGCAGGGTGTCCACCGCGTAGCGGTATTCCAAGTCGACGGCTTGCTTCAACAGGTCGATCATCTCGCCCTGGAACTCCTCGGTCCACAGATGCGGGTTCTCCTGCTTGATGGTGTTGATCACGTCGATGCCGAAGTTCAGGTGCATCGATTCGTCGCGCAGGATGTACTGGAACTGCTCGCTGGCGCCGGTCATCAGGTTGCGGCGGCCGAAGGCGAGCATCTGCACGAAGCCGACGTAGAAGAACACGCCTTCCATGAAGACGTAGAAGCCGATCAGGTTGCGCAGCAGGCGCTGGTCGGTGGCGGGCGTGCCGGTGTTGAAGTTGGGGTCGCAGAGCTCGCGGGTGAATTGCAGTTCGAAGGCGGCCTTGTCATGCACCGCGGGGATCTCGCGATACATGTTGAAGACCTCTGCCTCGTCCATGCCCAGCGATTCGATGATGTACTGGTAGGCGTGGGTGTGCAGGGCCTCTTCGAAGGCCTGGCGCAGCAGGTACTGCCGGGCTTCGGGGTTGGTGATGTGGCGGTAGACCGCCAGCACCAGGTTGTTGGCGACCAGGCTGTCGGCGGTGGAGAAGAAGCCGAGGTTGCGCTTGATGATCAGGCGCTCGTCGTCGGACAGCTTGTTCGATTTCCACAGCGCCACATCGGCCTGCATGTTGATCTCTTGCGGCATCCAGTGATTGGCGCAGGCGTCGAGGTACTTCTTCCAGGCCCACTCGTACTTGAACGGCACCAGTTGGTTGAGGTCGGCACGGCAGTTGATGATCGCCTTCTCGTCGACGGTGATGCGCGCGGCGCCGCGCGACACGTCGAACGAGGCGGCGACGCCAGCGGCCGCTGATGCCGCTGATGCTGCTGATGCCATGATTGCTCCGGCCTCGCCGCCGGGCGCTCGGGCGAGGTGGACGGTGGTGGTGGCGTGCGCCAACGGCCTGGCCGGAAGCGGCGCTGGTCGCATCGGTGACTTCGGCACCAGGGCGGTGTCGGTCACGGTCGAGGTGGAGGGTTCGTCATCCCAGGACAGGCTCATCGGGAATCCTTCGGCGGAGAGCGTTCGGTCAGGCGTTCGGAGGTACGGGCGTTCGGGCGTTCGGGCGCAGCAGCAGAAGGCGGTCGGCGGGGGTCGGTCGTCCGGATTGTCCGAACGACCGCACCCCGCACGGCCGTACGTCTACCGTCTATTGGCATGCCTCGCAGCCCGGGTCGTTGATCGAGCACGCCTTGGGCGCGTCGGTCTTCGCGGGGGTCACGAGCACGGCGCCGGCGATCGGTGGGTTCGCAAGCGTCGTGCCGTCGGCCTTGCTGCCGCCTTTGCCACCGCTGGTCGCCGGATTGCGCGCCGCGGGCGCCGCGCTGCCGGCTTTCGAGGACGGCACCGCGTTGAGCTGGCCGGCCTTGGCGGTCGACTTCTCGACGTGGGTGGCGCCCTGCGAACGCAGGTAGTACGTCGTCTTGCAGCCCTTCTTCCAGGCGTAGCGGTACATCTCGTCGAGCTTGCGGCCGGACGGTTCGCGCATGTACAGGTTCAGGCTCTGCGCCTGGTCGATCCACTTCTGGCGGCGGCTGGCGCACTCGATCAGCCACTTTGGTTCGACCTCGAAGGCGGTGCGGTAGATGGTCTTGAGGTCGTCGGGGATGCGCCCGATCGGCGTGCACGAGCCGTCGTAGTACTTGAGATCGTCGCACATCTGGCGGTCCCACAGGCCGCGGCGCTTGAGGTCATCGACCAGGGCCATGTTGAGCACGGTGAAGTCGCCCGACATGTTCGACTTCACGTAGAGGTTCTGGTAGATCGGCTCGATCGACTGGGTGACGCCGATGATGTTGCTGATGGTCGCGGTCGGCGCGATCGCCAGGCAGTTCGAGTTGCGCATGCCGTGCTCGGCGATGTGCGCGCGCACCGGCGCCCAATCCATGCGCGCCTGGTCGTCCTGGTCGAGCAGGCCCTGCGGGCGGTGGTCGGCCAGCAGCTTCACCGAGTCGATGGGCAGGATGCCCTGCGACCACAGGCTGCCGTCGTAGGAGTGGTAGCGGCCACGTTCCTTGGCCAGCTTGGACGAGGCGAGGATGGCGTAGTAGCTGACCGCCTCCATGGATTCATCGGCGAAGTCGACCGCCGCAGGCGAGCCGTAGGCCAGGCCGCGCAGGTAGAGCGCGTCCTGGAAGCCCATGATGCCGAGACCGACCGGACGATGGCGGAGGTTCGATCGCCGCGCTTCGGGCACGTTGTAGAGGTTGATGTCGATGACGTTGTCGAGCATGCGCATCGCCACCGAGACGGTCTCGGCGAGCTTGGCGCGGTCGATGCCGTCCTTGGTGACGTGGTTGGCGAGGTTGATCGAGCCCAGGTTGCACACCGCGATCTCATCGCGCGAGGTGTTCAGCGTGATCTCGGTGCACAGGTTGGACGAGTGCACGACGCCGCAGTGCTGCTGCGGGCTGCGCAGGTTGCAGGGATCCTTGAAGGTCACCCAGGGATGGCCGGTCTCGAACAGCATGCCCAGCATCTTGCGCCAGAGATGCACCGCCTTCATCGTCTTGTGCACCTTGATCTTGCCGGCCTTGGCCTGCACCTCGCAGCGCTCGTACGCGGTGCGGAAGGCCTTGCCGTAGAGGTCGTGCAGTTCGGGCACCTCGTTGGGGGAGAACAGCGTCCAGTCCTGATCGAGCTCGACGCGCTCCAGGAAGAGGTCGGGCACCCAGTTGGCGGTGTTCATGTCGTGGGTGCGCCGGCGGTCGTCGCCGGTGTTCTTGCGCAGCTCGAGGAACTCCTCGATGTCGAGGTGCCAGGTTTCCAGGTACGCGCAGATGGCGCCTTTGCGCTTGCCGCCCTGGTTGACGGCGACGGCGGTGTCG
>Ga0163144_10019970_pt1 | contig 13437 bp, 9 predicted proteins | sample OliLak19BULKMAT1_FD_123175 | JGI IMG/M metagenome (GOLD analysis project Ga0163144, IMG submission 123175) | Freshwater microbial mat bacterial communities from Lake Vanda, McMurdo Dry Valleys, Antarctica - Oligotrophic Lake LV.19.BULKMAT1 | ecosystem: Environmental > Aquatic > Freshwater > Lake... | reverse complement strand
TGAGCTGCCTGATCATGTCCCGACGAGACAACTGACCATCCGCCCAGGCGAGCGGAGGACGTCAGTCCCCTGAGCGCTTCCACCCGTCGGTTACGGCGTCGTGATCCTGAGACTTGCAGCTCTCAGGGGACTGACGTCCCCCGTTCGCCTTGCCGTTCAATCGACTTGTCAATCGTCCTTGCCCGGCCGGATGGAGCGCGATGCGAGTCGGGCCAGGAAGCGCGCCTTCTGGGCGGGGCTAAGCCCTTGGGCGTAGCGCTTGCGGACGGCGTCGATCCAGCGGATCGGGGTGTCGCCGTAATCCGTGGCGACACGGATGAGGATCGGTCCGGGGTGCTGCAACGCGAGGCTTACTCCCGCGGCCACATTGGTGTCCGGCGGGATGTCGACGTAGCCGACGCCGAAGCCTTGGGCGAGTGCCGCATAGTTCAGCTTCGGCAGCAGTGTGGCGGTCGTGCGTTTGTAGGCGGCTTCCTGCAGAGCCTGCATGTAATGGTAAGCGCGGTCGTCCAGCACGAAGCACTTCACGGGTAGGCCGTCCCGCGCGGCCGTCGACAATTCCTGCATCGCCATCAGAAAGCAGCCGTCGCCGGTGAGGGTGACGATGGTCCGACTCGGGTCGGCCCGTTGAGCGCCGATGGCCGCAGGCAGGCTCCAGCCCATGGCCTGATTGTCGACCGGGTTGAAGAATCGCCTCGGGCCGCATGGGCGAAGATACTCCGCGGCCCAGTGTTCGCTCGCGGTGACATCGGTAAAGACCGCAGCATCGGCAGGCAAACAACGTTTGAAGGCGGCAATCAGGGCGAGCGGACTGTGGCCGCATTTACCCGGCGCGATGGCTTCGAGCTCCTTGTCCTGCTCGGCTTTGTAGCGCCGAATACGCGTCTGCAACCCCACGTCCTTCGGCCGACGGAGTTGATCTGCGCAGGAGAGCAACCTGCGCAGAAACAGCCCCGCATCCGCGTGGACGCAGACGTCGGTCCGCAGCACTTTGCCCAGGTTCCCCGCCTCGGCATCGACGTGAACGACTGCGTCCGGCTGCGGATTGCCGTAGAAGCCGGTGCTGACTTCGCTGAACTTCACGCCGATCGCGAGCAGCGTGTTGACGCTGGTCGCGACCGGATGATTGCCGTCCGGCCGGAAGGCGCGCTCGGCGACTTCCGAGGCGTGGTGCCCATAGCCCCATCCGACGGCGAGCGGATGCTGTTCCGGAATCGAACCTTTCCCGCTCACACTGGTCGCGACCGGCGCTTGCAGCAACTCGGCCACGGCGGTCAGTTCGGCGGTGAAGTCGAAGCAGCCCATGCCCGCGTAAATGCCGATGCGGCGTTTCGGGTCGCTCAGGAGCGCAACCGCCTTGGCGAACGCGACGTCGTCGAAGGACAAGGGAATGTCCGCGGGCGGGTGACTGTGAAACTCGGCTGCGTCGATCAGCAGGTGGAAGGGAATGACGACCGCGACCGGGCCGGGTTCACCGCTCACGGCTCGGCGGAAGGCGCTGCGAACGGCATCCGGGATTTGCCGAACGTCGGTGACCGCGATCACGCACTTGCAGACGGGTTTCAACAGTCCGACCGTGTCGAGCGAATGGACCTGAAAAGGCCGATACTTGTCGCCGCCGGCGACATCGCCCACCAGTGCCACGATCGGCACCGAATCCAACAAGGCTTCGCCCAACCCGGTGAGCGCATTGGTGACGCCGGGGCCGGGGACAATACAGAGCACCCCAGGTTTCCCGCTGATGCGGGCGTAGCCGTCCGCCATCGTGGCGGCGCCGAATTCATGGGCGCTGTGCAGGTACGACAAGCCGCGGGCCTTGAATTCGTCCCACAGTTCATTTTCCTGAGCGCCCGGAATGCCGAAGATGCAGCGGACATTCTCGGCCAGCAGACTCTCGGCCACGGCTTGGGCACCGGTCAGCTTGCCGCGGACCATTCCCGAGTGGGCATCGACGTTTGCCGAAACCGGCTTCGAGGCCGCAACGCCAAGCACGCCGGCGGCAGCGGCCGTGTGGAACAGGTCCCGTCGTGTCAGCGGCCAAGTCATTGTGAGTCCCATCGGTGCGGTTGCCCCGATGGTATCGACCGCACGAAGCCCTCGGCGTGAGCCGGATCAGCTTTCGCGGCGATCGACGATTTCGCAGCCCGCCTTCTCGAAGCGGTATTCGAGTTCGTTGGCGTAATCCTTCGCGCAGTTTTTCGTCCGCATCGTCCCAATGAAGCCGGCCCACCACGGAGGCGACCACTCCAAGGAGAGCCGCGTATCCCCGTGCTTGGTCTCCTTGATGAACAGCTTCAGGTCGGCATAGAGCATGAAGGAACCGAAGGCGATGCTCAAAAACAGGCTTCCCTTTCCGATCCGCAGATCGGCCCGCTTTTCCTGTTCGTCGATCGAGAAGCGAAGATTCTCCGCAACCCGCTCGGCGATCTTCAAGGCATCATGTCGCGTCAGGTCGGCCACGATGATTGTGATCTTGGACATGGTCACCTTTCAGGGTGTGAATCGCTTTCGACCATCGCGAATTTCCGTGCAGCCGGGACGGCCGCACCACAACTGAAGCAGACATGCCCAGGATTGTGGTGCGATCATTGGGAAAATCTATGCAGCCGGGACGGCCGCACCACAACTGAAGCAGACATGCACAGGATTGTGGTGTGGCCGTCCCGGCTGCATGAACTTTACTTGGAGCTTACGGACGCCTTTTCGATCATGGCCAGATAGCGAGTAATGCGGAACAAACGATCCGGCACGCCAAGGTTGCCGAGCGGAACGCCCTGCGGGTTGGCGGCATTGGTCAGCCAAACCTTGGCTTCCTCGATGCGGCCGTCGATCAGGGCGATCAGCCCGCGGTCGTAGGAGTACAGCGAATCGGCAATGAGGATGTTTCGGGCCAGCGCCATCTTGTTGAGGTGCTGATTCAATGGAAGCCCGGCCAAGGCTTGGAGCACATCCTGATCGCCGGTGACCCACGGAGCCGCGGTGCCGCCGCCGAGAATCATCAGCCCGCTGAAGATCTCCGGAAGCTTGGCGAGCGTTGGATCGTACGTCACGTTCGGGTAGGCGGGCCGCACCAGAACCTTGGCGGCCGCCGCATAGTTGCCTTCCAGTCGGTAGCGCATGCCCTGAAGCTGTCGCAGGGCATTGATGTTTGGGTCGTCGCTCTGCTGCGAGAAGAGTTTGTCCAGGTCGTCCTTGTTCGCTTCCAAGGTGGCGGACATCTGCTCGATGTGCCCGGTCTGCACCTCGATTTCGATGCGGCGGATCTGCAGCGGCCGCGGCCAGCGGGCCAGTTCGGTTTCGCTGACGTCGTTGAAGACCTTCAACGCCCGCAGCGGCATGCCGAGTTGTGTGGCCTGCTCAAATTTGGCCTGGTTCGTCGGCTGCCGATCGATGAAGTCGTTCTTTTTCTGCGTCTCCCGGCGAAGGGTGTCCGCCTGTTGCTCCACCGCTTCGAGGAAAGTCTTCAAAGCCGTGTCCGGGTTGGCGACGCCGCGCTGGGCCGGGATGCGCTGCAATGCGATCTGCTTCTGGAGTTCCTTGGGCAGTTTGCTGAAGTAGTCCTCGTACAGGCCGAAGTACTTCTTCGCGGTGTCGAACTGCTGGGCTTGCACGAACGACTCGAACAGTTTCTCCGCGATGGTGAAGGCGAACTGTGCCTGGAACGGGTTGGCCTGACTCGGCGTCGGCAGCCGGTCCAGGAGCTGCACCCGTGCCGTCAGCAATTGCAACTCGACATCGGCTGGGATGGCGGACGGCGCGTAAGGCGACGTGTAAGCCTGCACCAGGGCCGACCAGCCGTCGAGCAGGTCCGGGTTTGAAGCCAAGGCGCGCCGGGCGGCCCGGAGCTGAAGGATCGGCAACGCCAGAAGATCGTCGTCGAAGGTCTGCACCGGCGGCAGCTGCAGATTCTGGGCGATGCCGCCGAACACCCCGCGGGCGAATCGGCTCCGCTCGGATTGTTGCTGGGCCAGGTATTGATTGCGGCGACCGAGAATATCCTCGAAGCGGGCATACACCTGGGCGTCGTCCGACTCTGCAGGAATCGGCAGCGGGCGATCGAGGAATTGCACCAGTGTGTCGTCGTTCGGCAGCAGCGGCGGCAGCGACTTGCCTTCGGGCATCGGCTCCTGCTTCGGGTCGAACGCGACGCGGACGGGATCATACTTCAACTTGCGGATGATGTCATTTCTTGCGGCATCCTCGCCGAGGCGGCCGAGGACCACGAACCGGCCGTCGAGGTGCCAAAGTACGTATTGTTGTTCGTTGGCCCAGAGGCTGAACACGACCTGAAGGTCGGGACTTCGCGGCGATGCCACGGACAGGTAGCTCGCTTTGCGTTCCTCCATCACCCGGCCGATTTCACGGATCGCTTCGCGGGAATCGCCCTCGGTGGCGCGGGCGGGCACAATCTGGCCGAGCGTCAGCAGGTCGGGCAGTTCGTTGCGGTGGAAGGCATACCGGGAGTTCACGAAGGTCCGCTCGCCGGGGGCAAACCAGGCGCAGTAGTTGCCGAATTCCAGCGACACGTTCAACCCGGTGATCTCGGGCGGCAGGTCGATGCCGTCCCGCAACTCGGCCAGCTTCTTGGCGGAACGTTCCAGCCCGGCATCCGTGCCGAGGCCCCAATCGAGGCGACTTTGGAAGTTGTTCCGAGGCATCTGCGGCTGCAGCCAGCCGGGGTAGGTCAGGATGAGCATGGCGAACCCGAGGACCACCAGCAGCACCCGGCCGAAGCCGGCAAAGGTGAGGATCAGTCGGTCGTTGTTGGCGTTGGCCGAGCCGAGGCGGATCCGTTCGGCCAAGCCGTTCCAGTGCCCGGCGATCAGTGGAATCGACGCCAATGCGAAGAACGGAATCAAACGGATCTGCGTGAACGCCAATGCCCCGAACACGAACCAGAGCGTGAGATGCGTGCCGCGGAGCCGGGCGAACCCGGCTGTCAGCCCGATGATGCCGAGCAGCAACAGCACCGCGAAGGCGGAGCCGTTGATGCCATTACCGAGGTAAGGCTTGTTCAGGTAATCCGCACTCAGCGGCGTAAGCGTCAGGGCACTGAGGTTGATGTCTTCCGAGGCGCCGGGCGGCAGACTGAAGCCGAGTTCCACCGGCAGCAGTTGTGCGAAGGCCTCGGAGGGATCAGTCGCGATCGCGGCGATCAGGAACGGGTTCAACAGGCAGGCGGCGCTGCCCGCCAGCAGCGTCCGCAGCAGGGCCGCACGGGGCACGGCCTCGCCGAAGACGCCGCCCGCTTCCTCATCGTCTTTTGCCAGGAGCAGGCCGTGCAACAGTTCTCCGAGCCACAGGGTCGCGACCAAGAGCGGCCCCAGGAAGAACCACGCATCGACATTGGCCCACACGGTGAACAACCCGGCCAATTTCAGCGGCGAGGCCCAAGTTCCCGTCTTCCAATCCAGCCGATGCAGCAGCACCAAGGTCAGCGAGAAGAAGAAGAACGACACGACCGGCGGCCGGAGGTGGGCGTACGGCGCGGCCGCGAGAATGCCCAACAGCCCCGCCACGGCCCAAGGCAGGACGGAACAACCCGGCCGACGCAGGAATGCCAACACCAGAAACGCGGCCGCAAACACCGTCGCCTTCACGGCAACGAGCACGACGCCGGAGGCATCGAGTTGGTACAGGCCGTAGGCGGTGATGTCGTAAAGCCAGGTCGTGTGAATCCAAGGCCGCTCGGGAGCTGAGACGCCGAACGGATCGCTGCCGAGATTCAGTTCACCGTTGGCAATCAGCCGTCCGCCGGCCAAGTGCAGCCACACATCCGAATTCTTCGCCGTGAAGGAGGCCATCAGAAAGGCGAAGATGACCGCGGTGATGCCGAGCACAATATCCAGTGCCGTAAACCATTCCGGCCAGCGGACGACCTTCGCGGCCGGTCCATCCGCAATCGGTGGAGCCTGGTCCGGTGAGACGTCACCTGACGGCAGGGGATCGACCGGGGCTTGCGGTGTCGTCGGCGCGGCCGGCGGCGGTACTGCTTTCACGGTCGATCCTCGGTTCGTCTCAGTCGGAGAGATAGTCCTACGGCCGACGACCGAGGCGTTCAAGCCGCGCCGTCCCGTCCCTACCCAACGTTACGCCGTTCGGGCTTGCCAAGATCGCGCCGAACCGTTCCAATACGCGGCGCGGAACGATCACAGCCCCAGCACGGATGCCACCACCGCCATGACGGCGCCCTACCTCAGCCCGCGCCTGCATCTGCTCGTCGATGCCCCCGCGTCCCCGTTCGCAGTCTCAGGGCCGCAGCCTCACGCGCCGCTGGTGCCGACCCTGGAAGTCCGCCTCGGGTCCGGCCGGCCGCGTCGCTACGCCCTGCACGAGGCGAAACTGACCATCGGCGGACCGGGCTGCGACATTGTTCTTCCCGAGTCCACCGTGCCGCCCTTGGTGGCGGAAATGACGTCGCTGAGTGGCGGCACCGAATTCGAGCTCACTCACGTCGAGCCGACTTTTCCCGTGCTCGTGAACGGCAGGCAACTCGTCGGCGGCCGGCCGGTGCTGCTGAAGCACGGCGATCGGCTGGCCGTAGGCGCCGTGGATCTGACCATTCAGGACCCGACGATTCACCTCCATCCCGAGATGGCTCTGCCGCCGCCGGAGCATCCCGCCCGCCGTTCTCATTCATCCGGCCCGGATGGCTCATTCGAACGCAGCCCTGCCGCAACGCCGCCGACTTATGGACCCGATGTCGTTGCCCAACGAGCCGCACTTGCCAAGGAACGCGACGAACTCGCCCGTCAGCGTGCCGAAGTCGCGGCTGCGGCGGAGGAACTCGAAGCCGACCGCGTGCTGTGGTATCGGCGACGCTCCGAGATGGCGCAGGAATCCAACACCGCAGCGGCGCTGGACGAACGGGAAGCGGGTCTGCATCACTTTCAGGCCGAGTTGGAAAAGTCCCGTCAGGACTTGGCTGAGCAGTTCCGCCTCCGCAAGGAACAGCTGACGAGGATGCAGGAAGCGCTCGACGGCTCCGCCGCCGCGCTGACGGTCCAACGCCGGCAATTCGAAGACGATGCCGTGCGGCGCTCGGCCGAAGCCGAAAGCGAACTTCGCCGCAGACGCGACGAACTCGAAGCCGAGGCCGAACGACAACGACTGCACTTCACGACTCTCGAAACGGACTCGATCCGGCACAATCTCATTCCGTCCCAATCGGATCCGGCAGCGGCCCGCCTCGAGAGAGACCGGTTCACCGAGGAACTGTTGCGGCTCGAACGCCGGCAGACGTTGCTGGACGATCACGAGCGGGCCGTCGCCGCCCGCGAACTCGAAGCCGAACGACTGCGCGAAGAGTGTCTTCGCCGCGAAGCGGAATTGGAGGAACTGCAGGCTGCCGCCGCCGCGGACCAGGCGCAGTTCCTCCACCGTCGCGACGAATGGGAACGAACCCAAAGCGAATCCGCCGAGCGTGAGGCTACGTTGGCGGAACGCGAACGAGCGGTCGAGAGCCGGCAGGCCAAGTTGGTCGTGCTCCGGGCCGGGCTGGAGCGGCAGCAGGAAGAACTGCGGCAGGGTCATGCCGGACTTGCCTCCGACCGTTTGAAGCTCGACGAGGCCCGTAAGACGATCGACGATCGCCTGCGCGAAGCCGAGGCGCTTCGCGTTGAATTCGCGTCACTCAAGGATGACCGCGGCGAACAGACGCGGATCGCGCACGAACGCGCCGCCGCATTGGAAGCGGCCCTGGCCGAGACAAAGACGCAACGCGAAGCCGTGGAGGCCGAACGGCTCACGCTGCTCGACCGCGCCGCCGAATTGGACACCCGCACCGCCGCACTGGCCGAGCAGACCGCCGAACTGCAGGCCCGCGCCAACCAGTTTGCCGCTTTACAGAAACAGCACGAAGCCGAGAAAACAACGCTCGCTCAGCGCCTCGTTCACCTCACGGAATCGGACGCGGCCCGACAGAACTTTCAGGAGCAACTCCGCCGCCGCAGCGATGAACTCACCGCGCGAGCCAAGGCATTGGATGAATCCGCGAAGCACCACACCAAGGAACAGTCCGCCCTCGAACAGCTTCGCGCGGAACTCGATGCGGAGCGCGAACGGCTCCGCGCCGGCCTGACCGGCGAGGAAGTCGAACTTCGCAAGCTCATCGGCGATGTCGAATCGAAGACCGCCTCGGTGGTCGAGCGCGAAACCAATCTCGATCGCCAAGCTCTTCGCCTCCGCGAAGTCGGCAAACTTGTGGCGGAGGAGAAGCGCAAGCTCGCCGAGAGTCGCCTGGCGGACGAACAGAGTCGCGCCGAGCATCAGGCCTTCCACACGCGATCCATGCAGGAAATTGCAGCCCTCAAGTCGGAAGCCCCGCACCTGTTCGATCAGGTCAAGTCCGCGATGGAACGCCTCGACTCGGCCCGCACGGTCCTCGGTACCCGCCTCGGCGAACTGCATGGGTTTGCCGGTCAGACGCGGTCGGACCTCGACGATCTTCGTGCCGAACTTCGCCACGATGCCGCAAAGTTGGATGATCGCGAACGGGCGTTCGAGCAGGCCCGGGCCGAGCATCGCCTGGCGGTCGTCGAGTTTCGTTCTCAGGTTCTGGAATGGCAGGACAAACTCGCGGCCTTCGAGCAATCCACCGTCCGCGATGCCGATCGCCTGCAGGTCCGTGAAGCCGAGGTCGACGAGACGACCATGCGACTCGCCCGCCGCGCCGAAGAACTGGACGCCGAGAAAAGCCGCGTAGCCGAGCGGCGTTCCGAAGTCGAGATGCACCTGAGCGACATGCGCGAGTGGTATCGCCGCAAGCTGAAGGAATTGGCGGTGTCCCGCCCGGCGAACGCACCTCGCAACGTCCTGCCGCTGACGGCGCGTGCGGCAGGCGAGGAGCCGGACCCCGGCGACAAGCACTTGGGCGAAGCCCTGAAGCGGCTGGAACTCGTCGACCCGGAGACGCTGGAAACCCTTTGGGGTGAAGCCCGCCGACAGCGTCGCCCGTTGCGTCAGGTCCTTCTCGCCGGGGGTGCGGTGACGCTGTACCAACTCGCGATGATCGAGACCGGGCAGGTGAGCGCGCTGATGCTTGGCCACCTGCGGGTGATCGACCGGCCTCGGGTCACGCCGCGGGAAAGCGTCTTCCGCGTGCTCGATCCGTCCCGCCTCGATTGGTCCACGAAGGGGCTGTTCCTGCTCCGGCATTTATCCGAAGCCGAGATGGACGATGCCGTGCGGCCGGACGAGTTCCGCCAGCAGTTCGCCGCGGCCCGCGAAGCCGCACACCCGAACCTCGCGGCCGTCGTCGATGTGCTGGAAATCCAGAATCGGCCGGCGGCACTTTTGGAGTGGTTGGTCAGCCTACCAAGTTCCGAGTGGCCCGCCGAAGCGGGCATCCCCGGCTTGTGGGTCCGCCTGCTCTGCGATGCGGCCAAAGGGCTGGATGCTGCGCATCGGCACGGTTTGGTCCACGGCAGGCTGTCGTCCGATTCCTTCGTGCTGACTTCGGCCGGCGATCTCAAACTCCTCGGGATCGGCGAGCCGTGGTGGCTGGCCACCGGCGTATCGCCGACCGGGGACCCCAGCGTCGAAGCGGATCTTCGGGCCTTGGGCCAAGTCGCCTACGGCTGGAGCAGGCTGGGAAGACCGGCCGGGGTCCGCCGCAGCCGCGTGCTGCCCTTCCCGGAAAGTCTCTCCGCCGTCATCCGCCGGTTGGAAGCCGACCCGGAAACGCCGATGGCGGACACCGCCGTCGGGGCAATGCCCTACCGCAGCGCGGCAGAATTGGTGAACGATCTCAACCGATTGGCGGCCATCATCCCCGTGCCGCCGGAAGCCCGCGCGGAACTGCTGCGGAAACTCGTCGATGGTCTGGAACAGGCACCGGCCCGGCAGTCGGCTTAGCTCTCTGTGCACCGCGAACCGAGCCGCGCTCGCGGATTCCGATCACCCCTCGGCTTCCGCCCGCTTCATCGAAGCGAAGCGGGGGTGCAAGACCTTTTCCGGCACGTCGGTCTCGATCTTCTTCGGTTCCTTGAGCGCCTTGTCCGCGATATCGGTACGGTAGTGGGCGCCGTGGAATTGGATCAGCTTTACCGCTTCGTAGGCCTTGGCCTTGGCATCGGCCAGAGTGTCCCCCAGCGCGGTCACGCCGAGGACTCGGCCGCCGTCGGTGACGGTGCGTTCGCCGTTGAGTTTCGTGCCGGCGTGGAAGACCTTGACGTCCGGCAGGGCTGCGGCGGCGTCCAAACCTTGGATCATTTTGCCGGTTTCGTATTTGCCGGGGTAACCTCCGCTGCACATCACCACACAGACCGCTGGGCGTGGGTCGAACTGCACGGCATCTTCGGGAAGGTCGCCTAAGGTTTCGTCCGCCGTCGCTTCGAGAAGTACCAAAAGATCTGAGGTCAACCGCATCAGGATCACTTGCGTTTCCGGATCGCCGAAGCGGGCGTTGAACTCCAGCACGCGATGGCCTTGGTTGGTCAGCATCAGGCCTGCGAACAGAACTCCGCCGAAGGGATAGCGACCGCGTTTCATGGCGTGGACGATGGGAACGAAGACCGTCTCCTCCGCAGCGGCCAGCAACTCCGCCGTGCCGATGGGAGCGGGGCAATAGGTGCCCATGCCACCGGTGTTGGGCCCGGTGTCGCCGTCGCCGACGGCCTTGTGGTCCTGGCACGGCGGCAACAGCAGAATCGATCGCCCGCCGACGAGCGCGAGCAGCGAGATTTCTTCCCCTTCGAGCCGTTTTTCCACGACGATCTGCCGGCCGACTTTTTGGCCGAACTCCTCCTTCACCATGATCCGTTCGACGGCCCGCCGCGCCTCGGCGGCATCCTTACAAACGATCACTCCCTTGCCCGCAGCCAAACCGTCGGCTTTCACCACGACGGGGTAGTCCCGCGATTCGACGTACGTGCGGGCCGCATCGGGATGGTCGAAGATGCGGAACTCCGCCGTGGGAACGTCCGCGTGGCGCATCAGATTCTTCGAGAAGACCTTGCTCGATTCCACGCGACCCGCCAGTTGCGTCGGCCCGAAAACCTTGATGCCGCGACGGCGAAGATAATCGGAGAGGCCGAGGGCGAGCAGGTCCTCCGGACCGATCACGACGAGTTTGATGTCTTCCTTCAAACAGAAGCGGGCCATGCGGTCGAAGTCCGTGCCGTCGAATGACAGGTTGACGCCGTCGCTCGCCGTGCCGGCGTTGCCCGGGGCACAATAAATGGTGCCCGCCGTCGGCGATTGGGCCAACCGCCATACGAGTGCATGTTCGCGGCCACCCTTGCCGACCACCAGGACATTCCGTTTCGCTTCGCTCATAAGATCCATACGGTTGAGCCGGCTGTGCCGGGCGTGGTCCATCGCGTTCAGACGCATCTTACGAATGGACCGCTCAGCCGACGCGAAGAGACGCACCCGAAACCAGCGGACGCAACGATCGTCCGGTTGCCTCAGGTGGTGTCGTCTCAAACGAAATGTGGATTCCCTTCGGCAAGTACGTCGCGGGGAAGCAACGCCGTCGAGCCGCGATCGAACCCCGCCCAAAACGCCGGCTCCGAAACGGCCGCACGCCCAGCCATCGTCATCCGCGCGTAGTCGTCAGTCGTCCGGGAGACCGTGTGGATTTGCGGGTCGATGTAGTTCATCGAGGTGTCTCCTTATCATATTTCAAGTTAAGTAATAAGTGTTAAGCCAATTGGAACGATTTAAGAAGTCCATACTTGATTCGTACGAAAACAAGTACCACTATTGACGAGATTTATTATCAGTTCCAGATCGAAAATGAAAAAAAATCAGCGCGATGGTTTCCTTCATGCAATCTTGCCAGTGGCCAAGAATGCCATCAATTTATCTGGATGATTGAAGGCGATAGGCCTGATTTGGTATGTCCTCTCAGTCGACCGAAGTGTGTGCCATCGTAGTTACTGACCGGCAGAAAGAATTGAACATCGATCAATGTTCTTTATTCATTTCGGGTGACGAAAAGAGTTACAGTGTATTGTTCAACGCACAGTTCCTTCTGCATGCCGCTGCGTTCGATCAGTTTCTTGAAGCGACGTAGTGCTTGGCCGATCGGTTCGTTGTCGCGAACCCGCATGCGCACACCCATCCGTGCCCATTGTTCGAGTCGGCATCGCGGCGACCGACCTGCCCCGGGTGAAGTTCTATCACCGGGGCCACGGTCTTTGTATGCTCGTGGATGCATTTCCGGAATTCGTCTGAATTTTCACAAGACTTGCGGTAGTGGTAAGTAATGTACTTGCCACTACCGCAAGTCTTTTGCTTCATTGGAATGGTTCCAATGGATTCAAGTGGAGTCCGACTACAGACGTACCATTTCGCTGATGCGTCTGACGCAGGATAGCACAGCAGTGCCAGCGATGTGATTCGTCTCCGTCTTGCTCAAAGGTTGCAAATCTGGCGGATTTCTCACAAACCCCTCTCCCGTATGGACTCACATCCCATCGCAAAGGCGATGGCCGCGGCTTGGCACACCAAATGCTTTCCTATCCTGCGTGAAGTGGATTGCGAGTCCTGCTTCACGGATGAGTATCCCCCTTTCCACACAAGGGCCTGAGACTAGCGGGGTATGCGAGTCCCCCGCCGTATCTCAGGCCCCACTTCTTTAATTCACCGACAAACCCGTTGCAATCCGTTTAAACTGTGCGAGATCGGGTTTCGTCGGCCGTTCGGCACGACCTCGGTCATTTGCATGTCAGGATTTGCCCTTTGGAGGTTGAGCCATGCTCTCCCGCATCGCGTTGTTCACGTCGGCACTTGTTTTGGCCTGCGGTCTCGGTTTCGCCGAGGACGCCAAGGAAGAGAAAACCATCAAGCTGGTCCATGTCGAGTCCGGCAAGGCGGTCGCGCCGGACGGCTCCGAGGACGACGCCACGAAGATCGTCGTCGTCAAGGATGAAGCCAAGCCCGCACAGGAATGGGTCGTCGTCAAAGACGGCGACTTTGTGAAGATCGTGCACAAGAGCTGCAAAAAGGTGCTGGACGTCGAAGGCGTTTCGGGTGATGAAGGCGCTTCGATCATCCTCTATGAAGACAAGGCCGAGGACAACGACAACCAACGCTGGAGCTGGGTGGGCGAGGGCGCCGAGCGTCGACTGAAGTCCAAGAGCAGCGGCTTGGTGCTGAGCATCGCCGACGACGGCAAGGTGGTCCAGGTGAAACTGGACGAGAAGGATAAGAAGCAATTGTGGAAAGTCGTCGACGTGAAAAGGTAGTGGCCTAAGTCGACGAGCCGCCGGGTTCACCCCGGTGGGAAAAACAACTTGCCGATTCATAATCTTCGAAATGGTAACATGCCGAGGACCGCCGGAGTGAACCCGACGGTCCGTCGGTCGAATAACGTTACTTCGCGTTCAAACTCAAGCTGATCCGCTCGGCATCGTCCGCGAATTTGCGGACGTCCTGCGTGATCCGCATCGAGCAGAACTTCGGGCCGCACATCGAGCAGAACTTCGCGCT
>Ga0163144_10019968_pt1 | contig 13440 bp, 11 predicted proteins | sample OliLak19BULKMAT1_FD_123175 | JGI IMG/M metagenome (GOLD analysis project Ga0163144, IMG submission 123175) | Freshwater microbial mat bacterial communities from Lake Vanda, McMurdo Dry Valleys, Antarctica - Oligotrophic Lake LV.19.BULKMAT1 | ecosystem: Environmental > Aquatic > Freshwater >... | reverse complement strand
GGCATGAACCCGAAGTTCTGGTCGCAGAATGGTCCACCGGAAGTGCTCGAGAAGTGGGCCAGTCGTCAGGCGCGCTTCAACCTCGCGATGGCGCTGGATCTTCCCACTTTGGAGATCAGCAGCGTGGCGGTGAGAAAGGTGCGCATGTCGGCAGACTCCGCCACGCACGAAGTGAAAGTGACGGTGAAGAACAGCGGTCGCATTCCCACGGCGCTCGAGCAGGCCAAGCGTGTGAAGATCGTGCGTCCCGACTTCCTCACCATCCAGTCGTCCGGAAGTCCGTCGGCGCTGACGACCACGCGCGGCGTCGAGTTCTTCCTTGGCGGGTTTGAAACACGGGTGTTGACGTTGCGTGTGCGTGCGCCGGCAGGGGAGGCGGTGGAGATGAACGCGCGCGTGACGAGCACACGCGGCGGTGTGGCGGACGCGCCGGTGCGCATCACGCCGTAGCGGCAAGCGAAATGCACCCGAACGCTGAGCTGGTCACCCGTTTCTACGCAGCGTTCGCGCAGCGCAACGCGGCGGGCATGCACGCCTGCTATCACCGCGACGTGCACTTCTCCGATCCCGTCTTCCCTGACCTGCGTGGAGACAACGTCCGCGCGATGTGGGACATGCTCTGCACGCGCGGCAAGGATCTCACACTCACGTGCAGTGACGTAAACGCTGATGATGTACGCGGCAGTGCACGTTGGGTGGCGCGCTATACGTTTTCTGCGACGGGCCGACACATCACCAATCACATCGCCGCCGAGTTCACGTTCCGCGATGGACTGATCGTACGACACCGCGACCAGTTCTCGCTCTACGGCTGGGCCCGGCAGGCGCTCGGCCTCACCGGCCTGTTACTCGGCTGGAGCCGAATGGTGCAGTCGCGCGTGCGCACGCAGGCGGCCGCCTCGCTGCGCGCCTGGCGCGCCCGCGAGACGGCCGTCCCACACTGACGCTACGGTACGATACGCGGCTGCCCGATCTGATACTCCATGGGCGGAATGTTGCCCTGCAGATGCCGCACGAAATAGTCCCAGCGACGGCGCATGATGTACGGGCCGTCCACGCCGAATCCGTGACGGGCGTTGGGCAGCATCAGCAGATCGAAGTCCTTCCCGGCTTTCATGAGCGCATCGGCCACGAGCAGCGTGTTGGACGGCGGCACGTTGTCGTCCATCATGCCGTGAATCAGGAACAGCTTGCCTTTGAGCTTCGCGGCATGCGTCTGATTGGCTTCGGCCGCGTAGTTGTCGCTGTCGCCGTTGCGCATGAGCAAGCCCTGATAGCGCTCACCCCAATCGTCTTCGTAGTTGCGATTGTCGTGATTGCCCGATTCGGAAATGCCCACCTTGAAGAAGTCCGGCTGCTGAAACATCGCGGCCGCGGTGGCGAAACCGCCGCCGGAGTGGCCCCACATGCCCGCGCGGTCGATATCGATGAAACGATGGCGCGACGCCAGTTCTTTCATGCCCGCGACCTGATCGGGAATCGTATTGTCGTTCATGCGGCCGTAGTAGGCATCGTGAAACGACTTCGAGCGTCCCGGCGTGCCCATGCCGTCAATGGCCACGACCACGAATCCGAGTTCGGCCAGCGCCTGGTGATCGCTGCGCGCCGGCGTGAAGCTGCGCGATCCCACGCTCCCCGACTGCGGGCCCGGATAGATGTAGTTGATGATCGGATACTTCTTGGTAGAATCGATGGTGGACGGTGTGAACATCAGACCGTAGATGTCGGTGGTCCCGTCACGCGCCTTCAGGCGCACCGGCGTGGGCGGCGTCCATCCCGATGCGACCAGTCGCGAGATATCGGCGCGCTCGAGCGACTGCACCAGCTTGCCGTTGGCATCACGCACGACGGTGACGGGCGGTGTGTCGGGCGTTGAATAGGAGTCGACGAAGTATTGGCCGTCGGGGGACAGCGTCACCGTATGATTGGCCGCTTCGGGCGTGAGCAACATCTGGCGCTTGCCGTCAAAGCCGATGCGATAAAGATGCGTGAAGTACGGATCGCGCCCGGCCTCCTTGCCCACGGCGGTGAACCAGATGGTGCGGCTTTTTTCGTCCACGCGCAAAACGTCCGTCACATTGCCGTCGCCAACGGTAATCCGATTCTTGAGCGCGCCCGTCGTCAGGTCGTAGAGATAGAGATGCACCCAGTTGTCGCGCTGCGACCACCAGATGAGTTCATTCGACGCGGGCAGAATGCGCCACAGATTCTCCGTCAACGACGCATCGCCGATCTGGGTGGCGCTCTTTTCTTCCAGCACGGTGCGCACCGCGCCCGTTTGCGCATCGGCAATGCGAAGCCACGCCTGTTTGTGATCGCGTGTGCTGGAAATGAACGCGACCTGAGACCCGTCGGGATACCACTGCAGGTCGCACACGGCGCCGCCACACGCAATGTGATCGGACACCGTCGAGCGATGTGCATCGGGCGGCATTTGCAGGCGCACGACCTGCGGACGCGCGTCGGCGCCGAGTTTGATGATCGCCCGGCTGATGCGGAAGATCACGCTATCACCGGGCAGCGGATATTTCCAGGACTGCAGTACCGGATTGCCCACCTTGGTGGACACCAGGTGCATGTCGGTCACGCCTCGGCCGTCGTGCTGAAACGTGGCCAACTGGCGACCGTCGTCCGACCAGGTCACGATCGGATTCGCACTGTGCGTCCAGCCCGCGTTGTCAGTGGCGTAGCCGAAATCGGCGATGCCGTCGGTGGTGAGCTGCGTCTCGGTACCGCTCGCCAGCTCTTTCGACCAAAGGTTGTAGTCACGGATGAACACTGCCAGGCGACCATCAGGGGAGATCTGTGAGTTGGCGGGCGGCTGGGGCTTGCGCGGCGCGTCGGCGCAGCGGTAAGCGACGAGGTCACAGCGCACGGTTCGTCCACGAACTGTCACTGAGATCGATCGCGCATCGTTCGCGAGGTCCATGGTCTGGAACGGAAGGCGATTCGCTTCCACCGCACCGCCAGCCGTCGCGCGTAACGCTGACGCAAGTCGCGCGTGGTCAAATGCCGGCTGCCGCGTGCGTCGTGCCGGATTCACCAGCAGAAACTCCGCGCCGTCGATCGTGGTCGACCGATACCAGAAGCGCCCGTCGGGCAGCCAGGAAGGGCGACCGGCGAGTCCACTCACCAGCGGAGTGGTAGTGGCGGCCAGAAACCGTTCCGCTTTCGCGTAATCATCGGCCGTCAGCTGGCGCGGCGACGTGGCTTGCGCACCGGCAAAAACGGGGAATGCGGCAACAGCCAGGAACTGAGCAACTCGTAGCAGGCGCATGGCACTCATGGGAGGACGGAATCGCGCGATCGAGGACAACTTCGCTGCCTAAGTATAGAAAATGATGTGCGCTTCAACAGGCTTCGCCGCGATTGTGGCTGGCACGGTGACTTGACTATACCGGTGACGCGATCCGAAGTTCGGCTGACGCAGCGCCATCGCGGCGCCCTGTTCCACTCTACCGACCAGACCATGGCGATTGATTATGACCGCTGGATCAAGGACACGAGCCGGATCGGATTGACGCGCAGTCCTGAGCTCAAGGTGATCGACGCCGCATTTCTGTCCTTCGCGAAACTCGGTACGGCCGATGCAAAACAGGCGCTGCAGAGCGCGTTCGACGCCTGGAAGAAGAAGCAGGGTCCGGGTGACGCCTGGCGCCGATCAGCCCGCAACAACAATCGGGCGGCGGACAAACTCGCGGCGCTCTTGAGCGGACAAGGCGACAGCGACGCGGCGTTCAACCTTGGGCGCGCACCGGACTTCATGCATGAAGAGTTGGTCAACGCCAGGCTGGGCGTGCTCTATTTGTTCAGCCGACTCAGCGTGGCGCCTGGTATTTTCAAGATGCTGCTCGAAGGCGGGCTCGACATCGCCGGTCAGGCTCTTGAGATCGGCAACGCCAGTGAGCAGGCACAAGGTGCGCTCAGCAGGGCCAGCCAGGGCAGTGGCATCGTTGGAGCGCTCGGCGACAAGCTGGAGAACAAGCTCATTCCGCAGAACACGCCGAAGAACGTGTACCTGCCGCAGGGGGCCGCGCCGAGCGTCATGGCGAACGCCCGCGCCACGCTGGTCACATCGGAGCAGATTCAGCGCGAGGCGGATGCCGCCGAGGTCCTCGCCAACCGACCGTTTGTGCACAAGATCCGCGATAAGGTGCAGCAGTGGTTCGATATGCTCGTGGAGAAGGTGCTGCAAATACTGCGACAGAAGTTCGGGACGGTCGAGGGAATCGCCGGTACGATCAAACAGGTGGTGAAAGGCATTGTCACACTCGTCGCCGCGAAAGCCGCTCCGTTTGTGGGTGCCGGTCTTGAGCTGGCTTCGTCGCTCGGCAAAACGATCGACGCGGCCGTCACACGATTCCGCACGTGGAAAGAGAGCCGCGATGTCGAGGTCGCGGAGGGGCATCCTGCGACCGTGGTGCAGGCGATCACCCGGGCGATGACGCTGAGCCTGTTTGATGGGCTGTGGCAGATGCTCAAGGGAGCGGGAGCGCTCGCCATGGACATTGTCGGCTTCGGGGCGGGCGGACTGGTGAATCTGATCATTGCCGCCGGCGAAATGCTGATCAAGTTCATCTGGCGGCTCGTCGAGACGGTACGCATCAACAGGTTCTGCCGGGAGGCGCGCGGCCACTGGGAGAACAGCGCCTCGCCCGACTCGTTACATCGCCAGCCGTTTGCCTTCAGCGAATGGTATCGAAGTTCGGCGCTGAACATTCCCCTGATCGCGGTGCTCACGCTCAACACGGGGATCTGCGGCGACAAGATGCGATATCTCACGATGTTCAAGGCCGGCGGCGCCCAGGAAATCTCGGCCGCCGAGTTCCAGCGCGGGGTGACGTTCCTCGACAATCTGAAGCCGTGGGGCGCCAAGTACATGGGCGACACCGGCTACTCGATTCGCAGCGGTGGTGACGTGTTGGTGGATCAGCTGGTGAACAGCTTCGCCACGTCACACGAAAAAGAGAAAACCGCCTTTGACCGGGTGATCGCGGTGGTGACCGCGTAGCTGCCAGTACTGCGACTACCACAGCGATGACCACAGAGGCGCAGGACCCCACTATCTTTGAACGGTAGCCATAATCCGTTCTCTCTCATCGACCCCGTATGCGAACCACCAACCCGATGTTGTCCCGCCTGACCGACGCCGCGCGAGCGACGGTGGCCGCTCCGCAGTCGGAGCGCATGACGATTGCCGGCACGTCCACGAAGGCCGCCATCCTGCTCGCCATCGTGCTCATCACGGCGTTCATTTTCTGGACCAGGATCGACGCCGGTCAGCCGGAGCTGCTCATGCCGTCGCTGCTCATCGGCGGCATCGGCGGGTTCGTGGTGGCCATGATCACCGTGTTCAAGCCGCAAGCGGCGCCATACACGGCACCGCTTTATGCGTCGTTGCAAGGCGTGTTTCTTGGTGCGGTGTCGGCGATGTACAACATGCGGTTCGCCGGACTACCACAGCAGGCGGTCGTGCTGACCTTCGCCGTGGCCTTCACCGTGTTCGTGCTGTACCGCGCCAATATCCTCCGCGCCACGCAAGGGTTCAAGCGCATGATGATTGCCGCGACGGTGGGCATCGGCGTGTTCTATCTCGGCTCGATCCTGCTCTCGCTCTTCGGCGTCTCGATTGGGTATTTCACGTCCTCGAGTCCGCTGGCGATTGGCGTGAACCTGATCATCGCGGGCGTCGCAGCGCTCAATCTGGTGCTCGACTTTGATCGCATCGAAGAAGGCGTTCGCGCGGGTGCGCCGCGGGCCCTTGAGTGGTTTGCCGCCTTCGGATTAATGGTGACGCTCGTCTGGTTGTATCTCGAGTTGTTGCGCTTGCTGTCGCGATTGCAGGGACGTCGCGACTAGCACATGCACAAAGGGCGAGCCGGTTGGCTCGCCCTTTGTATATCCGCGTCGCGCGTCAGCCTGGAAGCTCCCGCCCGGACACACGGCGTTGGCGAACAGCGGCAGCAGCCCGCGCCACAAGTCGCAGACGTACCAGCTCAGCTCTCACCGCGCGATTCACGAACGCTCGCCCGCTCCGACAAGAGTTTGGTGGTGAAGCGCTGCCCCTCGGCGAGTCGCTCCACTTCGATTTGCGTGGCCTCCGTGATCTGTTCGATGCGCTGCAGCTTCGCGGCGAGATCGTCCGGCAACTGCTGCGCGAGTTGCTCGGACTTGGCCGTCATGCGGCGTGCAAGCGCGCGCGCCAATGGATAGCCGATCACCATCAGCGAAGTGAACCCGAAGATCACGAACAGGTCGCCGTCGATTACCATTTCACCGTACCGTTAAAGGATGACTGCAGCTGCGCAACCAACGGAATGAGGCCCACGCGGATCCCGCTCCACGCGCATCTCACGCATTAAAGTGGCGGGAGAACAGGAACTTGCGACTCAGCGACAACTCCGATCGCGAGATTTTCGCGTAGCGCGCGATCTTTTCGGGATAGTGTTCAAGTCCCGACTGCACGAATCCCATGCGCAGGAAGAGCCGGTCGGCCAGCGAGACGGCAAACACCTCGGGATAACCCCGGTGTCTGGCCAACTCCGCCGCCGCGTCGATGAGCAGATGCCCCAGTCCACGGTGCTGCGCTCTTGGGAGCACGGCCAGGGACACCAACTCCACCAGACTCGGCGAGTACTCGTCAAGCGCCACGCAGCCGAGCACGGAGCCGTCCGCCGCACGGATGATACGGTAGTCGTCGACATGCGCCGTGACGAATGCTTCGTTGCGGGGTAGCGTGAGACCGTCCGGCGCGAACAAGTTGTTCAGCGCACTGATGGCTGCCACATCACGCAGCACTGCCCGCTCGACGGGCAGCGATTGCGAGAGGTGTTCGCTGTTGCTCAAGGAGGTCGCGCGGTGATCGATCAGCGCGTGGCGTACACGCGGGTCGTACCGTCTTTGTTGAGGAACAGCACCTGATAGCGCTCCGGCGTGCCGCCTTCCATGCCGGGCGATCCGATGGGCATGCCGGGCACCGCCAATCCACGACCAACCGGCTTCTCGCGCAGCATCTTGACGATGAGATCCGCCGGTACGTGGCCTTCAACCACGTAGCTGCCGACCTGCGCTGTGTGGCACGACTCGAGGGCACGCGGGATCCCAAACGTGCGCTTGACTTCAGTCAGGTCGGCAAAGTCACGAACCGTACATTTGAAGCCCGCCTTCTGCACGTGCTCAATCCAGGCGGTGCAGCAGCCGCAGGTGGGCGACTTGAACACCGTCATCGACTGCGGCTGACCGGCCGGCTGCGCCGACGCCGCATGGGCGGCGCGACCGAGCGCCGGTTGCACGAGCAATCCCGCGGCCACAATAGCCAAGCGTGATAGCGCCTGACGACGCGAACAGTTTGGACCAGAACGATCCACACGCAAATAATCGAGCTCAGGTTGGCGCATTCCGGCCTCAGGACGGTGGGACATACACTGAATGTAGCGTGGCTCGGCCCGAGAATCACCGGTGCAAGACCTCGCTGCTTCACTCGGTGGCCGCGCGTGCCGATATCTGTCAGGGCAGGTGAGCACTCCGCGCCGATTATGGCGTTTGGAACCGCGGCTCCCAACTCTCTCGTGTCCTCCCTTTAAAGAACAACGACTATGACAAACGCACCGGCGCCGCACCTCCGGGCGATGGATTCCTTCCTGACCGAAAGCCGTCGTTCGGCGGACCGTCTGCTGAGTACCGTGCTCCTGCTCCATGTGCCGGTCGCGCTTGGCATGGCGGCATGGTATGGCACGTGGGGGACCGCGATCCTCGTTGCCGCGATCGCGGCGGGCATCCCGTTCGTGGTCGCGCGCCGGCAGCCGGGAACGCCGATCAGCCGACATCTGGTGGGCATTGGCTTCATGACGTTCTCCGCGTTGTTCATTCATCAGGCGCAGGGTGTGATCGAGCTCCACTTTCATATCTTCGCCTCGCTCGCCTTTCTGCTGGCGTATCGGGACTGGAAGGTGCCGGTCAGCGCGGCGGCGTTCATCGCGGTGCACCACGTGCTCTTCCACGTCCTGCAGCACAACGGCTTCCCGGTGTTCGTGCTCAATCATCACGGTGGGTTTGTGTGGGTGGCCGTGCATGCGGCGTTCGTGGTGTTTGAAACCTCTGTGCTGGTATTTCTGGCGCGTCAGCTGGCGGGCGAGGCGGAGCGCACACAGGCGGTCTTCGAGTGTGCCGAGGCGCTCGCCGCCGGTGATTTGTCGCGGCAGCCAGCCGGTGACGGGGTCGCGGAGGCGATGCGGCGAGTCGTCAGCGCGGTGTCGCGTGTGACCGAACAAGCCCGCGAAATGGCGGCCGCCGTGCGGGAGCAGCGTGTCAATCGGTCGGAAATCGACCCTTCGCTGGGCGGCGCCTTCGCCGAGATCGGTGTGTCGTTGCACGATGCCGGAGCCTCGGTGGACCGGCTGCGCGCCGAGAATCAACAGGCACAGGCCGTGACGCACGGATTCCTTCACACCCTCAGCTCGGCGATCACCGGTCTGGAGGCCAACGATCTGACCGTTTCGGTACGCTCAGGCTTCGGTGCGGCGCATGATGCGACGGGCGCGGCGCTGAACGAGGCGTTGCGCGGGCTGCAGGAGACACTGCGTGGGCTGCGTGAAACGGCCGATCACGTCGAAGCCGCGGCTGAGGACATCGCGTCCGGTAGCGACGTGGTCGCACGAGGCACGGCCGAGCAGGCCGCGGCATTCGAAGAAGTGTCGGCGTCGCTGGAGTCGTTGTCGTCGGCCAGCCGCGATTCCGCCGCCGCCGCGAGGCAGGCACGGGAGTCGAGTACCAGCGCGCAGCAGCGCGCCGATCAGGGCGCGACGAGCGTGCAGCGTTTGCTCCAGGCGATGGAGACGATGCGGTCCGGTGCGAACGCCACCGCGAAGATCGTGCGTACGATCGATGAAATCGCGTTCCAGACCAATCTGCTCGCGTTGAATGCGGCGGTGGAGGCCGCTCGGGCGGGCGATGCCGGCCGAGGCTTCGCGGTGGTCGCGGAGGAGGTGCGCGCGTTGGCGATCCGATCGGCCGACGCGGCCCGCACGACCGCCGGCCTGATCGAGGATACGGTGCAGCACGTTGAGGAAAGCGCGCGCGTCTCGCAGGACGTGCGAACCCGCCTGCAGGAACTGCAGCAGGAGATCGAGAAGGTGGCGGGTCTGGTGGACCTGTGCGCTGTGTCGGCGGGCGATCAGCAGGAGGGGATCGAGCAGATTCGCAGCGCGGTGGAATCGCTCAATGGCTCGGTGCAGGCAGCGGCGGCTTCGGCCGAAGAGTCGGCCAGCGCCTCACAGGAGCTCAGTGCGCAGGCGCGTTCGCAGCGCGAAATCGTGAGCCGGTTCCGGATGCACGCGCAGGACCAGCAGGTCGTTCGGGAGGAATTCGAACCGGTGTTCTAGCGCGCGTGTCGGGGAATGCCCTACGAGTACGTGGGGTGATGCGGCCCGCTGCGTCGGGGACAACGCGATGGGTAAAGCCGGTCCGATAGACGAGCCTTCCAGATGTCTGCACCGTGCGCACTTCGCGCACGGACGGCACCTGGATTCTGAGGCTCTTCATGAGTGCTACCGTTCTCCCGTTGACGGGAGTTGCTACCAGCGCACGACTCGAGTCGTTCAGCTACGACGACGATGTCGTGCGCAAGTTCCTGTGGGCCACCTTCATCTGGGGCCTCGTGGGAATGCTCGTGGGATTGATTATCGCGCTGCAATTGGCGAATCCCATCTTCAATACCTCGCTTGAATGGCTGTCCTTCGGCCGCTTGCGACCGTTGCATACGAACGCGGTGATCTTCGCGTTCGCCGGAAACGCGTTCTTCTGCGGCGCGTACTACTCCACGCAGCGACTGCTCAAGGCCCGGATGTTCTCGGACTTCCTGAGCCGTTTCCATTTCTGGGGGTGGCAGGCGATCATCGTCGCCGCGGCGGTCACGCTGCCGCTGGGATTCACGCAGGCGAAGGAGTACGCCGAGCTCGAGTGGCCCATCGACATTGCGATCGCGGTGGTGTGGGTTGCATTCGGCGTGAACTTCGTTGGAACGATGATCCGTCGCCGCGAACGGCACTTGTACGTCGCGCTCTGGTTTTACATCGCGAGCATCGTAACGGTGGCGATCCTGCACATCTTCAACAACCTCTCCATCCCGGCGGGGCTGTTCAAGAGTTACAGCATTTACGCTGGTGTGCAGGACGCGTTCATGCAGTGGTGGTACGGCCATAATGCGGTCGCGTTTTTCCTGACGACACCGTTCCTCGGCCTGATGTACTACTTCATGCCGAAAGCCGCCGATGGTCCGGTATTCTCTTACAAGCTGTCGATTCTGCACTTCTGGTCGCTGGTGTTTCTGTACATCTGGGCGGGCCCGCATCATCTGCACTACACGGCACTGCCTGAATGGGCGTCGACCGTGGGCATGTTGTTCTCCGTGATGTTGTGGGCGCCGAGTTGGGGCGGCATGATCAACGGGTTGCTCACGTTGCGCGGCGCATGGCACAAAGTGGCCGAAGATCCGATCCTCAAGTTTTTTGTGGTCGCGATCACAGCGTACGGCATGTCCACGTTTGAAGGACCGCTGCTGTCCATCAAGAGTGTCAACGCGCTGGCGCACTACACCGACTGGATCATCGCGCACGTGCACACCGGTGCGCTCGGATGGAACGGGTTCCTCACGTTCGGCATGGTGTACTGGTTGCTGCCGCGGCTGTTTCAGACGCCGATCTACAGTAAGCGCCTCATGGAGGTGCACTTCTGGATCGCGTCGTTCGGCATCCTGCTGTACGTGGTCGCGATTTACAGCGCCGGCGTCACGCAGGGGCTGATGTGGCGGGCGTTCGACACGACCGGCCGCCTCGCCTACCCTGACTTCGTCGAAACGGTGGTACGCCTGCTGCCGATGTACTGGCTGCGCGTGGTGGGTGGTTCGATGTACATCGTGGGCATGCTGTTGTTCGGCTGGAACATTCTCATGACGTGGCGTCGCCGACCGGCCACGTACGCCGTGCCAGTGGTCACCGCGCCGGCGCTTGCGAAGCGCTTCGTGCCCGCGCCGGAGTTCGCGGGTGGAGCGCAACCGGTTGGACTCTGGGCGCGTTTCGCCTCCGCCGCCTGGCATCGCACCTGGGAGCGCATGCCGATCATGTTTACGGTGCTCACTGTCGTTGCTGTCGTGGTTGCATCCTTGTTCGAGATTCTTCCGACGTTCCTGATCAAGTCGAACGTGCCCACGATTGCGAGTGTCAAGCCGTACACACCGCTCGAACTCGCGGGACGCGACATGTACATCGCGGAAGGCTGTTTCAACTGCCACTCGCAGATGGTGCGACCGTTCCGGCATGAAACCGAGCGGTTCGGCGAGTACTCGAAGCCCGGTGAGTCGGTGTACGAGCATCCGTTCCTGTGGGGCTCGCGTCGCATCGGTCCGGACCTGGCGCGTGTCGGGGGCAAGTATCCACATCTGTGGCACGTGCGGCACTTCAACGAGCCCACAAGCATCACGGCGCGTTCGATCATGCCGGCGTATCCGCATTTCCTCACGAAGACGATCAACTTCGAGCAGATCCAGTCGCGCGTTGACGCGATGGCGATGCTCGGCGTGCCATACGGTGACGCGGTGAATCGTGCGCCGGAAATGGCGCGCGCGCAGGCCGCGGACATCGCCGCGGAGATTGAGCGTCAGGGTGGTCCGTCGGATTTACGGGACAAGCAGATCGTCGCCATCGTGGCCTACATGCAGCGATTGGGCATGGATATCAAGAACTCCCCCACAACGGTGGGAGCGGCCCGATGAAGCTCTCCGACATCATGGGCCACGCGAACCTGTCGTTCTACGCGGAAGTCGCGATGGTCATTTTCCTGATCGTGTTTCTCACCGTCGCGGTCCGCTTGTTTCTGCCGAGCCGCCAACAGGATTTGCGGGACGCCGCCCGGCTTCCGCTCGACGACGAACCGACGCCTGCGGCCGCGCCGCGCAAGGACTGACCGTGGGCACGAAGAACGAGTCCGGCGGCGAGGGACCACGCCTGCTGGAACACGAATACGATGGCATTCGCGAATACGACAATCCGATGCCGGGGTGGTGGCTGCTCACGTTTGCGGGCACGGTGATTTTTTCGGTGATCTACCTGTTCAACGTGGGTCCGGTGGGGAACGGCAAGGGACGCGTCGCCGACTACGAGGCCGAGATGGCGGCCGCGGCCGCGCTCGTACCTCCGACGCCGGCCGGCGTGGATCCGGCGCAGCTACTCGCCCTGTCGAAGGACCATGAGGTCACCGAAGAGGGCGAGGAAGTATTCAAGTCGTACTGCGCCTCCTGTCACGGACCGGACGGCGGTGGTTCGATCGGACCGAATCTCAGCGACAACATGTGGATTCACGGTGGTGCACCGGAGGCGGTCTACAAAACGATCGCCGAAGGCGTACTCGCCAAGGGCATGCCGCCGTGGGAGAAGTCGCTCAAGCCCGATCAGATGACGAACGTGACGGCGTACGTGTTGTCGCTGCAAGGCACGACACCAACCAATCCCAAGGCACCTGAGGGGGAGCCGTACACGCCATGAGCGCACATCCGGTCGCCGCTGGCCGAGTGCTGCCGACGCTGAACCAGGACGGCTCGCGCAACTGGATCCGTCCGCGTCTTTCCCCGGGGCCGTGGTGGCAGAAGCGGCAGGTCGTCGCGTACGTGCTCATGTTCGTGTTCTTCGCGATTCCGCACGTACGCATCCTGGGGAAGCCGGCGTTTCTGATGAGCTTCCCGAAGCGTGAGTTCACGCTGATGGGCTACACGTTCCTGCCAACCGATACGCTGCTCTTCATGCTGCTACTCGCCAGCGGCGTAATCGGCATCTTTCTGCTGACGGCGCTGTTTGGTCGAGTGTGGTGTGGCTGGAGCTGTCCGCAAACGGTCTATCTCGAGTTCCTCTTTCGCCCCATTGAACGATGGATTGAGGGTGGCTATGTCGGCTCTCGCAAGCTCGACCGGGAGAAGCAGTTCTTCGGTGCGCGGCGCCTGCTCAAGTACGCGATTTACGCGGTGCTGTCTCTCTTTCTCGCGCACACGTTCCTGGCGTATTTCGTGGGGATCGACCAACTGTCCGTCTGGGTGCGGCAGTCACCATGGGAGCACCCGACCGGCTTTATGGTCATGGCCATCACCACGATCGCCATCTGGTACAATTTCACCTATTTCCGTGAGCAGACGTGCCTGATCGCCTGCCCCTATGGGCGATGGCAGTCGGTGCTGCTCGACAAACAATCGACGATTGTGGCGTACGACTACCTGCGCGGCGAGCCGCGGGGGCATCTGGGGCCTGATCGCTCGGAGTCCGCGGGCGACTGCATTGACTGCAAGGCGTGCGTGACCACCTGCCCCACCGGCATCGACATCCGCAACGGGCTGCAGATGGAGTGTGTGCACTGCACGCAGTGTATCGACGCGTGTGATGCGATCATGGAGAAAGTGGG
>Ga0163144_10019966_pt1 | contig 13440 bp, 13 predicted proteins | sample OliLak19BULKMAT1_FD_123175 | JGI IMG/M metagenome (GOLD analysis project Ga0163144, IMG submission 123175) | Freshwater microbial mat bacterial communities from Lake Vanda, McMurdo Dry Valleys, Antarctica - Oligotrophic Lake LV.19.BULKMAT1 | ecosystem: Environmental > Aquatic > Freshwater >... | reverse complement strand
TGAACTTTATGCAACTGAAAGCATCAAAGAGAAGGCAAACCTTTTGTTAGACATACATTTTGGGCATATCAGGGCATTAGCCAAAGAAAAAGAACGATTTAGTAATGTCAAAGAACGCATATTACTTGCCAAAGGTGAGCAACTTTCTACGGCAATGTTTCAGTATTTTTTGGAAGAAAATGGCGTAAAATCGGTTTTATTAGATGCCTTAGAGTTTATGCGAATTGATGAAAACGATGAGCCTGAATTAGACTTTATTTCCGAACATCTCAGGGCTGAATTGGCAAAATACCCTGATAATCTGCTATTTATAACACAGGGCTATATTTGTAAAAACCCATTTGGAGAAACTGATAACCTTAAGCGTGGGGGGAGCGACTACTCGGCTTCACTCATCGGGGCAGCTATAGATGCTGATGAAATACAGATTTGGACGGACATAGACGGTATGCACAACAACGACCCGCGCATTGTGGATAAAACAGTGGCTGTGGCTGAACTTTCCTTTGACGAAGCGGCGGAATTGGCTTACTTTGGGGCAAAAATTCTGCACCCTTCTACAATCACACCCGCAAAAGCAAAAAATATTCCTGTGCGCCTACTCAATACGATGGCTCCACAGATGAAAGGAACTGTGATTGCCAATAAAGCAACCACTTCTGACATCAAGGCAATTGCGGCAAAGGACAATATCACAATGGTAAATATTCGCTCTACTCGTATGTTTTTGGCGTATGGATTCCTTCGAAAATTGTTTGAAATCTTTGAAAAGTACAAAACGCCAATAGATATGATTACTACTTCAGAAATTTGTGTATCTGTTACCATCGACAATACCGCAAATCTGGAAAATATTATCAAGGAATTAGAGGAGTTTAGCAGCATAGAAATTACGCAAAATCAGACAATTATCTGTGTTGTGGGCGACTCAATGGGCGATACAATTGGCTATTCAGGAAAAATTTTTAGTAGCTTAAACCATCTGCTTATCAAGATGATTTCTTATGGCGGCAGTAAAAACAACGTTTCTATCCTCATAGACACGAAAGACAAAAAAGAAAGCTTACAAGCATTAAATAAAGGGCTTTTTAATCTATAAATTCTTGTAAATCCCTGCCAAAGGGCTAAATATTTGACCCTTTGGCAGGGGTTTATTTTTTTATCTTTTGCTATAAAGCCATCTTTCACCATTGACAGTAATGGCAAAAATGAGATTGTTTACAGGTGTTTTTACAGTTTTGGTATCTGTAGCTGAAAAAGCCTCGAAAAACCCTTGCAGTCTTTCTGTTTGCAAGGCAGGATGAATAACACCAGTGTATATACTATTACTAATGGTTTGCTCTGGAATACTTATTTTGACAGCATTAGAGGCAGATTTAGCATCTACTAACCTCACTCTATAAGTTACGGTAGTGGGTCTGCCGCTAACCAAAGAAGTTTCTTCAAATAGCACTTCATCAGTTGTAGGAGATTTTTTGATAGTTACATCAGTATCACGAGATTTGAAAAGCCTATCTTGTGGTGTTCCAGCATCAAAAACTTTGAACATTTTGAACGTACCAGCTTTGGTCATAATGTCTGCGTAGTCTGGCGTTGGAATCTCTATAATATTAGTTTTGGTACAAGCACCTACAAAGATAAGTAATGTGATAGCAACTACATTTATCAGCAAGGGAAATACATTTTTTTTCATTTTTTTGTGTTTTTAAAAATACTTTCTCTAAAAATTGTGTTACAAAGGTAATATAAAAAGTTTTGCTAAGAAAACTATTGTATATTTGACGTAAGAAAAAAATAAACGTTGCGGAAACTACTATGAATTTTGCTGAACAGATAAAAACTGGAGAGGGAGGAATCATCATTACCAAGTTAGATGATTTGCTTACTTGGGCAAGGCTGTCTTCGCTCTGGCCTATGGGTTTTGGGCTTGCTTGCTGTGCTATAGAGATGATGAGTACCTATACTTCCAACTACGATTTGGACAGAATAGGCGTATTTCCCCGTGCCTCGCCCCGTCAGTCAGACGTAATGATAGTCGCAGGAACAGTAACTTTCAAAATGGCTGACCGCATCAGACGATTATATGAGCAGATGTCTGAGCCTCGCTACGTTATCTCTATGGGTAGCTGCTCCAACTGCGGCGGACCCTATTGGGAGCATGGCTATCACGTTGTAAAAGGCATAGACAGAATCATTCCTGTAGATGTATATGTGCAGGGCTGCCCACCTCGACCGGAGGCACTCATTGGCGGTTTTTTGAAATTACAAGAGAAAATTAGGCAAAAAGAAAATAAAGCACCAGATGCAATTAATAAATTGTTAAATACTCAAAATGATGAAAGCTAATTTGATGCAAAAGGTGGAAACCGCACTTGACAATATCAGACCCTATTTGGAGGCTGATGGTGGCAATGTAAAACTATTGGATATTACTGACGAAATGATTGTTCAGTTAGAACTTTTGGGTGCATGCGGCACTTGCCCTATGTCTATGATGACTTTGAAAGCGGGCGTAGAACAAACCATTAGACAAGAAGTTCCTGAAATTAAAGGTATCTACGCAATAAATGCAAATTATTAAATACCAAATCCTTATAATCTAATGAGAATAATTTTCAACTGTTTAGTTTTTATGTTTTTAGCTGCCTGTAGTAGTAGCAAAAATGATACAAGTAAGGCACAAAGCACCGCTACTTCTGCCCCAATTACCGCCAATAAGAAGTACCCTTTGGAGAAAATAAAACTCCCTGTGGGCTTCAAAATCGAGGTATATGCCGAAATAGAAAATGCTCGTTCTATGGTACTTAGCCCAAGTGGGACAGTATTTGTGGGTAACAGAGAAGGCGACAAAGTGTATGCAATAGTCGACAAAAATGGAGATTACAAAGCCGATGAAGTGAAGGTAATAGCCTCGGGCTTGAATATGCCTTGCGGTGTTGCTTTCAGAGAAGGCAGCCTGTATGTAGCTGAAGTAAATAGAATTTTACGATACGACAATATAGAGCAAAACCTAAGCACGCCACCAAAAGCAGTAGTAGTGAGTGATAAATTTCCCTCCGACAAGCATCATGGCTGGAAGTTCATTACTTTCGGACCCGATGGAAAGCTATACGTACCTGTGGGCGCACCCTGCAATGTCTGCGAAAAAGAAGACAAAATATATTCTACCATTATGCGAATGAACCCAGATGGCTCTGCCTTAGAAGTGTTTGCAAGCGGTGTTCGCAATAGTGTAGGTTTCGATTTTCACCCCGACACAAAGGAATTATGGTTTACAGACAACGGAAGAGATATGCTTGGCGATGATATTCCCTCTGACGAACTCAACAGAGCCTACAAAGCAGGCTTGCATTTTGGTTTTCCATACTGTCATCAAGGAGATACGCCTGACCCAGAATTTGGGAGTAAGCGCAGTTGCGATGAGTTCGAGAAACCCGCTCAAAAACTTGGTGCGCACGTTGCCTCGCTTGGCATGAGATTTTACACTGGTAAGCAGTTTCCCGATACTTATAAAAACAATATTTTTATTGCTTTGCATGGCTCTTGGAATCGCACCGCCAAATCGGGCTACAAAATAGCTCTTGCTAAAGTAGAAAATAACAAAGTTGTGAATTATAGCACTTTTGCCGAAGGCTGGCTCGAAGGAGAAGAGGCGTGGGGAAGACCTGCCGACATTCAGCAACTACCTGATGGCTCATTGCTCGTTTCAGATGATAAATTAGATGTTGTTTACCGCATTAGCTACGCTAAATAATGGAAAAAAAGCCACAATGATTATTTTTTCATTGTGGCTTTTTTATCTGAGAAGCAAAAGTCTTAATTATTCCACAAGCCATTTTTCTGCTTTTTGATAGGTATCAAAGTAACGAGTTGTTTGCATTTTTGCTTGTTTTTCGTCCATTGTTAGCTCAATAGCTATTTGCGCTATTATTTCTGTTGGCAATAGAAACGCCATTTTTTTGATGCCCGCCGCAAGATGTTTAGGCACAACATTGGCATCATACCATTCTTGCACTTCTATTGATATAACAAATGAAAACCTACGAGCGTCCACCAATATACCTTTAACTGTATGGTTTAGAGCAATATTAGCTATCTCCAGCATCGAATATTTGAATTCTTTTTCTCCAAATTCTCCTCCTGTCCAATCATTACAAATATACTTTTGGTCTTCAAATAGTGTACTCCGTATATAAGTAGTTTCAAGAATAATTTTCATAATATTTTATTGAGTGTGTTTTGATTTTCAATAGTTAGAGAAAAGCATAATAGATGCATAGCTGTTTTCGAATGCTCACAAATATATTTATTATTATAAGTATTTTTACTATTGATAATATTTATTTTTACTTCACAAAGAATAATATACTTTGCAAAATCGTAAGTCAATACATATCTTTGCACGTACTTTATTTTTTAATCAAACAAAGACCATGAATATCAAAATTGTTAGCTTATTGTTTTTGGCTACTACGCTTGCATTGGCTTCTTGCGCTCCGTCTGGAGAGCAGACTACCGAAGTAACGACAGATTCTACAGCTATAGTATTAGATACCACTGCTCCGAAACCTTTGGCAGAACTGGTGAAACTTTGGGAAACCGACACTACACTTACTACTTGCGAATCAGTGATTTATAATCCAGTTGCAAATATTTTGTACGTAGCCAATATGCAAGGCGACCCTACTGCCAAAGATGGCAAAGGCTCAATCTCAAAACTTACTACAGATGGCAAAATTGAAACTTTGGAATGGATAAAGGGCTTGAACGCACCCAAAGGAATGGGTATTATCGGCAATAAATTGTTTGTAACAGACATCACAGACATTGTAGAAATTGACATTGAAAAGGGCAAAATTGTAAAAAAATACCCAGTCAAAGGTTCAGAATTTCTCAATGACATCACGACCGATGCCGCTACAGAAACAGTCTATTTTACAGACATGAAGAAAAATAAAATTCAGATGTTGGCAAGCAAAACGGGTAAAATTACTGATTTGATTGCGGCAGACTCTTTGGGAAGCCCTAACGGTTTGTTCTTTGTAGATGCAAGTACGCTCATGCTTGCAACAAGTGGCGACAGCAAGTTCAAAAAAATAGATTTGACTACTAAGCAGATTAGTGTGATTACAGAAGGCATAGATGCAGGTGATGGCGTAGAAAAAGTGAGTGAAAATGCTTACTTGGTATCGAGCTGGACTGGTGAGGTTTTCTATATTAGCAATGGTGAGAAACTTAAACTTTTGGATACCCAAGCGGATAAGATTAATGCCGCTGACATTGGCTATATTCCTGCTCAAAAAATTGTACTTGTGCCTACTTTTTTCAAAAACAAAGTAGTTGCTTACCAATTAGTGGTTAATCAATAGTCTTTATTTCCAAAGACGACATCTTTTTTGAAAAGATGTCGTCTTTTTATCTTTTAATTATATTCAAAGATGCTTAGATTTAAACTTCTCTTCTTTATTTTTATTGGTTTATGTCTAATTAATTTCTCCTACGGGCAGAGTACTATTCGTCTGCGTTCTCCTCGCCAAACAATGGAAACGCACTTGAAGTTTCTATCAGAGGAGTATCAAAAAAAGTCGAACGCATGGAGATATACCATGTATTCCTCCTATGCACTAAATAATCCTACGATTACCAACGAGGCACGCAAGGAAATACAGCAGCGTGCGGTCATGCTACAAGAAATCTATGAGGGGCTTGGCGAGTACATTGTTTTTGATGAAATCCCTGACAATGCAAATTACACAGATTCAACCAAATACAATAAAAACGTCTATTACATTACTTCCAGATTTGGTATTGATGTTTATTTGGAGAAATCCACGAATGGGAATTGGTATTACTCCAAAGAAACAATAGAAAATATTCCCGAACTTTACGATGAGGTCTTTCCGCTACACCTGCAAAAACTTTTTGGTTTAGACATTACCAATGCAGAAAAATTTTTGAACCTGACCGCCTACCAGTACATTGGCATTGTAGTTTTGCTAATTGTTGCACTGTTATTATTTAGCATTTTCAAGCTAATTATTAATCAAATTCTTTCGCGAATTTTAAAGCGTACAGCAAAAAATACAGAAGTTTTTGAGGGCTATCTTTCCCAAATAGCCCAACCGCTTAGTCTTGCATTTTTAGTAATTGTTTTGCGTGTGCTTGTGCGTTCTTTGCACTTTCCTTTAGAATATTCTTACTATATTCAGGGCTTTTTCGCTGTAGCCCAAATTGTATTTCTTACGTATATTGCCTACAAATTAGTCAATATCATAGGGGCGTACATGGACGCTTGGGCGCAAAAAACGGGTAGTTCTCTGAACCCCCAGCTCAATTCCCTACTTCGCAAAACGGCTCGTATTTTTATCATACTTATTGGCATTTGGCTTTTTACCGAAAATATAGGTTGGAATATTACAGGCGTAATTGCAGGCTTGTCTTTGGGCGGCTTGGCAATAGCTTTGGCGGCACAAGACACCCTCAAAAATGTATTTGGTTCTTTGATGATTTTGGTAGATAAACCCTTCAAAATTGGTGATTGGATTCTTGCCGAAGGCATTGAGGGCAAAGTAGAAGACATTGGCTTTCGCTCTACTCGTATCCGTACTTTTTACAACTCCCTCATTACTGTTTCTAATGCCAAAATTGCTGATATGAACATAGACAACATGGGCATTAGGGAGATGATACGCTACCGAACACGCATTGGTATTACGTATGATACGCCACCGATTTTGATAGATGCATACATAAATGGACTAAGGCAAATTATTGATAATCACCCATATACACACAAGGAAAATTCCTTTGTTTTCTTGCATGATTTCTCTACATCTTCCTTAGATATTTTGTTTGTGGTGCATTTTATCACCTCAGACGTACTACAGGAGTTTGCGTGGCGACAGGAAACGCTGCTCAAAGTAATTCATTTGGCGGCACATTTGGGCGTGCGTTTTGCCTTCCCAACTTCTACGCTTCACATAGAGAATATGCCTGAAAAACAATCGCTTACGCCGACAAATACACTTACAAAAGAAGAGTATCAACAAAAGTTAAATGAGTTTTTAGGGAAATAAAAATTCTCAACAAAATTGGAAATTTAAAACCTTGATTAATAAACACAAAGCATAAAGCAAAACATAAAATATGGCATTAATAGAAATGGTTATGCCCAAAATGGGCGAAAGTGTCATGGAAGGCACTATTCTGAATTGGTTAAAAAAAGTAGGTGATAAAATAGCGCAAGACGAGCCTGTTTTAGAAGTTGCTACGGATAAAGTAGATACGGAAATTCCCTCTACGCACGCAGGAGTTTTGGTGGAAATTTTGGCGCAAGTAGGTGAGGTTGTGCCTATTGGGAAAACAGTTGCCTTGATTAGCACTGATGCAGACGATAGTACACCTGCCACGCCCCACATCAAAGAGCATACGGCTAAAATATTGGCAGAAAGTATGCTGCCAGATGAGCCTATGAGTTCGGAAACTTTGGCTGCACTGCTTACAGCGCCTATCGAAAGTAGATTTTACTCGCCTTTGGTGATGAATATTGCCAAAGAAGAAAATATTGGCATGGACGAACTTAGCCGAATTGCTGGCTCAGGCAAAGATGGCAGACTTACCAAAAACGATATTTTGAAGTATGTGGAAGATAGGAAAAATACGCCGCCGCCAAGTCTTGCAAAGCCTGTGGCACCACGTATAGAAAGGCAAGAGCCTGTCATTCAGAGGGTTGTAGTAAGTGAGGTAAAACCAATAGAGCAATTGGGCGGCAACCCGCTGGGCGGCAACCCGCTGGGCGGCAATCCGCTAAAACCTGCCGTTTCTTATACTGGCAATGCAGACATTATAGAAATGGACAGAATGAGGAAAATGATAGCTCAAAGAATGGTAGATTCTAAGCGCATTTCTCCCCACGTAACTTCTTTTGTGGAGGCTGATGTTACCAATATTGTGAATTGGAAGAATGCAAACGGAAAAATTGTCAAAGACAGAGATGGTATTAGCCTAACTTATACGCCTATTTTTATTATGGCGGTAGCTAAGGCATTGAAGGATTACCCGTTTGTGAATGCCTCTATTGAAGGGGATAATATGATTATAAAAAAGGATATTAATATTGGTATGGCGGTTGCGCTACCAAGCGGCAACCTGATAGTGCCTGTGATTCGCAATGCCGACCAACTTAACCTGCTCGGATTGGCACACAGAGTCAATGACTTAGCCAAGCGTGCCAGAGAAAACAAACTCACTCCCGATGAGCTTTCGGGCGGCACATATACAATATCTAACATTGGTTCTTTTGGCAACGTAATGGGAACGCCTATTATTTTGCAGCCACAAGTAGCTATTTTGTCGGTCGGGGCTATTCAGAAAAAGCCTGCCGTTCTCGAAACTGAATACGGAGATGTCATTGCGATTCGTCAGTTGATGTTCCTTTCTCACTCCTACGACCACCGAATTGTGGACGGTGCGCTTGGCGGCTCGTTTGTGCGCAGAGTAGCCGATTACTTAGAAAAATTTGACATAAAGCAAAGTATTTAAAAAATACATGAAGAAAAAAATAGCCTATAGCTTGCTGATTATTATTGCCCTGCTTATCTTGTGGCAGTACGAACTTGTGAGCTATGGATTCATGCAGGCACAAGGGCAGTTCAAAATATTGTTTACTGCCAAGCCCATCGATGGCATCTTGGCAGACAAAAATTTTCCTGATTCGCTCAAAGCTAAATTATTATTAATTCGGGAAATAAAAAAATTTGCCATTGATTCGCTCGGCATTAACCCTTCGCAAAGCTATGACGAATTTTATGACCAGCAAGGCAAGCCTATTTTGTGGACATTGACAGCTTGCGAGCCTTTTCGCTTGGTGGCGAAAGAATGGAGTTTTCCGTTCATTGGCACTTTCTCTTACAAAGGCTTTTTTAATTACCAGAAATTAGAAAAAGAAGAACAGGAAATGAAAATGCAAGGATTTGATACAGAGATAGATGAAGTAAGTGCTTGGTCGACTTTGGGCTACTTCGACGACCCTGTGCTGTCAAGTATGCTTAGGCGAAGGGCAGGAAGTTTGGCAAACCTGATTATTCACGAATTGACACATGGCACGCTTTTCATCAAAAATGATTTGACTTATAACGAAAATCTGGCAAATTTTGTCGGCAATGAAGGGGCTATTCGCTTTTTGAAATATAAATATGGGGAAAATTCAGACGAACTAAATAAGTATTTGATGGCTGGTGCTGATAGGAAAATATTTAATAACTTCTTGCTCAAATCTGCCAAAAGCTTAGATTCTCTATACAGAACCTTCGACAGCGTAGCTGTTGGCGCAACTGATGTTGAGTTTGCAAAGAAGAAAGTACAGAAAGACAAGTTTATTAAAAACATGATTTCTTCTTTGGATACTGTTCGTTTTCAAGGAGATAATTATGCTGACTACTTCAAAGACTACACGCCCAACAACGCTTTTTTTATTGGTTTCCTTACCTATAATCAAAAGCAAAATATGTTTGAGCAAGAGTTTAAGCAGAAATTTGGAAATGACTTCAAAAGCTACATGAAGTACCTAAAAGACAAATATGAGCGATAATAAGTATTTTAATTGAACTCATAATTCATAACTAATTTAATAGCCTATTTTCAGATAACTCCAGCCCGCTTCTTGCTTTTGAACTACCTCAAATATGCCTGAAGGGACGGTAGTGCAAATAGAAATAAGTTTATCTTTAGAAATTTTGCGCTCGTTCATCGTGTTTTCACAGGCTGCCCAAATCACTCCATTTTTGGCGTACTCTTCTATTTCTCTCTGGTAAGCCGTTTTTTCGCTTACCAACAGATAAATCCCCGCACTATGGCAAACGACCTCAATTTTAGCATTAGGAGCAGCTTTTTTGAGGTTGCCGACCTGCCTAATGAGCATACGATAAATAGTGGTATCACCACTCACTAATTGCAAGACTATCTTGTGCTTCTTTTTGCTGACAACCTGCGCCTTATTTTCAAAAGAAATCAGAGATAATGAGATAAAAATCAATAAAAAAAATGCTTTCATGGGCTTTTTATGATATATGTAAGGCTATAAATCTTATTTACGCTACAAAGCTGTTAATTTTATATGATAAAAAAGTATTTATTTCTAAAAATTAGCTACTTTTGCTGGAAATATATTGCATAGATGTCAATGGCATTCCTCTAATAAGTTTTAGCCGATGAAATTTTTTTACGTATTATTTTATGTTATTATCCTCTTTTTGATTGTTGGAAAAAGTTATGCACAAAAAACAAAAATAGATAGCCTTAAACAGGCGATAACTATTTCACAATCAGACTCTAACAAAATAAATATGCTAAATCAATTAGCATACGAGTACCTCATTGACCAGCCCGACCAAGCAAAAATAAATGCTCAGAAAGCCCTTGAACTCTCCAATCAGTTACATTTTTTAGCACCAGCCCAAACAAGTAAACAATATATCATCTTGGCAGATAGGCACTTGGACAAGCAAGCCAATTTTCGTGTATTAGCGATATTAATGATGTTTTTGGTGAGTAGCTTGGCATATTTGTTTTTTAAAAATCAAAGAAAACAAATGCAGGGAGAGATAGGAGTAGCTGAGTTAAGAGCAGACTTGGACGCACGCAAGAAGGAATTACTTGAAAAAGAGGAAGAATTAGAGCAGCAAAAGGAAGAGTTCGAAGCCTTACACAGTGATTTGGATAGCAAAATAAAAGACCGAACTATAGAAATACAAAGTGCAGCAGAAAATCTCACGCAAAGAAATAAAGATTTAGAGGAGTTTTCTTACATCGTTTCGCATAATCTGCGTGCGCCTGTAGCCAATATGCTTGGCTTGGCTGCCCTTTTCAAAAGAACAGAGCTTTCTGAGGAGCAGCGTGGCGAGCTTGTCCCACATTTAGAAGATTCTGCCAAAAGATTAGATACTACTATCAGAGATTTGAACGAGGTGCTATCGATTCGAAACAGTGCGATGAAAAATCGTGAGCATGTCAATATAGCAGATACGCTTGGCTTTGTCGAAAAAAGTCTAAAAAACGAGATTTATGAAAACAAGGCGCAAATAATGACTGATTTTTCACAAATTCCTATGCTTCATACCGTAAGAGGCTATTTGGAGAGCATTTTGTACAATCTGCTATCCAATGCTATCAAATATCGTTCACCTGACAGGTATCCTCATATCACCCTAAGCACCTGTTCCGAAAATGATTACGACTGCCTGATTGTAAGTGATAACGGACTCGGCATAGACCTCAAAACAGGAACATACAAAATCTTTGGCTTGTATCAAAGAATGCACACGCACACTGAGGGCAAAGGTTTTGGGCTATATTTAGTACAAACACAAGTGGCATCCTTGAATGGAAAAATTGAGGTAGAAAGCGAAATAGGGCAGGGAACAACTTTTAAAATCTATTTGAAAAAATGATTTATACTATCCAAAATGATAGCCTACGCCTTTCAGTGAGGAGTACGGGGGCTGAAATGACAAGCCTTTATCAGATTAGGCAGGATTTGGAATATCTTTGGCAAGGCAACCCAAGCATTTGGAACGGGCAAGCCTATAACCTTTTTCCTGTAATTTGTGCTTTGGCTAACGACCAATTTACTCACAATGGCAAAACCTATACACTTCAAAAGCACGGCTTTGCAAGAAAAATGGAATTTGACCTGGCAGAACAAACAGCAGAAAGTTTGACTTTCTTACTCACAAATACGCCCCAAACGCTTGAGCAGTACCCTTTCCATTTTCGTTTCCTGGTAACTTATCGTTTGGAGGGGAGTAAACTTTTCCATTACTTTCGAGTGGAGAACACAAACCAAGAAACAATGTACTTCTCGGTGGGAGGGCATCCCGCCTTCAATTTGGCAGTTTTTGAGGGAGAAACCATCGAAGATTATTATATAGAATTTGAAAAAGAGGAGAAAGTAAGTCGATTAGTAGATAAGACAGGATTTTTGAAAGACCATGAGTTATACCTGAATGATGAAAAAATAATACCAATTAAGCCCGATACTTTTAAAGACGATGCCTTAGTTTTTGGAAATTTGAAATCTGAAAATATAGCTATTAAAAATAAAAAAGGCAACTATCAAGTCAAAGTTAATATCAGTGAATTTCCGTATTTGGGCTTGTGGGCAAAGGAAAATGCACCTTACGTATGTATAGAGCCTTGGCAGGGAATCCCCGATGCCCCCGAAGGTTATGCAGATATTAGCATGAAAAAGGGAATTGTTAGCCTTGCTGCTGGGCAGGTTTGGGAAAAAAAATTTGTAATTGAGATTTTTTAACATATTATTTTGAGCAAAATACTTCTTTTTGGTGTTAATTTGTAGGGCTATGAATTTAGGCTCATCGCATTTGAAAAAATATCTAATTTAATAACACAATGAAAAAAATTATTCTTGTCTTTTGTTTGGCTCTATTAGCTGATTTACAGTCTTTTGCTCAAGACCTTACTTGGAAAGTCTTGGCTGATGTGAGCTGGGAACGCAAATACAATAAAGAATATGATGAGCATATCAATTATCCAAAATTTGGTGCAAAAGTACAGCCTTTTGAAGGGAAAGAGGTAGTTATCAAAGGCTATTTACTTCCTGTAGAGGTCGAGGGAGATTATATTGTGATTTCTGCTTTTCCATATCAGAGTTGTTTTTTCTGTGGTGGCGCAGGTGTAGAATCGGTTATGGAAGTTTACCTGAAAAAGAAAAAAACAGTCAAAGCAATGCAAATCAAGATAAAAGGCAAACTCAAGCTCAATGTCAATGACGTAAATCACTTGGTCTATCTGCTCAAAGATGCCGAAATTATAGAGGAAATTAACTAACACCATGAATACAGATATTGCCGCTATTCGCAAAGAATATGCTTTAGAAAAATTGGAAATAGATAGTGTAAAAGCCAATCCCATGGAGCAGTTTCAAGATTGGTTTTCTGAAGCACTTAACTCACAAATGTTAGAGCCAACCGCTATGCACTTGGCAACAGTAGGGGAGGGGGGCAAGCCATCGGGCAGGATAGTCTTGCTGAAAGGCATAGACAGTGGCTTTTTGTTTTTTACCAATTACGAAAGTAGAAAAGGTAAGGAAATGGAAAACAACTCATTTGCATCACTTACTTTCTTTTGGGCAGAGTTAGAAAGGCAAGTACGCATCGAGGGTAAAATAGAAAAAATAAGTGCAGAAGATTCTGATAATTATTTCCAAAGCCGCCCCAAAGGAAGCCAAATAGGAGCAATAGCTTCGGCTCAAAGCCAAGTCATTGAAAGCCGAGAAATCTTAGAGCAAAAAATGCAAGCATTAACAAAGCAATATGAAAATGAATTACCCCCAAGACCACTGCATTGGGGAGGATATCGACTTGTGCCAGAGGTGATTGAGTTTTGGCAAGGAAGACGAAGCCGCCTACACGATAGGATAAG